>Ga0209985_10000182_pt1 | contig 72883 bp, 85 predicted proteins | sample NOAtaG_FD_187305 | JGI IMG/M metagenome (GOLD analysis project Ga0209985, IMG submission 187305) | Freshwater lake microbial communities from Lake Erie, under a cyanobacterial bloom - NOAA_Erie_Diel6S_1000h metaG (SPAdes) (version 2) | ecosystem: Environmental > Aquatic > Freshwater > Lake ... | reverse complement strand
AGGTTGCGAAGGTTGCGGAAAACCTTGCGGTTGATGATCAGGGCGTTCGGCCACAGGCCTGAGCCGTCATAAACCTTGTTGACCGCTCCTTCCACGTCGTCAATCGGAATCGCGTTGGAAGTGTGGTTCACGTCCCACTCGTTGGTGATGCCAGTCGTGAGGCTGGCACCGTTCCAGGTCGTGGCGTTGAACAGCAAATCGGCCGCCCGCATTTCGTGGGCAACCAGCAGGGCCGAACGGGCACGAGCTGCGGCAACCATTTCAGCGTCGAAATAGTCGGCGTAGTTTTGAGCCTCGTTTTCGTCCACCGGCTCTTCGGCACCGTACTCCTGGGTGGTGTAGGTGGCCGGTTCGAAAGTAAAGTTGCCACGGCTGTAGCCGCTGCCCGGGGCCCGGGTAACGTCTCGCTGCTGCAGCAGTTGTTCGATCGGGATGATCCCGAAGTTGCCAGACGCCCGGGGAGCGTCGAAGATTGGCAGCACTCGGGAGGCGATGAAACCACCCTCATTGGCTGCCAAGTCAAATTCCATTACGGAATCGCCAAGGTCATTACGACCGACGACTGCACTGGAGGGACTGGGCATGACATAGGTCCAATTCTCCAATTTGTTTTCAAGGGTGTAAGGAAAAAACCGCCGGGCTTTGGTGGCCACCGCCACCCGACGGACAAATTGGTCAGGTCTTAGCTTTCAATCACGTAGGTCAAAAGCACGTCGATGTTGGTTGAGCCGGTCAGCGTTCCATTTGCGGTGATCGTGATCGCCGTGTTGGTATCGCAGGCGGTGAATGAGGCACCGTCGGCGAGAATCGACGAGTTGGCGGTCACGCCCGCAAGGACGCGAGTGCTTTGGGTAAGCGCCGCGACAGTATTGCTCACCAGTTGCACGGCACTGGCCGACTGCGTTCCGGTAATGCGGATGGCGGTCGCGCCGCCGGCATTGCCGCCAATCGAGATCATGCTGGCATCAACCAGCCGATACCGGCGGCCAGCGATGGCTGGCAGCAGGGTCGAACCGGCGTTGACGTTGGCAGTGGTGGTGCGAACTCGCAGCGAGCGAACCGCGCCCGGATCACAGTTGAACTGAACGACTTCGATGATGTCGTTGTCGGCGGTCGCGGCTTCGAGTGCCACGCCATAGGCAACGGTCCCGCTGGAGCCGACCTTGCCTGATGCGGCACAGTAAACCAGAGCTCCCTCGCTGATCGCACCGTTGGCAACCACCTTGCGGCTGCCCTCGGCCGTATTCAACCGAACGGCAATAAACTGATCGGCCGCGGTGGCCGGGTTCTCGGTCGTTCCAATCCCCATCTGACCAGCAGCAGCGAGTGCCACCTTACCGGTTGAGAGCATGGCGACCCGCAGAAACTGGCCAAGCGTCGCGTTGGCCTGCATCTGCCGGCAGGGCGTTTCAACAAATTGACTCATGACAAAAACTCCAAATTGATGTTTTGTGATTCAGAAACTGTCGGGACTTGCCGGGAAAACTAGGCGTTTTGCTCGGCAACCATCCGCTGGCGAAGACCGGGATTCTCGCGATTCACTTGGCTGCAAGCCTTGTCTCGCGGATAGCCCTTGTTGACCTTGGCTTCCACCTTCGCGGTCCACTCTTCGCGGGCCGAAGTCTGGCTTGATTCGTCGCTCGCCTGGGCGATTGGCTTGACGCCAGTCTTGGCAGCGGCGGCTGGAACTGCGGAAGCGGCCGAAGCCTTTGCCTTGCTGGCCTCTTCCAGTGCCTTGGCCGCGTCGGCCCGGGCAACTGCCAGCTGTTCGCTCAGCACCTTGGCATGGGCCTTGATTGCCGCTTCGAGGGTGGCTCCGGCTTCGACCTGAGCCAACACAAAATCCGAGCTTGCACCATCGCATGCCGCCTTGATTTCGGCGATTGTTGCGGGCTTGGGCCCCTGGGCTTCTTGCGACATGAGTTTGTCTCCTTGTTCGCTTGCCACTGAATCGCCGACTGGCCCGGTGCCACGCACCGCCAAACCGCTCGGCTTGTTTGTTCGCATTGCACCGGAACCACTTCCGGCATACTGGGCAGTCACGCGCGAGAGAAACGCGTCGTAATCTTCGACCTCATCAATCAACCCAAGTCGCTTCGCCTCGCTGGCGATATGGGTCCGGCCATCGGCCAGAACTGCGACCTGTTCGTCCGACATTTTTCGGCCGGCTGCCACCGCGTTCAGGAAAAATGAGTTTAGCGCGTTTACATTTCGGCTCATCTCTGCCAGGTGGTCAGCCGTAACCTCCGTGCCGGGAACTCCCATTCCCTTGAATTTCCCGGCTCGGACCACATGAACTTTGACACCGCTCGCGGCGGCGGCTCCGCTCATGTCGTGTACGACTCCATAGGTGCCAATCGAGCCCACCAAAGCCGTGGCGTTGGCAACAACCTCGCGGGCCTGCGAGGCGATCCAGTAAGCGGCACTCGCTCCAAGGTCTTCCACGTAGGCAATCACTGGTTTCTTCATGCCGGCCTTGGCAATGTCGTCTGCCAGCTCCTTGGTGCCGGCGACGGTTCCGCCAGGCGAATCGATTCGCAGCACGATCGCTTTGACAAAATCGTCAGCGACCGCGGCCCGCAGTGCCCGGCGAGCTTCTACCGTGCTGGTATTGGCCGACATGCTGGACGACTGCTTCATCAGCGGGCCAGCCAGCGTCAGGGTGGCGATCCCGCTTTGATTCACCTCGTAGGTGTAAGCGTCTGCCGATTCGCGGGCCATCCTTGGCCCTTGGCTCTTCAAATGCAGGGCGATATCCAGACCGCGAAACAGATCGGCATGGATTGCCAATTCCTGCTCACGCATTGCCCAGACGCCCAGGTACTGCTCGACATACGGCACGGTCTGGCCAGCCGGGATGGAAACATCCAGCTGGGCCAGTTCGGTGGCGGTCAGGTTGTCGTTTGGGGTCGTCACTGGGCTGGCCTTGGTTGAGTGTTTGGCGTCGGCTGCGGCTGGTTCGGATTGGCCACCGGAATGGAGATTTGGACTCCTTCCGGCGTCGGCAGCTGCAGCACGTCGCGCCACGTCAGCTTTGCGTCTGGGTAGCGGTCGTTCAGTTCCTGAGCCTTGAGAATCGCGGCCTCGATTGCGTAGCCGTTGTCCTCAGTCACTTCGTCGATCACGGTCTCATAGTCCCGAGACTTCTCGGCGTGCAGCCGGCGAGGGCTGGTCAGGTGATTGCGAAGTCGAAGCAGATCGCCGCTCGCGTCTGTCAGTGGCTCAAGATACGGCCAGTTAGGCGGATTCCACTCATGGTCAAAGATTCTGACTTTCCGCCTGTCAGCGTATTTCGCGATGCCGCCTTCGTTGCCTTCAATCCACTGCTTGACCTTCCACCGCCAGATCGGTGTGTGAAAGCGGTTGATCAGGTGCCGCTGGAATGCCTTGAACCCGCGGCGGGCTTCGTCCATCGCACCGCGGAATCCTGAGAAATTGGTCTCGCTGCCATCGAGCAGCATCATCACAAGCGGAATGCCAAGATTGACGCCCAGCAGCTGCAGCAGCAGCCGGATATGGGCGAAGAATTCCTGATTGGGCACGGCAGGCGAATCGAGACGAATCTTTTCGCCTGGCATGCTCTTGAACAGCATCCCCGGCTGGATGCCTTGGATTGCCCGTTCCTCGCCGGTGACGGTCGTCTGAGTAGTCGATTCGCCGAATCCGGCCCCAGCTGAGACGCTGGGCAGAACTTGCCCATTCTGCGAACTCAGTGCCGCCTGCTCGCGAATCACCGCGAAGCAGCTGGCGATCTGCTGCTGCAGCATCTTGGCAAAATTGATGTCGTCAACCATGCCGGCCAGAGCGAAGATTCGCGACAGCTCGCTGATTCCGCGAGTCTGGCTGATTCGCTTGTCGCCGTTGTAGATGTGAAAGAGTACCCGCGTATCGCCCATCATGACCTTCAGCGGGACCGATGTTTCGGCTGAGCTGTTGGTTTTCTGGGCGTCGATTGGGTCTTTGGAGATCCAGAATTGTTTGCGGCGGCGGGCTTCGTCAATCTCCACGCCAAGGTGGACGTTCTTAGACTTCCGCTTTTTCTTGATGGTGTGGGCTTCGTGCAGCTGCAGTTGGCCGTCTTCCAGCCCAGCAGCCAGAATGTCGCCATCGACATGCACCGCCCGAGTCACGGCGAGCTCAATTTCGTTCCAGGTCAGTTCGCCGGAAACGTCGACCGCCTCGGGAGTCTTGGACCATTCGTCCCAAAGAGTCCAGAGCGCGAGGTCCAGCCCGCTGTCGCCCGTTCGCGGGTGAATCGAAAACCCGTCTTGAATGATGTTTTCGCAGCGGCGATTCAGAGCCTGCCCGACAACCATGTCGTTTCGGATAACATCGCGGGCCTTTTCGATGCCCTTGTAGTAGTCTTCCTCAGACCGGATATGGTAATCCGCAGCAGCACCGCCGGACGCGAGACCTGTCCGGCGACGGATAAACCGCGACTCTTTCATGAAGTCGTAATCGGCCCGCATGTCGCCGAATGCCGCCTGCAGATTCTTTTGGCCTCGGCTGCTCATCGGCGGAAGTTCTCCACCGAAAAGAATGCGACGCTGGAGCCGCTGGATTGCTCATTGGCCAGCACGAAATTGCGGGCCGCGTTCAGCTGCGACTCAATAACCGTCTTGTCATAAACAAGGGCATTGGCGTTGCGGCGGGTTTCCTCGGGCAGTGCGAGCATCCGCATCGCCCACGTAATGAACGACTTCGCCCGAGCTACGCTGCCGAGTTCTTCGTAGTCGGCGTAGTCGTTGAAATTGTCGACGATATCGTTTGGCGTGTACGCTGGCATGCGGGAATCGTACCCGCACCCAGCGACATCTCAGCCAGAGTTGGCAAGGCGGACTTTCTGCCTTTAACTCGAAGCAGCTCCGTCAATCGCCTGTTCGAGAATATACCGAATCACATGCGAGGGGCGATCGACCGGCGTGCCGTTCTTTAAGGTCGCCCCCGCGCGAGACAAACCATTCCGCAAACAGAGCAGGCCGTAGCGTTGGTGAGTCGTCAGGTCTTTGACGTAGAGCATGCCAACCCGCCGCGATTCATTCGGGCTGGGTGGATTGCCGAACGGCAGAGCGAGCTGAACCAGCTTGGCGGGCATTGAATCGTAGGCCAGCGGCGGTTCTGCCAAGCTGGCCGGTTCGCTGGTTGGTTTGCGAGTCTTGGCCGGCTCCGAAGATTCAACCCAATCCGCCACCGTCTCAGGCTCGCCAATTCTCCCAGCCGCCTCGGGCTTCGGCTCAGTGATACTTGGCAGGGCAACAGCTGCTGCAGTTCGTCGGCTCATACTTAACGCTCCGTCAAAAAGAACGATTGACCGTGTTGATTTTGGAAATACCTCCCAGCTTCCACGTCGCGTTGAGTGTTCGCCACCCGCTGCGTCGCCACTGCCTTGGCCATAAGTTCATCGTTCCGCTGCCGCATCAAATGGATGCCGAGAATGTTCGCCGCCACCGAGCATCCGACCATGCAGTCGAACCAGTGGTTGTTCTTTTTCACAGCCACCCACTTGCGAGTGATGCCCTTGTCGGGCTTAAAAGTCTCGCGGAACTCCTCCGCACAGACGTGCTGTGAAAATGAATGATGTCGCTGGCGGTTAGTCTTGTCGTCTCCACAATTGAACAGCGAGAGCGTGCCGTCCTGCATGACGTGAGACCCGTCAAAGGTCTTCGTCAGAAACCTGTCATGGACCCATCCTTTCCAGTGGTCCGCGTTGAAGTTGTAAAGCCAAACACCCTCAGTCTTCTGAAGACTGATGTTCCAGTTGTCACCGACGTAAACCTCTTCCGCCGGCTTGGGCGTGCGGTAATGCGAATCGCCACCCCAGCCCTTGCTAACCACAAACGGAATCCCGCCGACCTCGCGAACAAACTGATAGGCTGTCTTGGTGAAGTGCCCCGAGTCGATCATGACCAGATCGGGCCGGTATTCCGCCAGCAGCTGATCCCGGAACTGCGACATCTTCGACAGCAGGGCCAATTCTATCGCCTGTTCGCTGCTTCCATGCCGAATCTCCGGCATTTCGATATACCCATAATCAATAACAATTCCTATCGCATTTCCCCGCCACGAAGTCACCGCCCAGTGGCAGCCGTACTTGCCAAGATCCAGGAATGCCGTTAGCCGCTCCGAGTGCTCGGGCACCTCGCCCTGCTGGCAGGAACTGATTCGCGAGGCAACCAGATCGGGCGTGAGCCCCCGCGTTTCCGGCCCCTCTTCCTTCTTCGGGTCGTTCTGGTACTCCGACAAAAACGCTTCGATCCCGTTGTCGGCGATCTTGTTCATCGCGGCTTGGAGTGCCGAGTATTCGACCTGCAGCCCGCTGGCCAGCTTGTCTGAGCAGTACCGGAACTCGTTCGAGACCTTCGCCCCCAGCTCGGCCGCCTCGCGGTTGTCCAGGTACATCTGCGTCGCCACCTGTCCAAACGGGTCGCCGCCACGCATATCGGCCTGCCGCTGGTCCATGTAGTCGGTCCAAAACTGCTCATTCTCCGGCCAGTTTTCAACCCACCGATATCGCTTCCCGTTCCAGCTTGGCTTTTGAACCGGGTCGGTGAAGATGAACGAAACGCATTTCCGATTCTGCACCGTGCAAAGCATGACTCGGGTCAGGGTCTTCCCGGGCCCGGCCAGCCCGGCAATGTCGCGGTCGATCAACTCCGACCGAATCCGAATCTGCAATTCACTGTCTGCCGATTCTTTGGTTTCCGGGTCGTCAATCAGAGCGAAGTCGGGCCGGGTGCCGTGGATTTTGAGACCGCGGATTGCCGAGTCGAGACCCGCAAACGCCAGGCAAACCCCGCCGTACTTACTGCCAGGTACGGTCGGAAAATAGCAGTGCTTCTGTTTCCACTCGATTCGGGTCAGTTTGCCGTCCACATGCTGCCGGGCCGCTCGCTGCGGGGCCCCTTCGAGACAGACCACCGGGGCACAAACCTCGGGGAAGTCGGCATAGAGCAATTCATTTCGCTCGAACTGGCTCTTGATGTCCGAGTAGATTCGCTCGGCATGGACGCCAGTCGCCGCGACGATCAGCGGAAACTTGGTCCGTTCCTTCAAAATCAGATAGATAATCATCCCCGTGGTGATTTCAGTCTTGCCCTCGCCGCGAGGTGCCGCCACGGCTTGATCACCACCACTGACCGACCGCACGTCGATCGCGTGAATCATTTCCTTGTGGTTGTCCGAGAACGGCAAGTAAAACCGCTCGGGGAAGTATGTCTTGAGAAACAGCTCCGGGTCTTCGAGGCAGCGGGCACGCCTCGCCGGGTCAACGCATTTTGGAATCTTGATCGCTGCCGCTTGGCTGCGTGCGGCTCGCTTTCGCGCGGCATCAAAATCCCGCTCGTTGAATCCGCCTGGCTCTTCCTGGGCAAACGCTTCAGGCATTTGTTTAACTTACCGCTTCCACACCGGGATTGATTACTTGCACTTGGTCATCATCCAAATCGAGCCGAATCGCCCGGCCATCGCTCAGAATGGCTTTCGCACTCAGGGCATATCGGCGAGCTGTCAGCGTTCCGCTTTGAACGTCCGTAATTTGAAACGTCGCCACGTTTCCGCTTGGCGTTGCACTCACGACAAGACTGGATACGTCGCTGGCGGCATCGCTGGTCTTGATCGCCAGATAAGCCTTGGTAACGGTCGTGCCTGACGGAACACCGGAGAAGGTTAAATCAATGGTCGCGTCGCTTAGTCTTGCCAGTGTGATCATTGTAAAATCCTTCCCGTGATCTGCTGCGTTGCCTGAAATCTGCCAGTTACTGCCTTGGTTTCCATTGTTCCTTGAGCTGTTTCGGTCTTGAATCTGGCTGCCAGGCTGATAAAGGCTGCCTGCACTGGCTCTTGTGTCTGCAGCGTCGATTGACCGACAACCGGGCCGCCAGCAGTGATCGCTTGGGCAATCAGGGCGTGCAGCTGCGTGAACGGCAACTGCCCAACCGCTGGAGATCCAGCTACAACCGCCGCCGGCCCAATGCTATGGTTTTGCGAAAGGGCTGGCTGTCCCGTCACCGGCGGCCCGGCCACCAGTCCCGAGACGCCGAGGCTGTGATTTTGCGTGAGCGTTGTCGTGCCAACCACTGGATTTCCGGTGGCCAGCCCGTTTGGCGAAATCACACCGGAAATCGTTACTGCGGTCGTCCCCACTACCGGCGAACCGGTCGCCAGCCCGTTCGGCCCGAGGCTGTGATTTTGCGTTAGTGCGGTCGTGCCGCAAACTGGCGCGGTCGTGGCCAGTCCGCTGGCGGTCAGGCTGTGATTTTGTGTGACCGTCGGCTGGCCGCAAACTGGCGTTCCCGCTGCGAGGTTGTTCGGCCCGAGGCTGTGATTCTGCGAAAGGCTCGGCTGGCCACAAACGGGCGTCCCGGCAGCAATTCCGCTAAGGGTGAGGGAGTCGTTGCCGACGCCTCCAGCCCCAAGCAAACCGCCAAACAGGAATGTCAGCCCTTGCAGCTCAGCCATTTATTTACAGGCTCCGCAACGCCTCAAGCGTCGTTTCTGTCTCCGCGATTTGAACGTCCAACTGCTCGACCTGCTCGATTTCACCGAGCGCGGCCGCGCTGGTGCGCAGCATCGAAAGATTGGCTATCTTTCGTTGTAAAAGTTCGATGAGATAGGCAATGGTCATTAAATCACCATCTGGCGAAGCATGATGTTGGATGTGTTCAATACCATGTAGATGTAGTCGATTTCGGTAGCTCCATCCTTGTAGGTAACGTCGAACGCCGTGTCTCCGACGATACCCGAGCCCTGCGGGTAAAGCATCGTGCTCCAAGGCTGCATTGCCTGCTCGGTAAAATCAAAGTAGAACCAGCGTCCAGTGTTGTCACGCTGCATGTAGAGCCGGTCCTTGTTGTACGCCCATTTTGTCCCGGTACTCATGGCATCGCCGGGAGGTGCGTAGGTAATCGTCGCCCAAGTGTTACCGGCAATGTCGTACCGATGCAGGTTGGTCGTGTTGCCGCCTTGGAAGCTGTAGATGTAGCGACCGTTCAGGATTGCGTTTTCGTTTGTCCAATCGCTTGCCGACACCGAATGAATCCAGTGGCCTGACATTCCCGCACCGGGCGCGGCAGCGCGGGCAGCAACAGGAGTTAGCGTTGACCAAGTGTTGCCCACAATCGAATACCGATAAAGCGTGACGGCATTATTGCCCATGAAGTAAATGAAATCGTCATTTCCTTCAAGGCTATACTGCGAGGTTGCGTCTGGCTGGGTCGTCCAGTTGCTTGAAACCGTGATAACGGTCGAAGTGTTGCTCGCAACCGTTCGAATCTGCCCGGCCCCGGTCCCGGCAGTGATTCGAATCTGATAATTCGTCCACTGGTTGACCGTCCAATTCTTGCCAGTATTGGTAAGCGTTGCCGCCGCGCCCGATGTTGCCGTCCCGGTCGCAAAACTCTTGAAGCCACTATCAATCCAAGCTGGAGTGGAAACGAGCTTCCCGTCAGTTCCAATCGTCGCCGGTAGGCCGGTCTGACTCAGTGTTGTCCAAGAGTTTGTTGCGAAACAGTATTTACGGAAACTGGCCGAAGCCAGCGTTCCCGCACCGACCGCATAAAACACCGGAGTCTTGAGACGATATTGCGAAGTGTTGTCAAACGCGACTGCCTCCGCATCGGTAAACGTAATGATGGCATTCGTTCCGATTGTGTTTGAGGCAATCGTCTTGAGTTTGCCCGCATTGGTTCCGCCGACAAAGTAAACCGAGTAGCCGCGAAGGTCACGGGCAAGCGTTTGATTGGTCGTGATACTGGTCGTGGTTCCTGCGGTCGCCGTCAGGCTCGACGCTGCCACAGTGGTTCCGGTCGAGAACGAACCAGCAACTCCACAAGCACCAGCGCCAAACGTGCCCGCAAGACCCGGCGAAGGCAAGGAAATCCACGCATTTTCATTCGGGTTATACATGTGAGCGACAGTGTTAGACGAAACCAGCAATTGCTGTTGCCTGTGGTGTCGGCTCGACACGATGAAATGCGCCGCCGCTGTCGCAGAAAGCGGGTACAGTGAGCAGGACTCCCACCGCTTCAAATCTAGTATTCTTCGATTGCCGTTGGTTGTTGGCATGTTTTCCTCTTAGGTAACGGTGATATTTCGTCGAAGGCTGTCGGCTTGCAAGTGCATCAATGCCGGAATTTGGTCGTTTGCGGCAAACCCGCCCATCTGAGTTTGGTTAGCCAGTGAGCCGGTTCCGATGTTGGAGGTCACTGTACCGCTAACGGACGCGGTTACGTTCATGTTTGCCGCCGTTGCCTGCCGGACTTCCATGATTGGAAATCCTTGAGCATTGGGCAAAGCCATCCCGATTGTGTTTACCAGCGATTGGACAGCCATTCGCATAGCTTCGATGGCTTCAACCAACTCGCCGTAGGCAACAACCGGCATCGGTGTATCCGAAGATACAAATGTGCCATCATCCCAGAAAATCGAGAGCGAATCGGCGTTGTTGTGTCCGGTCGTATCAAAATCCAAGGTCAGCACCGAGCCAGAGAGCGTGCCCTTTGTGCTGGTTTGACTCGGGTCGTATATGACGACGCCGCGAGTGTTGTTGTTGATGAGAAAGATTCTGCCCAGTCCGATGGTCGCAAACTGCGAAAACGTGACGGTCTTTCCCGACGCTGAGAATGTATATCCGGTCGTGTCAACTCGTTTCATTTACCAACCCAGTGCAATTGCTGTGTATCGAGACAAACCACCACCACCACCACCACCGCCTGTGGCTGAAATGGTAACGGTATCAGTTGTCGCGTTTGTCGTGATTGAAATTCCGCTTCCCGCTACCAAAGTCAATGTGTCAGAGGAACCGTCTGCCGAAACTGTCGATTGACCGGACACGGCAATGTTGGCAAATGTGAATATTTCAAGTGGTTCTGGAAAAGCAACACCCAAAACTGTTCCATTGAGATATAAATAGCTCCCTAATGTCAACTCTTCAACGTCACCAGAGCCACCCCCGGCGCCGCGACCAAGTATGCGACTAGCAGCAGAAACATTTTGTATTTTCGCGTAAGTCACCGCATCGTTATCAATCGTCCACGTTGCGCCTGAACCGGAAACCGTGATATCGCCTTTGTCGCCATCGGAAACACCGCCACCGCTGCCGAGCGTGATTGTCGAGGAAGCGTTTCGGTATCGCAGGTCGCCGCTGGTATTGACCCACAAGTCGCCTTGAGCGGGAGAAGTCGGGTCGCTGCCGGATGGAATGTTGAGGCTGGCCTTGCTTGTTGTTGATGGACCAAGAATCGTAATGCCGCTTGCAACTTCGATTGCTCGCCAGTCTGCCGCTGCGGTCAGCGTTGGATTGATGAAAATGCCGCGAGTGATTCCGTTCGCGCCGCCAGTTTGGTTGATAACCGGTCGAAACTCGGCAAGGTTCATCACACCTGTGCCGCTCGTAGGTGAAAACTGTCGGTGAATCAGCAAGTGAGTATTGCCGGAACCACCTGTTAAGGCTATTGCGTCCCCAGTTAGGGCGAGTCCTATTTCATTTGTCGAAGCGGGAGTTCTAGCAAAGATTGCCAAGCCCCTGCCGTTTGCTTGTCCAGTGAAATTTCCACCAGTAAATGAGAAGATACTAGCGGCGTTCGCATCCGTACCTAACCAAAATTCAGGAGCAGATTGACTGACCCTTAAACGCTGCACGCCATCGGTTTGAAGCTCCAATGCGCGGGCGGTGCCGGTCCCAAGTTTCTCCGTACCGATTCGCAGGACGTTCGATTCCCAAGCGAACTTGCCGCGTTCAAAGTTGTTGATATCGGTGAATGTGTTGTAAACGCGGAAGGCTTGGGCGTTGACCCCGTTGCGCTGTGCGAGTATGTTCGCAGCATCACGGAATAGCGTTAAATCCCACGTTCCGCCCGGTTGCCAGCCAATCCTACTTGATGAACCTTGAGTGTAAATCTCGCCTGCCGCCTGCAAGTTTCCAGCGGTTGAAACGATAGACGATTGTGCGTAAACGACACCGGATTTTTCAACCCTGAACCGACTCGACCCACCAACCCGCAAATTCACTAGCGAACTTAGCGCATTGCTCGCCGTGTCAGTGACGTTTAACTGAATCGCAGTTGGGGTGCCGGTAGTGTTCCACGTTTGGCTGATTGATAACGCAGAACCAGCCAAAGAACCAGAACCAGCCGCATAAGAATCAGTGAGAACCCACGGCCCTACTGTAGTTTCGATTGCCCTGAAATCGGCGGCGGTTGTAAATGTAGGGTTGATATGCAACCCGCGAGTAATTCCGTTCGCACCGCCAGTTTGGTTGATTGTGCTGTTAAACAGGAAACCAGTGAACGTCATGGTTCCGCTGGTTGGTGCAAACCCTGAACGCGCAGCGAATAATGCCGTTTGAAGGCTAGTTCCTGTGTAAGAACTACCACCTGCGGCATCATACAAAAAGTTGTTTGCCGCCCCAGCGACAGACACGTTTCCAATCAGCGCGATAGCACTACTTTGAACAGCTAGGCCTCCATTCACCGTAACCGTCGCGCTAGTTGCAAACGTCATGCGCGTAACGCCATCGGTTTGAATTTCCAATGCGCGGGCGGTGCCGGTCCCTAATTTCTCTGTCCCAATTCGCAGGACGTTCGATTCCCACGCAACCTTTGCTCGCTCGTAGTTGCTTGAATCAGTAAACGTGTTGTAAACGCGGAAGGTTTGAGCGTTGACCCCGTTGCGCTGGGCAAGATTTCCAGCCGCGTCTCGCTCTAATATGGTGTCAGTCCATAATGAAAACGTGCCGCAACGAAATGTTCCGAAAGAAAGTTCATCGTTAGAGACAACATCTAAGATGTTGCCTTGGCGGCGCAATCTTGGTTGAGCAGCAACCGACGAAAACGCCAGCCTGTCGGTAACAGTGGCCAATCCAGCTTTCGTGACGCTGAAAACACTTGTGCCGCCAACTTGAAGATTGACCAACAACGATGCTACCGCGCTCGCCGTGTCTGTGACGTTGAGTCGCCAGCCGGTAAACGTCACGCCTGAGTTGTTCCAGTTTTGCGTGGCGTCGAGCGATGGAGTCGAAGCCGTAATGGTGCCAATTGACGAAGTAATCGTCCCGGTCATTGTTCCACCGGCCAGCGGCAAAAGGGCATTGAGCGCCGTATTCAGGTCTGTTTGGCTGGAGAGCGTTCCTGTGATACTTCCCCACGCTGCGCCGCCGCCGCCAGGAGGCGCGGCCCAAGTTCCGTCTGCACGGAGGAAATTAGTCGTCCCGCCACCGGAAGCAGCGACCAACCCTTTCGCTGAGCTTGTAAACGTGTCGAGCATCGCGGTAACCTGCGTGCCCGTGAGCGCCAAAGGCGTTGCCGCCGAACCAGTGTTGTTGCCAACGATTGAATTGGCGGCGAGGTTCGCCATTTTCGAGAGCGATACCGCCCCATTTCCAATCGTGGCTGTGATTGCCGTTGCGCCCGAACCAGTAACGTCACCAGATAAAGTGACCGTTTGGTTTCCGGTCAAATAGGTAGCGGTGTCCCAAGATAACGTGCCAGTCCCGTTATTTCGCAAAATCCCAGAAGCATTGGACGGGTATGCCGCAACCGCCCATGCCGTGAGTCCCAGCAGCGACCGCTGCGCAGCAGCATTCGCCGCAGTCAGGATAGAACGGCCTGCCGCTGTCGAATCGAGAATCGAACTGCTTAAAAATGCAAGAGGAGGCATTTACGACCTGTGGGGTGAAAGTTGCCAGCTATTCTGAAACAATCTTATTGAAGTGTTTATCAAAACCCGTGTCAAGTTAATATCTTCGGGTTGTATTGCAGGTCCACCTAATTTACATTCTTCATTCGAGACAGAATATTTTCCATTTCGTTCAAGTGTTGACGAACATCGTCTTTACTTTCAGCATTGGCCATTGCAACCATTGCCTTGGCGAAAGGTCTGGCAGCATCAGAGATGTGAATTTGTTGTCGATTCACTTCAAAAGTATTATCTTCTACTGCCGCAGTTAGTTTCACAATGGCTTCCGACGACTTTGATACTGAATCAGTTGTCCGTTCGAGTAAAGCCAAATGTTTGTCAAATAAAATCGGCAAATATTTGAATAATTGACGTACAAGTGTTACAATTCCAACAATTGTTAGGGAATAAATGACCCATAATGGGCCTTGATTTTCCAACCACTTTGCCCAACCATCTTCCATGTTATTCCTCCGGCCATGCTGGTCCAGTGTTCGTGAGATTCATTTCGCCAACGGATTGTCGTTCCGAGCGAGCAACTACGCGAGCGGCATCGTCCATCGAAATTGGGAACCAACGGCGGTTGCTGTGATACTTGCCCCATGAGTTTTCCCAAATCTCGTACATTGTGCCCTTAACGGTCACATACCCAATGATACTCATGTTATGTTGCCATGAGTTGGCTGGATCAATTGTCCAGAGGTCAACTTGTGACCCATCGGCTAGCTTCCAACCAGGAATCGGGCCTCGCTTCTTGAAAGCGAAACCTGAACAATTGTTCTGTGGCTTAAACTGATTGATCAGAGTGATGCCAGTATCAACAGTCTTGACATTCTCCGATTCTTCCAACACATATTGGCTGGCGACAGAATGATACTGACTGGCCAGCGTGTTGCCTGCTCCCCAGCGACGGTAGAGAGGCATGTCTTGCGGTTCCGGAAAGGCGTCGCTTACAAGTCCAGGAGTAGAGCAAGGGAGATGACCGTACTTCATCTTCCCTTTGATGTGTGGTAGACACAGCGAGCCGTCACTGGAACCGTTGATCCCTGCTGCATCTCGACCCATACGGTAATTGTACGGAGCGAAAGGAGCAAGGTTCATTGGTCCAACAATTTTATCACCGAAGATACTCTCCGGTTGATTGAGCAGAAAAACCTCCGCCGCCATGCGGTAGGCAGTCGTTCGCATATCACCGGACGCGACACACGAACCAATGAGTTGTGGGAGCCACTCGAACTGGAAACCCCAGATTGCTTCAATGAGGTACAAGAAGCAGAAGCCATCATCAATACCGTTGGCTTGTTGAATCTGCTTGACTTCAGCCAGCAATTGGTCATTCGCAACGGCCCGATTATCATGGTGACACATACGGTCAGGAACAAGAAGCTCCAAGGCTTCCCGTTCCCGACGTTCTGCATCAATTTTCTCTTGGAGTGTTTGGGACGGGAGTCCCCAGCCGAACATTGACATCTTACAACCCCTTAAGAACTTCTTGGAAAAACTTGATTCGGTCTTGCCAACCAAGGCTTTGGGCCGATGGTTCGTTTGCTATCAATTCTTTCATTTCTTTGTCGGCAAGAATTGATAAGTGAGTCTTGATACCTTGCTCTGTTTTGATACTGAAATCTGTCATCTTGGCGACGAGAGATTGGATCGTTGCTTTCCAGAGCGTACGATCCTGAACTTTGACTTTTGATACTCGCTGAGCAATATTGTTGAATGGGCCGGGTGGCGTGGGCTCTGGTTCAGGTTCCGGCTCTGGTTCAGGGTCGGGGCCGGGCGGCAGCGGTCCCGGCCCCGATCCCAAAACCACTTCTTCCTCCAAATCGACGGTTCCTTTCTCTAGGTCCAAGAGAATAACGTCGATGGAGTAGGTTCCCGGTTCCGTGTAGAGCAAGACACGGTTCCCGGCATCCTCGGAAATAATGATACCCTCAGCCTTGGTACCATTTTTCTTAACCCGTACGCGTTCGACCTTATAACCCGTTGGGTAGGTTAGAAGGAACGAATCAACGGCCCGAACGTCTTGAGTATCTTGGCCAACAAACAAACGGTTGCCAATGATACGGGGAGCGGTAACGTTCAGGAGCGTACGAGTCTTTGTTACTGTAGCATCCTGAGCCGTGGCGTAGCTCGTAACCAGTAACAAAAGGAGGAAGAAGCATCGGAACATGATCAGTTACCTTTGAACAAGGACTTGATGTAGTCAATCAACTCAATGATACTGTCTTTGTTTTGCAGCAGGAACTCAATGAGTTCGAGCAAGTTACCCTTCGCCAAGGTTGGGTATTCTTGTTGGACTTGGGCCGCGAGTTCGGCGGTGGAAGCGTAAGGTTGCTCAGCAAAGAGACGTTCGATGAGCTTAATCAGCTCAATGATCTCGTCTTTGTACTGGAGGATCAGAGTGAGAATTTGAATCACGTTCACAGTGTCAACTCCTTATTGGACATATCTTTGAAGGACGCAAGTATCTTGGTGGCAATTTGGTCAATGACCATTTCGTCTTTGATTTGTTCTTGCAGGATTGCAATGATAGAGGAAGCAAAATTGAGTGCAACCTCACGGGTCAACAGTTCACCCATTCTGACTTCGAGCTTGTCGCACGACACAACGAGCTTCTCAATCTGCATCGCCAAGGATGATAGCTTGGTCGAATACATGAGCAAGTCATCTGACGTTTGGCACTTTTCCAAGGTCTTTTGAACCAAAAGACGCAAGACACCAAGTTCGCCGCGAAGTGACTTAACTTTGTCTGAGGAAGCAAATTTCTCAAGCTCTAATTGCCACACCCCAGAAAGGTAGTCATGATACTCTTTCTTTTGTTGAGCCATTGCACGGGTCTTACCATGCTTTGGGCAATAGTCTTGATGATTGCTTGGTTCATCTTCCAAGAAACCTTCACGAATCATACCTTTCATCGAAAGATACCGGCATTGCCCTTCGGCACCTGTCCCGGCTCCTTTGCACCGCATATCATCATGCGGCTCTGCTTCGTATAACTGGCGATTCATGTTTTTCGTACCAAAACTGTGATGGGAGGCCTTCCACTATACTAACGTCACAAGTCGAAAAAATAGTTCATACTTTTCGTACCAAATACGTGAATAATGGTTTCTAGGCAAAAGTGTTTAACCCTCCCACGGGTATGTATCATTGTGTTAGAATCTTGTGTCTTTGGGCGGTATGGATCGTCGTCCCTAGAATCTTGTGCCTTTGTAACCTCGTCCCTAGAATCTTGTGCCTTAATTTATTTGGATCGTTGTTCCTAGAATCTTGTGCCTTTGCAAGTGGGTACTGGTGTCATGCCGTAGGAAAAAAATTTGGGTCATTTGACCCAAAAAATAACCCTCCCCGGCCTGCTTTATTAAGGGCAGACTGGGGAGGGTCTAGGTTTTCAAGTTGTAGAATCTTGGCCTATTTGATCTTGGCGGCGTTCTCCAATGCGGTCACGGCTGCCAATGCATCAAGCAATCGGGTTTCATCGCCTGCAAGGTGAGCGGCCGCTATCATGGCAGGCAGACACCCGGCGGGCATATTGTTTACGATCGCTCGCCACTTGTCCGGGGCGATGGTAGTCGCCTTCGGTTTGCTGCCGTTCTGCATCTGGCGGATGATTCCGTCAATTTGTTCCTCGCTGAATCGTCCGTCTGCGTCCGGATGATACTCGCCAGCAATCGGAGCGATTACCTTCTGAACGAAGTCATTACCGGCAGCATCCTTGATTTCCTTCGTTTGCAGAACGAAGGGCAGGGCGTCACGGGTGAGGGCCTTTGCGTCAATGTAATCCGGATCGGTTGGCGGCAAGGCAAGCCGGTCCTTGATTTTCAAGCCCGGATTGCGGGAATGAAGCCGCCCAATGGCGAGAAGGTGCTGCCGTTCCCCGTTACGTTCTGGGATCGGTTTGCCGCTGCTACTGGCGATCGTTGTCCAGTTAAACAGCGACGCGATATCGCCCATAGTGGCGGTCGGTTTGCGTGTAAACAGCTCGCAGGTGGCATATGCCAGTTCTTGCTTGCTGTAGTCACGTTGTCCCGATCGGGCGTTCTGGCGTACTCGCTCAAGTGAGTCTGCCGAGTTGGTTTGCACGACGCAGGGGAGCAGAAAATCTCGCCCAAGTATCACCGATGCAATAAAGGCCGCGATCGTTCGTCGTTGGCCGTCGATCGCCCGGTAACCGGGGCTGCGTTCGCTCCACTTTTTGACAAGGGATGCACGATCTACCTTGTGTTCGGTCCATTGTTCCTTTTCGTTGTCGCCAGTGTCCCCTTTGGGCGTTTTGACTATCAATTCTGGGAAGTAGTCGAAACTGGAAGGGGTGGCGGGGTCCGAAACTACGTTGATCGGTCCTGCCGAAAAGCGGTAAGGCTCGCCGGATTCGGCTGCTTTCAGCATGGAAGCGACCAAGGTTGCAATCCCTTGATCGTCGATGCTTAGGCGTCCGAGATTGTCGGCAAACTGGCCGTTTTTCGTCGCCGTGTAAACTTCGCTCACGGGCAGCCAAGTGATCTCGGCGTGGGTTTCGGTCGTCTTGGTTGCGTTTTTCTTCGTCATGATACTTTTCCTTTGGAATGGTGAAAATCGTCAAAAACTAAAATCGGCATGATACGATACTTTTGCTTGTCGGTCTGTTCTCCTTATGCGTAAAAGTCAACGGAGTGTCGGGAAAATAAAATGAGGCCGCCGTATGTTTCAATTTTGGCGGCAAGGTCGCCAAGGGCTGCGATGGCGGTTTGAAGTGTCGCCAGTTCTGAATCGGTCAAGCGGTCGTAACGTTCGGATTGTGCGTCAATCTCGCACAATGCAGCGTTCACGCGGAACAGTTGGCGGTCGATTGTGTCGATTGTGTCTTTGCGGGTGGTCATCGTGTCGGCTCCGTTTGAGTGGGTTTCGTCCCGGCCACCGTTGGCCAGTCCTTCCATTATACCATCATGGCAAATGCCTTGCAAAGCGTCAAATTGTCGCACCCTCATGGGGGGTGTTATTGCCTGCGACATACGACACAATTGTCGTGAATTGTTTATCATGAAATGATTGTCAATTAGTGTACAACTGTTCACTAGGTGTACGGGCGAACATAGTGTACAGGCGTTCATTAGTGTACAGGCGTTCATTAGGTATACGAGCGTACGGGACGAAGTTTCGATGATACTTCTCGCAAGCGCCAGGCTCTCACGGTGTGCGGGCACGCGTGCGTACGCCTGCACGGGCCTAGGGTGGTCGATCGCTGGTGCCCATATACGCGTGTTTTAAGCGCGAGGAAGGGCGGGCTGAGACTTTTACTACAGCCAATTCTCGAAAATTCTGGTATCATTTTCAGGGCAAAACCGGGGCGGGTTCAACGATCCATGCGTACAATTATTTGGACGCTCGACTTTACTGTTTTTACCCGAAGGGTGTTGCAACTATCTTCAAAGTACGATTCACGTTTTTCGTACCAAGAACGTGAATTACCTAACTGCTATTTTGTATAGTAAATATTGGAATTTAAGATTCCAATATAAATACGCTCCCTATTGTTAGATGTTTTTCGTTATTTTCCGGTTTTGGCCTGCAACCGGGTAGCTAGTGACCCTAGCACCTTCCCACGTTGCACCAGTGGGACCAAGGACGCTAGTTCATAGCTCCCTTGGTCCTCTGGGCCATTCCTCCAGTTCGTGGCTCTATTGAACCATTTATTCACGTTTTTCGTACCAATTTCGTGAAAGTATCATTTTACGAAAAAATGAACTTTTGCCCAAAATTATGCACGACCTAGTAAATCTCTCCATTCGGGTGAAAGTGCCTTCATGTTGTCCATAGCCGTAACATCTTCGTCCGGTACTTCCCAAGCCATCAGTTCCTCAATCTTGGCCCAAATATCACGGGCATCAAGCACAGAACGAATAGCCGTGTACCTACCTTTGCCGCTACGGAACGACAACTGATCGATGCACCCAAGGGCCTTATCGGTAACCTCCCCAACCATGCCCCAAGAGTACAACAATAGCTGTAACGCCCAGTCGCGTTTACGCCACAGCTGACCAGATACATCACACATAATACCCTCATGATAACCCAGCATGCAGTCCTTGTGTCCAAGGTAGCCGGGTTGCGGCGATGCCGACGAACAGTAGCCTGAGACCTTCCAGTCCAGTACCAACCATCCATCTATCACTAGGTCAGGTTTAATCCGGAACCAGACGCCATTGATCTCAACCTTCTTATCAACCCCAACGTCAAAGGGCCGACCACCAATGAGCCGTAAGAGTTCTGCCCAACCACCATCAGCTTCGTACACTTTCATGCACTCTAGCCCGGCAGCGTATGCCGACCCCTTCTCTGGTATCTCGATCCCGTTCCACTCTATCTCCGTACCAAGTAACCGCGATTTAACTACAGAGTCAAATGCAGAGCCGACGGCCATTGGTAACGACTGAACGAAGCCACTCTTGCCAAGATACCTGCACAAGAACTCCCGCTTGTCCGTCAACCAAAGGTTCAACGCTGAGGGGGATAAGGGCCAATCACGTGTTCCAATTTTAAGTTTCATGTTTACTCCTACCGAAAAAAGCGTGCTTCACGCGGTACACCATCATCCGTCAATCCAACGTACCTGAACCGTATCGCTGAACCAACGGGCCAACGATCCTTTGCAACAAGTCGTTCTGCATCGGTGAAGCCACTGATACCGAACTCCTTGCCGTTCCAAACAACCAACACGGCACCAACCATCCCGCTAAGGCGGCCAACACCGTCCGAGTACCCGACAACGGTCCCAACATCATCGAGCCAAGGTTTAATCTTGACCAGATCGCGGGAACGTTTATCAACCCAATAGGAACCAAGTCTCCGAAGCATTACACCTTCGCCGCCGTCACCTACGACCCTACCAACCGCATCCTCGACCTCACTCCACGAAGCAGGCAAGGTATACGCAACATTGATTTTGGGGTCAAGATGCGTGAAACCAACGCCAACAACTGGAGCATCGAAGATACAATACTGAACATTGGTCCAGTCAACATAGTTCACAGTACGTGATACAATGGACCGGAGTTCTTGGAAACGACCGCGACCGAGCCAAAGCTCCCCGTCTAGTCGGCCCATGTAACCACCGATCCAACGATCTACCCACCAAGGCGGGGCATGAATCTTGTTTCCGTACCGTGATACAAGCGAGCTACCAGTCCAGTAGGCACGTTCGCCATCAAACTTCTCCGACATGGCCCAACGGCCCGGACTGAACCATCCGGGGTTGAGCTTGCGGTAATCGTACGAGGTCATGACAATGCTTTTCACAATTCTACTCCGAAAGGCTTTTTGCTTGGAACAAACATGATATGCAAGTAGGCGTTCTTCCAATCATAATGGAGCAAACGATCCATCATGATATAGATGCCTTTGTCGTCAGCGTTGATGACACGAAGATCAAGCCGTTGGTCCGCAACGAACGCGACTCGTTCATCCCAGAAGGGCATGAACTCACTCTTACTTTCGAACGGACGAAACTTCTCCTCAGCCTCGACGATCACATGATACGTTTCGGTGGTACTCCCAGCCTTACGAACGCGACCAGTGAACGCATCGAGCACAGTCTCCTCCATCAATGGTTTACCGAACCGTACGAACTTATAACCAGTAGGTATACCTTTCATGATACTCTCCTAATTGCTGCTTGAATGATTGAACCGTTCGCCTGCCACCATTCCAATGCTTGTTCGTCCATCTCATTGATCTCGTCAATGCAAGGATCAAGCCAAAACGAATTGGAACGCGTCTGACACCCGATCATCGTTTGATCCTTCAACACCGTAATGGTCCAAGGTGCGATGTCTATGCGAATGATAGGGAAATCGAACTTCGTGCCCGTTATGCTCTGACCGTGGAACAAATGTTGAAAAACCTTTGCCTTTCGCCAGTCGCAATAATTGAACACGCACCGATCCATATCACCTGAGAACAAAGCTCCGTTGAACCGACAATTGGAGAACGTACACAAATAGAACTTACAACTGTAGAACATAGTATCAAGGAACGTACAGTTCGAGAACGCAATGTTCCGGAACCAACAACCCTTGAATATGGCCTTGTTGTAACACGTGTTGTAGAACGATTCGTGCTTGATCTCCTGCTCAACACACTCCAACCGTGTACCGGCTCGATTGTGCAACCAAGCCATGTGTTCAACCATGCCATCTATCATTGGATTTCTCCTATTACCTTTTTAATTAAATCGCCGTGTGCCTCCCACCAAGCCACCGCACCCGGAGCAAGCTCCGCGATATCCCAATCATCGGCCTGCAACCAGAACCAGTTGGGACGTGTCTTGCAGCCAATGCACGTCTCCTCTGGCCCAACCGTAACGGTCCAAGTACCAACGTCCAACCGACAGAACGGTTCATCCAACTCTGCATTATTCATACAGTTGGTATGTATCTGGCGAGTATCCAGCTTCGTACCCATCAGGTATGCACCCAGAAAGTTGCACTGACTGAAATCGGACCCAACGAACGAGCAATCCGTAGCCCGAACGCCTATCATGCTGCAACGCAAGAACACACAGTTCTCGACCTTCGCATAACGGAAGGACGAATGGTCAAACTTGCACTCATCAAACGTTGCATTGATGATGTGCTGCTTCTCGTAATCTTTCGCCGAGAAGTCTTTCTGCAAATGATACTCGTAGTTCATTGCTTCACCCTGTAGCGGTAGGTTTCGAAGTTCATTGGAAGATCGGTCACAGGCTCCCAGTCATCTGCTGTCCGGGACGCACGTTCCAACTCACACACGGAAAATGTACCCATGATATGCCCAACAATGAGCATGTTATCAATCAACTTGTTGGCCACACTGGTACAAACACCTTGAGGCCGACGAATCTTTTCATCCAAGCTTTTTTGGTCCACTGAGAAGCTCCAATATGCCAAAAGTTACAAAAATTATCACGACGAGACAAATGTTAATCAACATAAGTTACCACCACTGAGTTCCATCCCAACCACTTGGCCGCAGCAACGCACTCGGCACCCTCACGAATGGTGAACCGACGGGTACAAGTCACTTTGTACGGGGCACCGGCTCTCATATTTTCAGCCAACGCAGTATCAACTGCGGGCCAAATCTTGCGTCGAAACTTGACCAACAACACACGTTCGGACAGACGATGGGTACGCAGTGGACGGTCCATTGCTTGGAAGTAGTCTTTCGCCACTTTCCCAAGTGCTTGATACATCGCGGACCGTGTGATCTTGCGATCAGCTTCCGACATCCTACGATACTTGTCCCAAGTCTTGATTGCGTCTCTCATGTTCATAGTTCATTCTCCAATCGTTTGCGTAAAGAATCAATACGACCGTGTACCGTGGCGGGTGCAATGTTGAGTATCAAACCGATCTCAAGCATTGTGTACCCCGCCTCAAGGTGACGAACAATCTGGACTTCCAGATCGTCCGCCACCTTGCTTATTACATCCCAAATGTCCACCGTATCATGGTGGTCACACGCCCCATCGGGCAAAGACTCGACCTTACGACGACGCAGGTCCGTCTTGTACGCCCAATGCAGGCAAGATTCAACGTAACGCATACCCTTACCCTTGAGGTAAAGTTCGTATGCTTCGCAATACTTTGGCTCTAGTCCGTATCGCCGAGCAACTCGCTCAGCGATAAAAACAAGTCGTAGGGCTTCGGTATCACATACAACACTTTCATTCCCATCTCCGGCCACGAGTTATGCACCTTTCCATCACTGTACCACTTGCCGGGTCCGAGCCACCCGATCGCATGATACTTGCCATTCATCGTCCCTGCTAACACTCCTTGTCCCTGTAAGTAACCTTGGAACCGCTTGTGCGGGTCCACAAAACAGTCCCTACCATCGTACTGAGGCATGGCCTCAATAGCAATGATAGGAACACCTAACCGCTCCATCACCTGTTGATAGTGGTTACAACCGTCCAACGCTCCGAGTTGCAGGTCGTACACGTACTCAAAGGCTCTTTGCAGACAGTCCATCGATCTTCTCCTTCATCATTTTACAAGTGAATTTCAGAATCCATTCTTGGAAATCCCTAGTACCGTCCGCCGCACCGGACGCATGGTGTGCCAATTCTTCAAGGATCGTTTGCAAATCCTCGGAATCGGACTCGATGAAAATGGCTCCGTTATCATAGAAACCACGAACCAGTGCCCCGCCTTTCATCGACCGAGTGTACGACCAGACGAGCGGACACGCCTTGCCGTGATGCATCTTGTAGCGGACGATCATACGCCACAAGTATTTCACCTTCTTCATCAGCTTCGGTGACGGGGCGGATACAGTTTGTGTCAGCTCTTTATACTTGGGTACAAAGGCCGATGATACTGGAACCTTGACTCGCGAAGCAAGATGGAACCCGATTGAGGAACCAATATCAATGATCTTCTTGCCGGACGCTGCTGCATGTGTCGCGTCGCCTTGGAGTAGAACGGCATCTTCACCAAAGACTTTGTAGAATGAGGCCAGTTGTTCTTCCTCGCTCCCGCTGAGGAACCATGCGTCACACGCTTCCCACAGGTCACGTCGGTACGCTTTCAGCACAGTCTGGAAGAACTCCATATCATTCCGCAACAGGCATCCAACTTCCCATGATACGTCCGACGCCTTGGCCACACGGCACTCGGACACTTTGATATCCTTAAAGTTGTAAGCTCCGAGGCACACGCCAACCTTTTGCTCGAACACAAGCACACCGCGTCGGTATACTCGCAACACATCGGATATACCGGGCAAGAACGTTTCCTTGTCCCGGCCGGATGCATGGAGGAAGTAAGTATCAAGGCGACCAAACATCTTCAACGCATCAGGGTGAGCACCGACGTACACCCGGGTCTGACCCTCAACGCCTACGGCTTCCGTCTCCGTAGTCACGACCATCTTGGACCAGCCAACTTGGTCGATTGCGTTTGAGATGAACTCTCGCAACGCAAGCTCCATGCCGGTCCAGTCCAATGCACCGAACTCGACCACCCAATCCTTGGGAGTATCATTGCAGTAGACCTGATTAAAAGTCTTACCATTCACAATACGTGGCCGCATGGTGAACTCGTAACGCTCGGTCCCAATGAACACAACAACCGGCACACCTTCGCGGAGGCACAGGTTGATAGCGTGCTTGGCACCGGAACCGAATTGACCAATCGCATCCGTGCCACGGGCAGAGGACGCACCAAGAAGGGTAAACGATTCAATGTCGCAAACGCCTTCGTTACCAATCATGATAAACATGTTACTCTCCACAGTCAACACAAACTTCTTTCGAACCGTTCAACGAAATAAACTGCATACCGCACAACCGACACTCGCACTTATGATAGCCGCGTTCGGCTAACATTTTCAAAGCAATCTCGTCCCACTCAAGCGGGCCGCCTCCTTCCGCGTCGAACGCAGCTTTATCAGTTGCTTCGTCGCCAGTCAGGTACGCCACAACTTCGCGGTACGCACCGAAGTCGTGTGGAAACGACTTGACCGTGAACCGCCCTTCCGGGAACATACGAGCCAACTGATCTTTGTAGACCAGAGTCTCGATTCGCGATCCCTTATCATAGTCGTCGTTGCCAACCCCAACGCAGGGTTCATCTGGCGGCGTGCAGCCAATGTTCAAGTAATCCATGATACAGTCCTCACTCAGTTACAAGAATCGTTCGCCCGTTCAGCAACATGCTGGTCGGCAGCGGACAAATTACCTCATCCTCGCCGGGTTGATAGTCGGCTCGGACGTATTTCAAAAACTCAGTTCTGTAAATTGCATTGTCACGATATTCAATCACGCGACGAACTTCACGATACTCGCTCCAGTTGCCATCGTCAATGGCGACTCTTGCCATGATACTTGCTCCTGTTTCCCATGATACGATACTTGTCCCCGTTTCCGGCAGTTGCCGATCGGGTCCGTTAATAGAACAGATGACCACGCCATTTACAATAGGACATCCAGCTTTCTCATGATACGATACTTCATCGCAAAATGAACTCTGAGAGGTCGTGTGTATCAGTTGCGAACCTACGTAGGTCAGGCACATCGCCTACCGTGTAAAGTTCAAACGATTTTCCTTTCAAACAGAATTTGCTGGCCGAGTTCGTTGTTGCGATGATAAGTTCCTTTTTCGTATTTAATAACTTTCGCAACACATCAAGCCACTGACCATCGGGCACATCGTAAAGTAACTCGAAACCGATTTTGTCAAGTAGCCAACCAAATGATAGGTTTTTGTTAGTCGGTTGTTTACCGAAGTACGCGAACATGGCCTCTACCTCATGCACACTACGTACGTGTTGCACGAAACGCCCGTAGTCGAGCTTAGAACCATCATACTTTTTGTAAAGTTTCGCACCAATGGAAACAGTATCAACAAGCAGTATCATATTAAACTCCAAAAGAAAAAGCCACGGCCCCGCAAGCGGAACCGTGGCCCGTAAAGTTATCGACCTACACAATAGTTGCCGAAGCAACTAACGTTCTTGATACGTCCGGTCAGGAGCAAACGCCTGTGTGCGGGCGAACGCATCCATGATCGTCGGGCCTGTGCAGCGGTGGCAGTCCCGCTACTCCAGTAGATCACTTCCGCCCCGCGATAGCTGGCGTCATGCCTGAACACACCAGTGGCCTGCATCTGACGGGCGTACTCGCAACTCCCGCCCGTACATTGGGCGAAAGATGCGGGGGCCATGATACAAACCAACACGAAAAAAGCAAAAAACGCAATACCTTTCACTAGAAGTCCTCCTCTACGAAAAGGTGGTAAAGAATCGCTCCGATAGCTCCAGCTACCAGAACAGCCATAACCGCATTAAGAACTGCTCCCATTGTTACGTGCCTCAAAGTAAAGTTGAGTGAGACAGAACCAAGCCACCTTTGCAAGATGGTTCTCAGCCCTATCACCATTCGACCACAACATCAAGTGCCGCAAAGCATGTTCGAGTCGTTCTTCTTGGTAGGCAGTATCATTGATGCCTTTCTTCCAATTGTCAAGGCCATATTTCTTGCGGCCCTCCTCGAAGATTTTCCCGATCTCGACCAGTCCTTCATACGGTAAACATCGTAGTGCCGTCCCCAGCACTTCTGTTTTCGGTTTGTTTGCACAATAAGTATTGTACAAATGATCATACTCAGCCACAAGCTCGCCCTCGCGACGAGTATCATTGTAACGTAAAACTCGGTATTTCGTCCAATCATTGAAACCAAACGTCAAAGCTCGAATTTCTTCTTGACTAATCTCACGTTCAATCATGTTCTTCTCCGTATAAAAGACGACGTGCGTGATCGTTTATCAAAAGCATGTTGCAAAGGCTGTAGTAATCTCCGTTGTAGAGAAAGAAAACATCACCTAAGCAACGACCGTACTTGTCTCGAACTCCACTAGGAACATCAAGCTGGACTCGACCAAGACCTAACGTCTTAACATAGTCAAGGGCTTTCTTCCCTGCTTCCGAACTCAACTCGGGAGCATCAATTTGATACAAGCGGACTCGTTGTTTGATACTGACTCCAAAGCCGAGATTGACCAATACGTCAAGCGTATCGCCATCAATCACATCAAGAACTGTTGCTTCGTATTTCATGTTATCTTCAATGTTTGAGCGAACTGTTCAAAATAAAACGTTGCTTCGTTTGGCGGGTAGTAGCGGAGCAATACAACATGATACGCTCCGTCCATACCTGCCCATTCGGTCTTGTCCAACGGCCACATTTGGTAACGTTCCGTTTTCAGCATCTCTTGGTCGTACTTCTTGATGATATCTCGCCACGGTTCGAACTGAATGTTGAAACGAGCCTCAATGGCCTTTTCGATTCGAGCCTCAAACTCATGATACTGTGAGATGTGCATCTTGAGAGGACGGACCATATCTCCAACATACGCTTCCGCTGCATCGTGCAGGAACACAGCCCGCAACGCATCGCCCATGTAACCATCATCCAAGGCCAACTTGGAAGCATGGATACAATGTTCTGCAACCGAGTAGAACCGTGGACAGTGACCACCGAACCGGCACAACTTACCAAGAGCCGCTCCAATGCTCTCAATATCAATTGTAGCCGGGTCAGGGTCAACAAGGTCAACGTACTTGCCGCTGGCTACTTTGATGCAGTTTCCGTGTGTTCCGAACGTGGACATGTAACAACTCCATTTGGGATAAATTCATACACAATTTTATCAGCGATACCAAGCCACCAGAACCATGAGACTTCCCGCCTCATTGTGTAGTAGCCTATCATAGGCCATTCACCGGGCACACGCTCGACTTTGATCAGGTCACTTCTTCCCGGATATGGCTCAGCAATTACGCCGCCGTTGCCAGCAATTGCAATAACCCGTGCGATTCTATGTTCATGCCCAAAGGGCAGTAAAACTGCATCACCAATCTTGGCCATGTTGTCTCTCCGTATCAAGCGACGTAAGCGAATAATTTCACCTGCGGCCCAGCTATCAACTGTTCTAAGATTGCCTTCATCGTCGATTATTGTAGACTCACCCATTGTTGAAGTCCCTCATGATAAGTCTGGGTTTGGCCGGGTACGTGGGCAAGTGACCGCACGTTGATTTCTTTGAATCCATCCAGTAATCTGGACCTTCGTCTCCACAGTTCATTGCAGCTATCACGCGAGCATCTTTCGCGGACGCAGCCGCAACAACGAAACCGTTAGCCACATCGTAGTCAAACGTTAGGCCCTTAGCTTTAAGAATCCAGTATCTCATTTGTCACCTTCTTTCCTTGGACTCTTTTTTGCAAACTTGGTAAGCGTGTTTGCGATCGTTCCGCACTTGATACACAAATGTACGTCTGACCTCACCCTGCCTTTCTTGATGGTGCTGATCAATTCCATACTCTTTCCACAACCGTTACAATTACATTCCCCAGGAGCAACAGCCATACCTACCTCTTGTACATCTGCTGAATCAGGTAAACTTCGAAGTTACCTTGCTTCATAGTAAAAAGTTTATCATATTCGTCTTTGGTTGCTCCAGTTAATACCCAAACAGGAGAACCGTTTAAGCACAACTTCGGAAACACTTCCAATTGTGCATTTGTGAACTTGGACCCTACCATTCCCGGAAGTTTGACTTCAATCCATCGTCCACCAAACTTTTTGTGCGTAGCGTAGAGGTCCGGCAGCCCGGACTGGTAAGCGTTACCATGTGTAATGATAACGAACCAGCCACGGACTTCCAGATACGCTTTAAGCTGCGTACGAATAGCTTCTTCCGGTTTACCTCTGGCAAAGCTCTTAGGTTCCATCCAAGAATCCCGTTGGCGAGACTGCGATCAATTGTTCAATGATATCTTCGACCTTGGCGGCACACAACTTGCGAACCTTGGCCAATCGTTTCTGTTCGGGCAACATGTTGCGTCCCGTGAGAGCAGCCAATCGTGCCCAGTAGTCAGGCGAAGCATTACGCTCGAACCAAACATCTTGGACATTCTGCCACGCCTCAGTTTTCAGCAAACCGGCCAACTCACCTTTGATATCCTCTTGGGTGAGTTCTGGAAACTTGGACACGATTTCAGGGAATCGGTTCCAAATGTCCTTGTACTCCTTCTTGATTGTTTCTGACAACTGGTAGTCAAGAGTTCGATGAATGGTGTAGATATCCATTGTAATACTCCGTAAGTAAAGAAACCAACTGGGACTTGTTAAGAGACTGGTAATTCTTGATATCAACGAGAGCAGCTTCTTTCCGTAACTCCATTACCGTAAGGGCAGAAAAGTCACGCTTCTCCATTGATTCAAGGACAACGTACAATTCATCATATCGCGAGTGCAGAAGTAATGTGTTGACACGCTTATCATCTGCTGCCGTAAACATAGGTAGCTTCATCTTGCGAACACGATACAACTTGCGTCTCCAAGCTGCAATCTGTCCTTCAATATAAGCCTCCAATATCCCAAGAACGTACTCCCTCATTTCTCGCTCCAATTCTTGAGACCACTTTTCCATTGAATGTGAATCAACGGTACAAGCTCCTTTGTATCATTGATGAACTGTTCAATGGTCGAGAACAAATCAACTTTTGATGGACAAATAACTTCGTCATGCACCTGCATCGGTACGACAAGGAACTCATGAACCCCGCTAGGTTGATGGTCCCATATCTTACGCTGCAACCGCTTGGTTAGAATCGCACCAGTAGACTGGATGCGATGGTTCAAAGCGGCTCGCATACACGCGGCCTGCAACTGGAAGGCTGCTCCGTAAAGGGCCGACCGTACGGCTCCAAGAAAGGTTTGCTCCTTATCTCGCCGTATGATATTTCCCTTATACTTCGCGAGCGATTCGGGCGGGTCTGAGGCCATAGTGTACAGAGTTTTTGCAATTTGGTTCTCAAGAGTAAAGTATCGTCGAAACCCTGTCAAGGATTCAACGTACTCTTGAGGATCAACCCAACTCACTTTGGTTCCGAGTCCGCCTTCCTGACGCATAGAACAGAATCGCTCATAGCACGCAGTCTGCTCAGCCTTAATACCGGGGAAGCGGTTGAAGAACTTATCACGGGCCGGCTTACCAACTTCCAAGGGTATACCAACCCGTCGAAGCATCGTGTTCTCGTCACCGCCATATAGTAGACCGCCGAATATTGACCGTTTACCGGCATCGTACATATCATGGGCCGTACTTTTTGACGCGACAATATCATTGTAAGTCTTTCCGGGATACAGTTCCATTGCGAACAGAGCATGTATCTTACGAGTCGTATTCTCGCGTCCCTTGCCAATGTTGTTCTTACCGCAGCGACAAGGCTTTACGATATCATTGCCGCGTACAACCGTCTGACCCTTGCAAGTCTTACAGTTGGTATACGAGCAGCCACAAGACGGACAATGATCGAACTTACGGTACTCGTCCGGGTCGTAAATGTGTCCGCACTCGTTACATGATAGAAGTTGGTTATTCAACGCAGTATCATTGTACGCAGCGGCGGCAATGGCTATTTCGTAAGCCTCAAAGTCACCTCCATCGAGTGCGTAACCGGTATCAGCGAAGGTGAATAGCTCTCGAACTCGGCGGTCTCGATTGATACCGAGAGCATTGAGACCTTTAATCCGTTCGCCGCTAGCTCCAGTGGTTCGTCCCGACATGCGGCCCGAAAGGCTTCCAATAACAGAAGCTGACGGGTGGAAACGTCCAGCATCAAGTAGCTTGCGAAGCGTAGCTCTTTTTTGTTTGGACTGTCGTGCTGTGAGGATGGCTTCAGCACGCACAGCTGCAAGATGTCTGATGTTGCCCTCGATACATGAGCAAGTAGGAACAAAATGTCGTTCCGTTTCGTAGGACTTGATTGTTCCACCGAAGCCACCCTTTTTCTCAACAAGTTTCTTTTCGTAAGTTACGCAACTACAATCCGTGTTCCATGCAGAAATCTCTTGGAGTATCAACTTGGCGGTACTGATCTTGTTCTTATCATCCCGCAAGTGTTCCAGTTCCATCGGAGTCATGACCTGTGATAGCCAAGCATACGCTTTCTTATCACCTGTGGGAGCAGACTTCGCAAGTTCGCCTAGTCGGTCGTATTCTCGCTTGGCAGCCTCAACATCGATACTGTAACCTCTCCAACGTACAGCCCCGACCATACAAGCCAACTCGCTATCATCGTCGCCAGTTTCAGGGTTACCGAAATGACGATATAAAGCACGAGTATCAACAACATCAGCCAAAGCGTACTGTTGAGCTTCATTTGAGTATGCCCAATATCCAATGTGATCGAGAATGATACCCGGCCAAGTAACCTTTCGCTCGACACGCCACATTGGGCCTTTCGAGATTGCGGTTGCAAATGGTGCCCAAGATGCCTCGTACGGTGGAGGCGGAGCCTTGAGGCTTTCATACGTGGATCGTGTATCTCGGATACCAGTATCAACGACGAGAGCCTTCAACGATCCAGTTGGATTGAAGCGAAGAAGTAAGTCAGACATACCGGGAGCGACGAGCCGTTGTTTCCACTGTCCACGGTACAGAGTCTTGAGTTGCAAACGAGAAGTCAACTCAGTAATGATAGGCTCCACCATTGCGGTTGGAATCTTGCGAATATAAACCGGCTTACGGTCCATCGTAGATTGATATGGACCCTTACGAGCAAAGAGCATTAGGTCCAAAGCCGACTTAGGTTTGATACATGGTCCGAACCGAGCATCGGCCTCAAGAGCCGCCATCTCTTGGATGAAACCGATTGGTTGTACGTTGCCCTTACGCTCATAGAGAAGCTGGAGCATCGCATGTATCTTTACGATGTGGAACCAGTCAAACGAAAGGTTGAAACCAACAACGTCTTGTTTACCGAACTCTTCAAGTACGGATAATGAGTCCAGTACAGGTTCGGTCCAAACATTCCACAGTACCGGGTCGTAATCATCGACAGCGTACTGGATCAAAATCAACGGGCCATTGAACCCGCAAGTTTCAGTATCAAAGAAAAGCATCCTAGCTCCTTTTACAAATCTGGATCACCTGTGTCCATTATAAAGTAGTACCTCAACGCGAGGTTCTTATCATGCTCACCGCAAGTGCGAAATAACAGTTCAGTATGTCGTTTGTGAATTATTAACTCACACCCACAGTCAAGATTAACAGTCACATCCTTATCACGGGGCAGCAAAGGGTAATGCTTCCTGCAACGATGACTCCCGTTGCGACTGTAAAGTATTGAATACGATTTACAAATATCACAACGGGAGTGTCCGGGATTAACTAGCGATTCCAGCAACAGTCTGTTCATCCTCGGCGAAAACGGGCCGCTCGACTCGTACACCGAAAGTGCTTCCAAATTGCTCAATTCGATCCCAAAGTTCGTCATTGTTGATGAATCCTCCTGACCATGCCAGTACCGCTGTCACGATACTGTTTCCTTCGGCTGATACCCAATCATGGACAGGGATTGAAATGTCCCTGTTGATGGAGCAGAAAAGAGAACGAACCTGTTCCATCAAATCAGAAACGGCGTTAGGACCACGTTCCTTTTTCTCTTTCTTTGATACTGGCTTGTTCTTCACAAGACGATCAACACTGGCCTTCTGGTGGTTGATACGTGCATCCCTCAACTTGGCTGCAAGTTCGATCACCCGTCGGTCTGATACACGGTGGCGATGAAGCTCCCGAATATCATTTTGATTGATGAAGCCTTTCCCTGCCAACGTTTGCACTTCGTCCGGCAAGTCGAGCAACATCACACGGGTTCGCACCCAACCGTTGGACATACCCAACCGATCCGCAATCGCTTGGGCAGACTCGCCACGATTGACGTACCGCTTGAGAGCCTTGGCCTCTTGTTCAATTGTCAAGTCGGCCCGTTGAATGTTCTCAACAAGGTTGGCATCCTCGCAAGCTGCATCGTAAGTATCAGCCGGAAGAATCTTAGCTTCAACCGTCTCAGCTTTGTTGATCTTGCAAGCCGTGAAGCGTCGGTGTCCGGTGATGACTTTGTACTTGTAGCCCTTGGCTATCAAGTCTGCTTCGCCAACACGACCGGGACTGGCTTCTGCACGCAGTTCCCGTACCGTGATAGGTTGTTGAAGGCCAATCTCCTGTATTGAACGTGCCAACTCGACACAATCAATTGGAAGAAATCTTCCGCGACAATTGAACTCATGGTCCAAGTAAATTTCGTTAAGTGGAACGTTCTTATACATAGTAGCCTCTCAATTCGTCCATTGTGATACTTTGTAGATTACGACTATTAACAAGGCTGTTAATTACCTTTTCATCTGAGGGCAGATGAATAACATCAATGATACGACCGCCACGAATAACGTCCATACCAATACGATGAATACGATCCTCGGCTTGGAACCGGGACTGTGGGTTGAAGTCGTTGGAGTAGAAATAGGTCGTAGGTGAAGCAGTAAGGGTGAGACCCATACCTGCTGCACCCGGTTGTCCAACGAACATGATCCTATCATCCTTTGATTGGAAGCGTTCGACCATCGCTTCTTGAGTCATTGGGATCAAGCCTTCGTGAGTTGTGAATGACCACCCACGACCATCAGCCTTAAACACTGACCATCCCTGTTGTAACCCAACCTTTTGAATCCGATCCACAGAACCTTGGAAGCCTGCATAAACGCACAAGCGACCAACTTCCTCATGCTCGGAAAGCAATTGTATCAACAAGTCAATCTTAGGACAAGCGAACTCCTTAGTAACGCGAGTCATAACTGGGGCACGACCAGACCCGGAACAAATGGCACACGGTCCCATTTCATCTGGGCTGATATTCACCTGCCCATTGATGCACTCCGTGCAAGGTTCGGACCCCGTTTCAACTTCTTCATAGAGAAAGCCATCGGACAGCGTACGTAGCTTGATGAGTGCATCCGCAGCACGTTTGGTACGGTTGACAACGGTACGAGCCAATGATAGTATTTCTTGTGTTGGCTCGAACTGGATACATTCGTAACGCTTCTCTGGCAAATCAAGACAGTCGGACTTGAGCCAGACTCCAACCGGACCACGGAGCCGTTTGCCAAACGCTGATACCTCATCCGAACCGGCAACATACGGATGGTTGAAGTCCCAAGGGGCGTTTGCATGTTCCTGCTCCGTCTTACCACAGATATCGCATTTGTCTGTGCTATCTTTCCACGTTTCAAGTTTCTTGAACTTAGTGATCCCATCATCATGCTCCGACAACACGCCAAGACGGGCCTGTAAGTCACGGGGAGACTTCTCAGTGATCCAACCGGGACGAATGATCTCAACCTCTGCCCACCAGTCAACAGGTGTCTTTGGCGAGGGCGTACCAGTCAACCCAACTATCATGGGCTGGACTTTCTCGTCACGCATAGAGTCCGCAACGTACTGGCAAGCCTTGGTACGTTGCGAGGTCGCCGTCTTGCAGCAAGAGATTTCATCCATGACAAAAATTTGAGGAGTGGGTCGGTCCCACCTCTGTAACGCAATCCTAAGCGCATCATACGTCATGAACTCTGGTCGCAAAGGGCTACGCCACTTTGCAAACTCCAACCTTGCTGCGGTCAACGGCCCCTTGGGACCGACCCACAAGATGTAAGGATTACTATCACCGGCAAGAATTTCCATTGCCACGATAGTACACAGTGTTTTGCCAAGACCCATATCCGCCGCGACAAGGAACTGACGCTTCAATAGGATGTGGCTGATGATTTCGTATTGATGCTGGTAGAGAGTGATACCGCGACCTTCAATAACCGCGTCGATATCCTCTTTCTGTATTTCAATGTTGACCGGCCAATTAGTCTTTGGCTCTGGTCCGTATTTCCCTTGCAACAATTCAAATTGAAACAAGTTGCGTTGGGTGATAGGAAAAGACCATTCCTTCTTTTCCATGTCCCACGTGCGACCCTCGAACGAGGTCTTGACCGCATCGAGTAGGAACTTATCATACGGGAACTTGACCGAGATGCGAGAACCGCGAACGGTACACTCGATATCACGGTAGTATTTCTGTCCAATCCACTTAACCGTGAATTTTTCCTGCCGGAGGAGGGTTGACGTTGAAGGCATTTAATCGGCTCCAGTCGTTGGTGGTGATTGCCACCATGAACAAGTGAGGATATTGAGAGCAGCGTTTGATTGTTATCTGACCAAGACCGCTGTTAATTAAGTCCAACAGTTGATGCTCAGGTATGATACTTAGGTACGTCTCATAGGCATGAACGTTGGGATCGCCTAACAACTGCAAACATGAATGTTTGGTAGTGTTGAACGATGATACGCCAAAACCCTCTTTGTAGAGGGCATTAAATTTTTCAGGAGTGAATTTCGCAAACATAAAAAACACACGGGCCTTTCGACCCGTGTGCCCACCCAAAGGACAACTAGACTACCGATCCAGTTGTTCGTCAACTTTCTCAACCACCGGCGGATTGATAAACTTATCAACCTCGTGCTTGACCGCTTCAACGTCTGGGAGCTGAACGTCAAGATTGTATTCGCCGGTACGCGGTCCATGCCACTTGTAAGGGTTCGGACCCTTACCAGTGATAAGGTGCGAGGTTTGCGTACAAACAAATGGCCCACTCTTGGTCAATGGTCCAACCAAATTGGGCGACTCGTTACGGCCAGTCTTGGAGAACAATCCATACTGGGCAAAGCAACCATGCTCTGGGAGCCAGACCAAGAACTCAGGGCCGTAGCCACAACCCGTTTGACCGGGGCCGTCAGCTTGGCGTCGAATATCTTGGAACTCTGCCGACTTCGGGTCGTAGAACCGATCTCCCTCCGAGAACTTCAAAGCAACGGGACGAACAGCCAAGACCACCATTACGAAGGTCTTGCCCAAATCGGCCGCGTTATCTTTGCCTCGAACAAGGGCGAAATTGCCCATTGGGATTTTGCCCTCTTTCGCAAGGTCGGAGGACGATCCACACAGCGTGATATAAGGGAGAAAGGCTCCACCACCGACAACCGATGATAATTCCTTCATATCAACGGACGAAACGGCAACAGCATTGGAAAGAACTGAAAGGTCGTTCACGATAAAATCTCCTAACTGGTAACTGTAAAAGAAAGAGAAAGACTACCGACTACTCGAAGATAGTCTTGGAGGTCGAGGCTTCGGCTGCCTTGGCTTCACGTTGCTTCTGCTTTTCAGCTTCACGTGCTGCCTTCTCAGCTTCCTTGGCCTTGACGCGACGGTCATGCTCGGCTTGAGCAGCTTCCTTGGTCGCAGTATCTTGGTGCAAAGCCCAAGCAACAACGCGGAGAGCGGTTTGCTTGACTTGCTCCGTGACCTTCACGCCTTCGGCTTCCAGCATCTTGAGGACGGTGGATTCCTTGCCATCCAGAATCGCCTTGTATTCCGTCTCGACGGAAGCGAAAGGACGCAGGTGGACAGGCGGACGCCATTCGATCTTGCCGCTATCACGGCCAGCGTTCTTGTCGTCACGAATCTTCTTGACGACTTCCCGCATCCGAGCGACGAACTGGAGCGACGGTTCCTTCAATGCGTTCTCGAACTCGTCCTTCTGGCGGTCCAGAGGCAGCTTTGAGAGCATGTAGGCCGAACTCAGGTTCAGCGAACCGTTATCAACCGCAACCTTTGCTTCCGGCAACAGGTTGTTGAGGTCGAGTTGCTGTTCGACCCACGCTGGTGACTGAGCCATCTGGCGAGCCAGTTCGTTCACAGTCAGCAGCGGGTCCAAGCTCAAGATACGCAACAGGTGTTGTGCGACTTCGGCAGGGCGTTGCTTGACGCGGTGAACGTTGGTGATGATCTGAGCCTTCAAAGTCTCAGCATCGTCCATCGCCATGATACGGGCCGGAACAGTTTCCATGCCCAAGCGTTGGGCACAAGTGAAACGTTGCAGACCGTCAACCAGACCGTAAGTACCATCCGGCAGTTCACGAACAGTGATGCTGTTCATGATACCGTGCAGACGAATACTGTTGAGCAGGTTTTGGAACTCCTCGGTTTGGTCCTTGACTCCGCGAAGGGCGATCTTCGACGGCACAACCTTGGCAGTCGAAATCATCTTCACGTCGCCAGTAACCTTGATACTTTCCTGCTGAATAGCAGGAGCTTCTGCGGTCGCAGAATTGGACATAGCAAATTCTCCATGATAAAAGGGCCGGAACCCAGACTTACTGAACCAGTCTCACCATGATACTGGTTTTACCCGGTTCTCATGATACGATACTCAACGGGTGAGAATCGACCTGATCGCCATTTCAACATACTAACGTGTTGAGAGCCGGTTTTATTCACCGGAAAATAAAGTTTCTATGATATGATACTAAGGATACTGATACTGCCAACTTGGAATAACAAATAACAACTAACATTAGGGAGCGTATACCCTTAGAAAATCTATTTTCCAAACTTAATAACATAGAATAGGGGTTGTTACAGGGTTGACGTTATTCCCGGTTTCACCCTGCCGGGAGCCGGTAGGCTTAGGCGTCGATTCTACGGGCTGGCTGGCCGGCTGGCGGGCGTTCGGCGGGCGGTTGGTATGTTCGGACGTTTAATGGCGATCGTCGATTCTAGGGCCTATTCTGTGGCATTAGAGCGAAACGGCCATTTTCCCCGCGTTTGTGAACGATTCACGATTTTCGTACCAAAAACGTGAATAACATTTTAACTAACATACGTTAGTATATTGCGGGAAGTGTCGATTTTAACCAACAAACAAAGGTATCATATCATGGCAACTCGGACTGAGGCTATCAAACGATTCTTAGAGATGCGGGCACGCCCTGACCTAGCATCTCTGTATCATGCGGGAATGGAGTGCCAAGTAAACGTTGCTGCTGACGGTGGCGAGCGTATTGAAGGTACGTTCCAGAATATCAATTGGGTTGGGTACTCGGATGGCATCACTACTTGGAAAAGTTTCCGTATTCCGCACAACGCCAAGAGCAGTCCATCATACGATAATCCCGACTTGACATTCAGTGTTGATCACTTTGATGCAATCGGTATGACTGGCTGGGACTGGAAAGAACTCAAGTCTCGGTGGGTAGCGTTTGACTTTGATGCTATCATGGGACACAGTTCCAAGCATCAAAAGAAGTTGGACACACGTGAGTTGTCCGAGTTGCGTGAACGTGTGACACAAGTGCCGTGGGTAACGTTGCGACGTTCAACGTCTGGACGCGGCTTGCACTTGTATGTGTTCATTGGTGAGTCGCCTATTGTATCAAATCATACGCAACATGCAGCGTTGGCCCGTGCGATCCTCGCCAAACTATCATGCACAACAGGTATTGACCTGCAAGCGAAGGTGGACGTATGCGGCGGTAACATGTGGGTGTGGGCAAGGAAGCAGGCCGAAGATGGATTCACAATTATCAAGCAGGGAGAACCTTTGTATGATATCCCTGATAACTGGCGTGATCATTGTGATGTTGTTACAGGTGAGCGTAAGCGTGTACGTCATGCTCCGTTGTCAACAGACGAATCGTTGACACGTTTTGACGAGCTTGCAAACCAGAAACAGAATATCACGCTCGACCAAGAACACCGTAAGTTGTTGGCTTGGATGGCTGAAAATGATAAGTTTTTCTGGTGGGACGCTGATACCCACATGCTCGTGACGCATACGAGACACTTGAAAGAGGCTCACGAAAGCCTTGATATGCGAGGCGTATTCGATACGAACAGTCCAGCAACAAACTTGAACGAACAAAATTGTTTCGCGTACCCGATGCGTAACGGTGCATGGAGCGTACGACGCTACACACTTGGCGTAGAAGAACATGCATCATGGGTACAAGATGGTAAGGGTTGGACACGATGTTTCTTCAATCGTGAGGCCGATTTCCAGACCGTCGCAGCGATGTTTGGATCATTGGAGGATGAAAAGGGTAACTACAATTTCCCAACCTCCCAACAATTGGCCGATGCTTTTATGCGGCTAGGGCTGCAAGTATCAATTCCCGCACTACTTCGGCACCGGATCGGGCGGGTCAATACGAAAAAGAGTCCCGGAAAAGTGATTGTTGAGATTCCGCGTGAGTCCACGGACCAACCAATTCAAGGTTGGCTCGACAAAGGTAAGATGTGGCTCAAGGTTTTTCAACTTAATACCCGTACAGGTAGCTCTGAAACGGAAGTTGAAATCGGTAACTACGATGATATCATTCGTCATATCGTTACTGACGGAGGCCAAAATGCTGGTTGGTCTATTGCCTCAAACGGAGCTTGGATCAACGAACCTATGGTTCACGTTAAGTCGGCTCTTGAGTCTATGGGGATCAAGGATGGGGAGGTCAAAACTATCATCGGCTCCTCTGTTTTGAAACCGTGGAAACTTGTTGTTCGGCCCTTTGAACCTGAGTACCCCGGTGGACGATTGTGGAACAAATCGGCTCCGCAACTCAAGTACAAACCGAAGATGGACCCGAATTTATCATTCCCAACATGGCGACGTATCTTACAACACGTCGGCAAAGGCGTGGATGCATACGTTCATGAGAATGAATGGTGCCGAACAAATGGCGTCAAGACGGGCGAAGATTACTTGATGTGTTGGATCGCATCAATGTTTCAGTTCCCGTTTGAGCCGTTACCGTATCTTTTCATCTATGGTGAGAACCAAAATACGGGAAAAAGTATGTTCCATGAGTCGTTGTATACGCTCTTTTCGCCGGGTTTTGTGTTCGCTGAGAACGCATTGACCAACTCAGGTGGGTTTACAGGCGAACTTGAGGGAGCTATCTTGTGCGTAATCGAAGAAAGAAACCTGCAAGATAACAAAAATGCGTACAATCGAATCAAGGATTGGGTCACAAGTCCGACGTTATCAATTCATCACAAGCGTTGTACGCCGTATACGGCCCCAAACACATCGCATTGGGTGCATTGTTGCAACAGTCGGACGTACTGCCCAATCTTTCCGGGTGATACTCGTATCACTATGATACATGTTGAGAACGCTCCGGAACAACAAATCCCGAAACGTACGCTCTTTTCTCTGCTTGATATGGAAGCTCCAGACTTCCTCGGTGCTTTGATGCAACTCAAGTTGCCCGAATCAACCGAGCGTTTGATGCTTCCAGCCTTGTTGACCGCTGATAAACAGATGGCTCAAGAGGCGAATCAAACGAGACTTGAAGCGTTCATTCGGGAACAGTGTTACCATGTTCCTGGGTCAACTGTTACACTTGAGGACTTCTACAACAAGTATCTTGAGTGGCTCGAACCGGCTGAACGTTACGTGTGGACCAAGGCCAAAGTATCAAAGCACATGCCCAGTCAGTTCGTGAAAGGACGTTCGACCAAGGGAGCTACATGGTGTTGGGGTAATATGTCCTTTGACCAAAATGCAGAACCGTCTGCACCGTTGATCTGTGTCAATGAATACTTGAGGATAGCATGAACGAGTTATTTAATCTTTTCATGGATGTTACTGATACTGAACCAGAACGCACGGTGATAGTAAAGGCACCAATTTCGTTTCCGGGATCAAAGGTTGACTCGCTACCATACATTCTCCCTCGCTTGGGTATCACACCCAAAAGCACTTGGGTTGATGTGTTTGGTGGAACGGGTGTGGTATCATTGAACGTTCCCGATTGTAAAATGAAGATTTACAATGATAGGAACAGTGGCCTGATTGACTTTTACCGTGTCTTACGGGACAGACGATCCGACCTCGAAGCCTACATTAACCAAATGCACCCTTGGTCCCGTGAAGAATGGACCAATGCACGGCGAGAATGGGTCACGGAAACTGATCCTATTGTCCGTGCGGCCAAATGGTTCTACCATGTTCGAGTATCATTCAGTCAAATCGGTACGACGTTTGCTCGTCAGACCACGCCTTTGAACCGGATTGATACTGCTCTCAAAGTATTTGAGTCAGTATCACACCGCTTCAAATCGTTTCTCATTGAGAATCTTGACTGTTTCCAATGTATCAAAGACTTTGATAGTCCTGATACTGTTCTCTATCTTGACCCGCCTTATCTGGATGAAGGTCAAGATGGGTACGCTCATGGGTGGGGACTGGAGGAACATAAGAAGTTGTTATCATTGATAAGTGAGTGCAAAGGACGAGTGATTCTATCGCATCGACCTTGCCCTCACATTGATAGTTGTTCGTTTTGGAATGAACGTTACAACTGGAATGTACGGATCGCATCTACACCTACAGGTGCAGTACCTCTTGATACGGAGAGTATTTGGATCAAATATGACAGTTAAAAGAACTTTCATCCATCTCAACGGGAACCAAATTTGTTCCCTTGACGTAGAAACCACGGGACTTGACCCCGAAGTGCATGAGTTGGTACAAATTGCTATCGTGCCACTCACTGCAACGCTAGACCCGTTGCCAGGCGTTACGCCGCTTGATATCTTGATTCGTCCGAACCGGCCTGATATGGCTGAGGATGGAGCGATTCGAGCCATTGGCGGTCAACGGTGGCTTGATATCCTTGAACACGGCATACCTGCTGATAAGGCATTTGATATCGTGTGCAACTGGATTGAACGGCTTGAGCTACCGCAAGGTAAGAAAATTGCACCATTGGCCCATAACTGGGTCTTTGACCGTGCCTTCTTGCTTCGTTGGTTCGGGACACAATTGTTCGAAGAATACTTCTTCCATCAGTATCGTTGCAGCATGGCCCTTGCATCCAGCATCAATGATATTGCAGACTTTGATACTTCGTCTATTCCTTTCCCGCACACGATTCGGTTATCAGCGGTAGCCAAGCGTCTTGGGTTGGATGTGGACGACGGATCATTGCACGATGCGTACTACGATGCACGTATCACGGCAATGGTCTACAAGAAAATGATTGAAAACTTCTCCCTCAACAAAAGGTTGCCAACTCTATGATCAGCAAGCACTACGAACTGTGTCAAATGTTCACCGATATGATGGGCTATACCAGCAATAATATCCAAATGACGGATAAGGTGCGGAACTTGTTGGCCGATCTTATCATGGAAGAAACAAAGGAACTCGTCGAGGCTCTCAAAAACAATGACGTTGTTGAGATCGTTGATGGCGTCTGTGACGTGCGATTCGTCGCGACTCACATCCTTTGTATCATGGGTGTGCCGGACGAACCGTTCCAAATGGAAGTCGATTTGAATAACATCATGAAGTTCGCTTCTGGATACAAGTTCCGTGAGGACGGTAAGTTGCTCAAACCTGCTGATCACCCGAAGCCGAATCTTCGGAAGTTATTGCAGGCCATTTTCCCAGAGGACATGCCTCCAGAGGGTAAGACAACTTGTTGAGGAACTTGGTCTTGGCATCAAGGCAGCAGCCACAAGCTCTACACTTCTTGCCACTGAATTGATCACAAGTTTTACAAATCTCAAAGCGGGCAAGGACTTGTTCTTCGGGCAAGTAACCTTGCCCTCTTTTTATATGAGCAATGATAGCTCGCGTGAACGTAATGATCTGGTGGATACGGTGCTTGCTCATGCCGGTATCTCATCTACGAAGAAATCTTTGAAGTAAACATCATTACTGATATCGCTGTTATGTATTTGATCTATAATTTGAGAAGGAATAATGTTAGCTGCGGCCCAAGTATTTCCTCGGACCCAACCACGAAGGCTGCAAATATAATCTCCTCGACACCGAGGAGACAAAAGAAACTTAGCAATAGACGCAGAGTAAGATGTTGCAAGGAGAACACCATCAACGTATAGTTTTGTGCGCACGTTCACGAATGTTGAAGTTCGTGACCCGTCGATCTCCATTCTGATCTTGAGTTCGTGGCTGGTTGCAGGAGTAATTACAACATCGTTATTGGTCCAAGTATTGATGGCTGTCGGGTATGATACTCTTCTCCAGAGTTCCCAAACATCATCAGGATTTTTGAGCCATTGCAAAACTATTGCAGACGCGTTCATTGTGTCCAGACCGTTCATATAGAACGCCAACATCGGTCCAACAGTGGTTGAGGTTCCAGGAGGAACGCCGCCATTGGCTACAGGTGTGCAACCCGTAGGGATGTAAGCATCAATCGTGAACTCATAATCGTTATTCACCATATCAAATGAATAAACGAAATGATCTTCGTACTTCGTACTGCCATTGGTGTATTTTGTAGGAGGCCAAAGTGGAGCCACAGATAAATTAGCCAATGGTCGCATCTTACCAGCCGTACGCCATTGCTGCCCTGTAGGATTTGACCAGCCTTCATAGTCGGCATAAATACCAAAACCAAGTTCGTGCGAACCGTTTGGAAGGCCGCTATTATGGAACGGTGGATCGAAATCATCTAGCAAGTCGCCGGTGGTACTGCCCGGGCAAGGATCATAGATACAACATTCACACTCGTTGCTGACTTGAAACTTGTTATTCCGAAGGGCGAACTTGCCAGTGTCTTTCACCAAGAATTTATCAGTCATACATCGGCACCTTTGTTACAGTCAAACGTCCTGACTCAGATGATGCTTTGAGTTGATTACCAGTCGGAAACAGGTCCGCAGTATCAAGTGTTATTGCGTCTCCCGCTTGCAAAAAGATACGCATTGATACGTGGATTGATACTTTCTGGCTTGGCTTGTTCGCCGTACTGGTGGTGAATTTGTTGACATTAGTATCGGTATTGACCTCTTTCTTGGTCACACCGTTGACTTTGACCTTTAACATACTTCTGTCTCCAGAGTTTCATTGCACCAGATAAGACCCAACGTATCATGCCAAAGACCGTACGTCGCTTTGGTCAACGCTCCAAGTGCGGGACGCTTATATGGGTATGTTCCAAGTCCCGTCGGTCCAATAACCTTGGCGTTCGTGTTGGCGTTGTAAATATCATACGTCCAAGAACACTGAGTTGTATTGGAACCAGCGGACCCTGCAACTTGTGTCATTGTTACGACGCCAACACCGGTCCAACCGGCTCCAGTAGTTTCGACTTCGAGATTGATATCAAGTTCGATATCATAGTAACCGGTCTCAAGGACATTGATCGCTACGCCATCAATCTCAGCAATCTCGTTTTCAATTGGATACTCGAAGTCTGTTTCGTTAGCCCAAGTGATTGGGGATAGATCAGTAAGTTCGAAGGTCATTTGTTTGATTGGATCACGGGCCTTGTCGCCTACGATGAACCATTCGTCGTCCTCACTTGGCCGGAAGGCTGCAACTTCTTGTCCGATACGGAACTTCTTGCTTTGTATATCGAACAACAATCGACAGTCCCGCTTAACCAAATTGCGGTCCATGATAGTGATTACGTTGTTCGCAATCGTATGAACGACACCGAAAATAGTTTCCGGTATTGGATCGATAGTCGGTTCTTGCTTGAGATCAGGACGCAAATGTGGCTTATCGGCTTTGAATTGCCGTTTAACACCGATTGGTACCGGAGAATAATCCTGTTCGACATTGATAAGACTTGGCAAACGTTGAGGATCAGCCGCATCGCTTAGGTATTTCTTGCCTTTGTCTAGCATGGGATTGTTCCTGTTACGTTGCTATTAGGACCGAAACCACCAGCATAATCGTCGTTTGCAGGTGGGAACTCGTAATCGGCAGGCAGCGAACTGGGCCAATAATACGGGTATTCTTCTGTTTCGCCTAGTCTAATTGGCAGTTCTAAGGTCAAAATGAGACCATTTTTGCTGTATTGCCAACCAATGATAGTGCAAAGTTGGCCCTTGTACGTGATTGAATCATTGATTTCAAGGTCCAAATTGTCGATTGTTGTCTCGACTTGTATCCGTTTGAACGTATTTGCGTGCCGAATGGCCCAGAAAGTGGCAGACTTATGAACCAAATCGTACTCGTTGAAGATGTGGTATTCTTCTTGATACTCCCGGATACCGTACCGTTTGACGTTGTAGCGGACAATGATCTTACGTTCGCGGGTATCGGGCAAGTAATCTGGCTTCCAGATCGCAGTATACTTGGTGTAGATTTCTTCCGTATCCTTCATCTGCTTGACAGTTGTGTTGGACACGATGGTTGTACCGGTGATAGTTTTAACCGATACAGGTCGCTCGGACAGGTACTTGATGTAAAATACGCCGTCCCGCATCCAGAGGCGACAACGAGCCTCACGTGCGATACGTTGCATTTCTTCGAGAACGTCTGTACGGTCATACAGAACAAAGTTGGCGGGGTACTTGTCTTGAAACTTGGCCTCAAGGTTTTGGAACGATTCGACGTCCCAAGTCTTATCGGTGTAGTTCTCAATCAAGTAGATCAAAATATCAGTGATACGTGGTCCTACGCTCGATTCGTATGTTACAAATACTTCGTCTTCGTAACCGGGTACTTCTTGGTTGAATACCAAGGCACAAACGTTCATAGAGCCAAGATTGTGATTTTCCAGCTTTGTATAGTACCGGCTTGGGATTGGAGCAAGGAACCGTTCGCCGTTATTATTTGTTCGGTAACCGTATACACCGTAGATTGTAGACGGGACGCAGTTAACGATATAAATACGGCAAGTGTTACCTTGGACAACTGTGCTTCCAGGTTCGGCTTGCCAGAACAAATTCGACTGTATCTCCTCATAGGGCACAGGATAATTGGCCAACCATTCTGCCCGCATCATACCGCTAGTGGCGATAATCTCGGCAATGTCAGGTCCAACCAAGGTGTAAGTATCCCGGATAGTGGGCACTTGGATCAAGAGATTTGCTTCATCAACAGCGTCCCACGGCTCCAGCCATGCGATCCACGCCATTGTTGCTTTTTCTTCTGGCGTTGGATTGGTGAGTCCGCTGATAAGTTGGAGGTACCGCGCAGTCTCTTTACGGTTCCATTTCTGTGGGTCGAACGATCCAGAGAAGATAGTATTGGGCGGGAAAGCGTTCATAGCGACAGCGGCTACGGGCATCTCGACCAAGGTTCCAACAACGGTATCAATATCATACCGTTCGGCCCGGCCGACGCGATCCTGTTCCCAACGCACAAGGTCAAAGTAGACTTTGTTATCAATTTGACCTGTGATTCCGATAATATGATACTCGTCATACACATCCTTAACCAATACATATTGGTTGGTCAGGTTAGTGCTGCAACGGAACATATTCATGGATTCATTTTCAGGCTCGCAGATTGCTTCATCATCTGGAGTCCATGGGTCGAGTGGAACGTTCTCGTAAGTATTGAGTGGGCCTTCCGAGATGTAGAGGTCCCGACCATCTACATAACCGCGAAACTTTACGTTTTTGATAAAGAAATCGAACTCTACGTTCTGCTCGAAGTCGTCGCTGTTCTCAACGAGTTGGTGTCCGTCTTGATACTGCAACTGTTGGCAATACATGAGAACCAGTTCATGATACCCAGCGGCAGCTTCCTTTGCTTCCATGTAGGCATCAAGAAACTTAGTCGTTGCTCCTCGTTTGTACCGATTCTTTTCAATGAGCAGGTTGAGACGGTTCAGCTTAGTGTAAAGAGCAGCTAGGGCTGCATTGGCTGTATTGATAGTGTTTTGCAGAAAGATTTCTGCGGTTATCATATCCGCCTTGCGGAATACATTGTTGGGGTCTTGCTGGTGTAAATTTGTTTTGAGTTGGAGGTCGTTGATTGCGTTTTGCACTTCAACAACATTGATACGGTATGCTTGAAAGAATACCTTGACCTCTGCTCCAAGATTATCAACCTTATCCTCATTGAGTTGGATAGTTGATAGCCAGAAGCGGCACATGTACATCGCGTAGTAGAAGCCTTCCAACGCAGCAGCAATCTTTTGCGGTAGCGATGGATCAGCCAAAGTCAAATTGGTGGACAGTATCATAGACTGTGCATCTTTGACCTTTACGGCTGGAGCCTTCTGGATGAAGCCAAACCCAAGCGGCCATACAACGTCAGCAAACTCACGCGGAACAAAATCGAGTTGGCCCTCGTCAGGTGAGAAACCAAGCTCCATCGTTTCGATTTCGCTAACAATGTCGAATGATACTCGCTTGTTGTCTTTGATTTCAAAAGGCGATGATACTTGGCCCTCGAACAGGACAAGTTCTGCTTCTTCAAATAACAACTCGCCAGTATCAACAAGCACGAAAACAATTCGTGCAGGCACTTTGTGGTAATGGATTTCGTCCAAACCTTCGGCGATAATGGTTACTGATACTGAACCGATGGTCTTATCGAACTGTGTTACTTGTTGAGTGACTTCACCAAGTTCGATAAGATCATTGTCATAGCGGACCCATTCATCGTCCCACATCACATCAACGACCAATTGTTGAATTAGTCCTTGGTGAGTTTGAAGATAGTTCGACAAGGCAGTTGGGATACTACGCATAGAACACCAGTGTCAGTTCGAATACATCATCGCCGTTACAATCAGCCCCTCGCCTCAGCCCAGACATTTTACGGGAGCTATATTCAATCTTACCCGTAAACGATGCAAAACCGGACACAGTAACCGTCCGGGCACGTAACACTTCAAAGAATGTTACTGCATCATCATATTCAGCCTTAGAGAGAATAAATTGATACTCTCTAACGGTGGCTCGTTTATTTATTGTTGTATAAACGGTCCCTGCCTCAGTGTATTTGATGACTATTTCATCTTCATAAGACATCTTGTCTTGGAGTTCGGGATCGGGCAGAGTTAAAGAGTCCGGTGCCGCAGTTAAGACAAACATTGTAATGTTACCTCAATACGGTAGGAACAATTATCTCTCAACGTTGAAACTTTCAAACCGGAGAGCACGAAGTCAGCCGTTAAGTTTAAGTGTTCGATCTCACACTCTACTGCTTTACCTTTGTTACTATTGTATTCCGTGACAAAAGTATTTTTCTGTGTAAGAGTCAACGGTTCAAATACAAAGTTAAATACACGATACTTGATGTGTGTATCATTCTGCCATTGACGCAAGGGTCCATTGATACCATGTGCTTCACGATCTTGATTGTTAAGCTCCGTGCTATCACCGAACTCTGGGTCACGGCCTTCGAACGTTCCCATTCTGAACATTGAGTGCTCCGTTCCTGATGTTGCGTTGAATGACTTGAATGATTTCGTTTGCCTGTTGTTGCGTTGTGCCCTGCGTCTGGATGTAAATGTCTCCAATTGATACTTCGACCGCTTGTCCCTTGATACTCATGGACAAATCTTCTAAGGTCTGTGTCAATTGAGACGTTTGATACCCAGCCGGACTTGCGACTGGATTGTTAATATCAATTAGTTTTTGAAGGTCAGTGGGCAGATTCTTAATGGCATTTGTTAGAGTTTCACTTAAGGTCTTAACGTCACTTGCTGCTTGTGCGGCTTTACCTTGAAGAGCAATGCTTTCTGCGTTCAGGGCCAAAGCCGTTTCAATGTTACGAGTTAGGCCCTTAAGACTTTGACCTGCGTATTCGATATCAACTAGACCCGACATGGGGTCTACAATCTTCCTAGCATTTTGACCTGTTAACAGCCCACTAGGAGCAAATGCTTTTTGGTCTACGTTGTATAAAGATTTGATAATAGGATCAAATCCTTTTAAGGTTGAAGTTGCAAACTGCATGGCCCGTGCCAATTCTTCTTGGCTGCCAGACTGCATTGCTACTTCCAAACGTCGGCTGATAAAATTCAATGCTGCATTTGCCTCAGACAAATCAGCTGATTGTTTCATCAGGCGATCTCTGCCTTCTTTTGTCTGATTCTCCGGAAGCTGGACACCTTGTGCCCAAAGGTCTCCTCTAACTTTTTGAAGGAAAGCAGCCAAACCTTTAATGTTTGTTCCAAGTTCGGTTGCACTTTCGTTCTGCTTATCAAGAGCTTGAGTTGAGTTGGTTTGCAAAGCATCTTGAGCCGCAGTCATACGATTCTGCAACTCTTGTTGGATAGCGTTGTATTGGTTGATACGTTGCTGTTCGGCTTCTTGAGCTTGCTGTTGCTGCATCAATTGTTGCTTGGCGTTCAGTTCACGGAACACTTTAATTTGTTCCGACGGGTCCAAACCGATCGCACCACCCAAGCCGCGTAGCTCTTGGAACTTCTTTTTGAACTCCTCAAGATCGCCGCCAAGGTCAACGGTCCCAAGTTCTTCGATCAGAGCTTGATAGCGTTCAAGGTTATCTTGTTGTACTTGACGTTGCTTTTCAAGTTCTTCTTTCTCGGTCTTAAGTCGGGCAAGATAGTCATCCTTGAGTTTGATTTGTCGTTCAAGGATAGCTACACGATCCTTTTCAGCTTGATTGATTTGGGCTTCCAAATCTTGGACAAGCTGCGGGTCTTTTACCTTTGTTTGTTTGACGCGGGGACGACCGGCACGGTCAAACTTGATATTGCCCCACGCATCACGTACGAACTCTTGCTGGATGATATTGGCGTCAGCTAACATCTTCTTCAACTGATCCTTCATCGCAGTCGTAGCAGCGGTGATCTGCTCGTTCATTGCGTTGAAGTAAGTCATATCCCCAGCGGCCAAGGCTTTATCGGCCTCAGCTTCCATTGTCTTGATAAGTGCTTTGAGCTTATCAACCTTGTCTTGTTGGGACAACGATTCGTCGCCCTCAATATCAAGGATACCTTGTTGCCCGTCAACCTTAGCCTCGTCACGGGTCATACCATTCTGGACCCGTTCGATTAGTTGGGACAGTTCCTCGATCTTTGAATCAGCTTGTGCAAGAGCGGCACCGATCTCTTTACCGATATTGCGGCTTACAAACTTGAAGGTTACGCCAACTTCTTCCCAAGCCTTCTTGATACTTTTGGTTACGTTATCAACCTTAATTTGCAGGTTGGCAGATACGCGTGAAATTGTTTCAGCCAAACTCTTGAACCGCAACTCAACCGCAGCGGTATTTTTGTCAACTTCTTTTTGCCACCGGGCAAGATTGAGTTCTTGTAGCTTAAGGAGTTTGGTTTTTGTATCATCAAGAATCGCATTGAAACGGCTTACTGCATCGCCTGCCTCAAAGAATTTTGTAATAAGTACCGTGACAAAAATACTTAGACCAAGTGTTGCCGCTCCGCGTGCGGCTGACATTAGCATCAAAGCCCGTCGAGCTTGTCCCGTCGCCGCAGTTTGAGCTACCGTTGCTGTTGTGGCGGCGGTCGTGTACGTTGTATAAAGAGCAATACCACCGTTTACAAGACGTAACGCAGCCCAAAGACTGCCTGCTTCAATGATCAAGAAACGCACGGTTTCTTTCATCTCTTGCAGAGCTTGCTTGATGCCGTCTGTCTTTTGGATCATATCGGCAATCTTGCGAATTGCAGGATCACCAAAAGCCGTTACAAAGAAATTGTTGAAGGATTCACGTGCAACTTTCAACGTGATATCAACAGACTTCAAACGTTCTTCGTAAGCATCAAAGTTGCTATCAAACGATTTCTGAAACTCCGCCATTTCAGCGTTCAAATCGGCTTGGCTGGTACCGGCCAAACCAACGATTGCACGCATACGTCCCATGATTTCGCCAAACTCGGCGGCAGCATCTCCGGACGCTAGAGCCTGTTGGGCGAAACGTTGAATAACGCCAATAAGGCCCAACGACCGTACGGCTGCTTCGCCTGATGTGAAACCCCAGGACCGCAACAGATTCTCTGTATACTCGGTAGGTTTGATCAACTTCTGCATGACGTTACGCATCAACGTCATAGCTTCGGAGAACGGAATACCTTTCCGCGACAGGACCGTCAATGACGCCTGTTGCTCCATGAAGCTGATGCCAAGTTGGTCGCTCAAGATATTGACACGTCCAAGCGTAGTACCCATCTCCTCAAGACGAACACGACCCAAGTCAACCGTCTTGAACAAGATTGCATTAGCGTAAGATGCGTATTCGGTGCTCTTGCCGAACGAAGTTAAGTAAGAGTTTGTGGCTTGAACGGCAGAGTCCAACGATCCGACTGCTGTGTAAGCTAATTGGATTTGCTTACGCAAATAGCCAAAAGTATCACCAGCCTCTGTGACTTGATCGGACAATGCGGCGTAAGCTGCTTCCGCTGCCACAGTGAACTCAATCCCATAAGCAGAGCTAATGGCTTCAAGTTGCTTCGTCCACTCAGCAGATGATACTGCGGCACGATCCGAGATTGTTCTGATCTCTGATACTTTTTCTGCCCACGCTTCTGCATCTTTTACGGAGTCTCGCAGTTTGTTGAACAATAGGAAGAAACCGCCATAGCCAACAATATTCTGCAAGATTTGACCAAAACGAGCCATACGTCGCGACACCCACTCAAGTTGGTGGGAGTTCTGCAACATGGCCAAAGTATCTTGTTTCCACAGTTTACCTTGCTTATCGAGAGCGACGTTCTTACCGTACATCCGCTGTTCGATAACTTTGGTTGCGGCAGCAAGCTGCTTGCTGGCTTCAATGTTTTGGCGTACTTGATCCGCTTCGGCTGACAAAGTTGTCGTACCGCCCGATTGAGCGTACGCAAACAGTTCGCCTGCAATACGGTTCTTACGTTGTTGTTCGGCAGCTTTCTCTGCCGCATCAATTGCACCAAACTGTTGTTTGTTAAGTTGGGCTTTTGCACGGGCAAGTTGTTGCGTTGCCGTGATACTGGCCATCATGGCCTGTGCTTCGGCAGAAAGAGCCGCAGTCGTGTTATTGATAACCCGATTGTAAATTTCTTGAATGATACGCTGTCGTTCGGTTTCAGCTTGCTGCTTCTTTAATGCAGCATCACGCTCACGATCCGCTTTCTCTTGGTCGCGACGAGTCTTGTTTACTTGCCGTGATAGTAAGCTCTTGGCTTCCGCTAGCTGGATCGTAGCCAGCATGTTTTGAAGAATTGTTTGTTCTTCGGCGTTGAGACCCACAGCCGTTTGTTTGATTACGGCTTCTAGGATTCGTTGAGCTTGTGTCTCTTTCTTTGTAGCTGCTTCGCTTTCTCGCATAACGCGAGCTTGGTCTGTCAGCGAATCATTGATATGCTTCGCTGCTTCGGCGAATCGCTTACCTTCTTCGGTTTTCTCTACCCACGCTTGGGCTTCTGCGGACAAAGCGTGCCAGTTCTTGGTGATTGCTGCCGTGATAACTTCTTGAGCAATCGTGGCGTTCTTGAGAACACTGTTGTTCTGCTGCGTGTTGTTCCTGAGACTCTTGATGTGAGCAATCGTACTATCAAGGGCCGAGGTCAGACGGCCCAACTTGACAGTGAACTGGTACAAACCTCGCTCAGTATCTTTGAGCTTGGCGACCCATTCCTTGAGCTTACCGACTTGTACGTCGCGAGCTTTCTCAAGAGCCTTGAAAGTGCTGTTGACAATCTTAACGCGGTCGTTAAGTGTCTCAAACTTGCTTGCCAGCTTTCCAAGTTCTTGGATTGCCTGTTTTGCATCAAGTTCAAATTTCTCGCTTTTTGTCATTTGTCACCTAGAACGGAGTGTCCCAACCGCTACCCCTGCTGTTGTCGCCCATGTGCTCAATTTTCCAATCAACAATAGTTTGTTGGTTCTGAGCGTAACCTCTTGGTTTGTATCGCCTGATAAACTTTTGAATATCCGGCATGGCCCTTACGATTTGAGTTTCAAAGTGAGTCCAGAAAGCCATGTTAGCTTCGTGGATTGCAAATTCACCGGGTAATCCATACCCTTTGTAATAGTGTGCCAGGTAGTAATGTAGGACTGTTGTGCTCCACTCGAACACGTACTGGTATGTCCCAGGTGCAGTCTTATCATCAATGATAGTAAACTTACTTCTGTACCGTCCTTGCGGCATACTAATCGGTTTGCCTCCATAAGTTGGAGGCTTACGTTTGATATAAGGCTTACGAATCGGTTCAATGGGGACGGCGACCCGCAAAAAGGCTCCAAGTGGAGCCAATGCGGATTTCGCCATCCCCGTTTCAACCGGAACGTATACTATCATGGTCCGCAACCATTCTCTTGCAGACTGTCGCAGTATTTGACCCAACCGTTTCTCCAATGTCTTGGACAAACCTTCGGCATCAAACTTGTAGAGGTCAAAAGCCCGCTTTGCTGACAGCAAGTTTCATGTCCTCCACGTCACGACCGTAACAGTAAGCAAGTATCAATTGTTGCGTCCACCAATCGTTGTTGTCCCACTCTTTCTTAACACCGGGAGGCGTTAAGTTTAACCGTTCGCAGCTTCGCCAGATTCGGTACTGGTGGGTTCGGCTGTCTCCGAGGACTGGGGCGATACCGGTTGGAGCAGCCGTTGAATAAAATTTTCAATCGCCTGTTCCTCAGTCTTACCAGTCGGATTCTGAGCTTCGTTAATCGCTTCGAATAAGCGAGCTTGTTCTTGCGGGGTAAACGCTTTCAGTTCTTCCTCAAGATTGGAATAAGTATCCGGATTGTGGGTATCAACGGTATCCCATTCCAAGTCCGGCGTTGCTGAAAGCGATTCCAACAAGAACCAAGTTGCCCGCTTTGCTTCCCAATCTTTCTTAGCTTCCAAGTATTTCTTGTCACGAAGATCAGGACTCTGAGAGCCGCCAACTTTTGTGATGATAGGCGGCAATGGTTCGGAGAGAATCTTGTTGAAAGCCTCTCCGTCCAGTACCGCCTTAACCACCAATGTAAAAACTTCATCGCCACGGTGGAAGTTCACAGTGACGGGCTTAGGTAACGGGACTGATTTCCCTTTAAGTCGCATGGTACACCTTGAAAAGTTAGGCAGGTCGAGTGACAGTCGGAGTCTTGGCCTTGCACTTTCCAGAAATCTGAATCGTGCCAGCCTTGATATCGACAACGCATTGTTCCCAACGGAACTCAGGCAGTTCAATTAACTCGGCATTGTAGCCGGGAGTGCAACCGTCTGGGTGAGCGAAGTCAATGAAAATGTCGCACGCAAACGGGGCACATTCGTCGCCAGTCGAGACGAGTGAGATGTCTGCGTGATTGTTCTTGATGAACTCGCTCGGGGTGAGCAACAGGGCACTTTCGCCCTTGTACCCATCCATACGTCCCGTGATGGAGATTTCCATCGGAACGTCGTCACCTTCGCGGACAGCGGTGTCCGCCCCAAGGACGCCACGGTTCATCTTGTATTCGATGTTCCGCGACTCAGTGATACTGATTGACCCATCGTCCATCAGGATTTCCACTTCTTTTGCGGTAGGAGTGGTACCGTCTTTCAACTTGATCGTCGCATCTTTCAGCGAGTAAATCTGTCGTGCCATCACAGGCTCCTATTCAAACGTAAACGATAATTGGTTTCAATCTGACAACGTTTGACTTCTACGCCAGCGGGTGTGGAGAACGGATACATTTGAACTTCGCTCGAACGTATCAAGTATTCTCCAGTCTCCTCTGTCAATTCGCCAAACTTCTTCAACGGAATACATTCAAGCATATACGCAACAACCTCACCGATCATTGCGTCCAACTTGTATGCATCTTTCATATCCGTCGAGAGACATTCAATGTTCACACCGTAATCATAAATGAAATTCTCACGGGTGGTCTCCATCAATCGTGGACCTTCGATTCGAATTTCGCACCAATCTTGAAACTCAGTCTTATCAGTTTCAATTCCGTCAAATTTCTTGTTGAATGATAACTGATTGAAGTGGTTGTAGATTGATGCCTTAGCCCAACGGAACCATTCTATCATTGGACACGTCTCCCATGAATAATGTATCCCGCCCGGGGCATCAGGCTTATGATACGTTTGAACTTGTATTTTTCTCCATCTTGCTCAATGTGGTCTTGTTGTCTGGCTTCAAAACTACTATCAAGCAAACGGGTCGAGAGCAGAAAAACTTTGTCCCCTTGTTCGAAGTCTGAAAAAAGACCCGGAGACGCTCCGCCTGCTTGTGTGGCCGGCGGGTAGCCAATATCTTCTTCAAAAGAAGGAAGGGAAAGGAGGGCAATTCGCACTACATCGTCTTCATCATACTTGCCAGTCTGAGGGTTGAACTGTTGGGCACGCATCTGGACGTAAGTCGCCGGACGCCCATACATGCGTTCCATTTCGTATAAGTCGGACCAAATCTGTAGGCGAATTGCCGCATCCATTTCCCGTTCCTTTTCAATTAGCCGAACAAGCAACCGCCGAGGGCTGCATCCAGCTTGGCTACGCCAAAGATACCATCGACCACGACCAAGTGACCTTGCTTCAAGCTGTTGCGGCTGATTTCAACACGCAGAGCCATGTTGTGGGCAACTGCGGTAGCGGCACGAACACCAGTCTCGGAGCGAGGAACCAGCAGCGGACGACTAACCAAAGCAACAGCGTTGCGTTGGTAAGCAAAGTTATAATCGCCAGCCGGGCCCAAGCAAACCACGCCGTTGTGGGCAATGGCTTCTTCAAGCGGACGGTCGAGAGTGATCAGGTAATCAGAACCGTTGGTTTCAACGTTGATGATGCCGTACTCGACGGTGCTGGTTGCACCGAATGATACCAACTGACCGACGCGAGGAATCGCGGTGGCGTTGACATTGATCGGCTTCAACCAACCAGCGGGATAACCATTGGAGACAGCCAAAACACCATCATCGCCAGCGGCGATTGCAGAGCTTTGGTCCACGTTGGTCAGGGTCAGCTTGGTGATCACCGCATTGTCAGCAACCGCCTTCTTCAATGGACGATTCAGAGTCAAGGCATTGGTTGCCTTGGACAGAACCTTCACTGGAGTCCAGTCACCCGCGACAACGAGGTACATACCAGCCGTGATATCGGTGGCATCGTCAACGTTGAGAACAGTAACGCCAGCAGCATGTGCGCCATTGACAGTTGCGGTGGCGGTTGCGTCCGAAGCGACACGAACACTTGCGGTGTTCAGTTCGAGGAACGTGTTCCAACCATCAACGCGACCAAGGATTGCATTCCGTAGAGCTTGGCCCGAATCGCCGATGCTGTATGCCTGCTTAAACAGGTCATTCTTTTGCATCAGGGTTTCAGTTCGAGAGCACAACGCCAGCCAACGATCCATAGTTGGAACGTAGTTATCGTTGAACACCTGTCGCATATCGAGCAGATAGTCGTGCGAGTTGATCGCGGTCATTTGACCGAGGCCACCAGCGGTGTTGTTCAAGAACTGATAAACTTGGGCACCAATCACACGGTCCAAGTGGCGAGCGTTCGCCATGATAGCTTGAGACAGATAAATCTGAACCAAATCTTGGAACGAGAGCGATTGGGCCTTGTCGCCAAGCATGAACGCAACGTAAACACGTTGATTCAGCTTGACTTGGATGTTGGTCGCGGTCACGTCTTGAATCTCGACATCATCGAGATCGTTCTGTTTCCGCTTTGCAACGAAGGCACCCGGCTTGCGGGTGTTCACAACATCGCCGTACGAAGCGAGTTCGTTTTCGAAATCGCGATGAACGGTGCCTGCAAAAATCATGTTTTCCCAAAGCTGGTTGACAGCTTCTGCTGCCCACAGTTCGGGTACAAATGCATCAGTGTTATTAGGCATCAGATTTTCCTTTCAGAACCATCAAGATTGTATTTTTGCCGCCAAGATGTATACGCCACTTGGAACTCGGCAGGGTTCGCAAACTGTTCAGGTTGCGGCATACTGTTGGAAGCTCGTCCTGAGCTGCCAGTACCGCCGTTTCCGACGGTTCCAGTTCCTCCAGTAGATTTGTGCTTGAAAAGATTGGCGTTCAAACCATCTTCTCGCAGCTTAGTGATAGCCTCTGCCACTGGCAGGTCAAATTCCTTTTTGGCCTTAGTGTCAGGGTCAATACCAACAATTTTCATCTTGGCGATAAACCGGCCAGTCGGTTTGTTGTTCTCAATTTCTTCTTCCAGACGAGAAGAACCTTGGAACATCATCAACATCTGCTCCACATTCTCGGCTTCCGCAGAAATTGCAGCAGCCGTGATCGCTTGTCTGATTGAGGAACTTTCAAAGAAACCTTTCCAGCGAGTTGATTCTTCAACGGTTTTCTTGAGAATCTTATCATGCTCAGATTTCAGCTTGGTTTCGCGTTCCTTGAACAATTCCTCTTTGCTCATGTTCTGCTCTTGAAGCTGTTGGATTTGCTGTTCCAGAGCTTCGCGGTCGGCATCCGACAGACCTTTTGTTTCGAGGCTTTTGAGCTTGGTCAAAAGCTCTGTCTCTCGTTGTTTCTGTTTCGAGAGACGACCTTGTATCATCTTCTCGACTTCTTCTTGCGTGAAGGTCTTGGGCGGTTGCTGCCCGTCACCGTTTCCTTCACCCTCTTTGTACCACGGTGTGTTGGTCGCCAATAGCCAGAAATGTTTCATCACGTACTCCTAATGATTTTTACTTTGTGCGGGTCGCGCAAAAAAGGTTTGAGAAGTTTCCAAGCACGTTCACTTGGAATACCGTTGGTCTTAGCTTCCGAGACGAAGCTCTTTTCCTTATCAACGCGGCGTTGCCCAAAGGCTACCGCTACTTTCTCGACGTTCTCAAGCTCGATATCAACATCACGACCGGACAAGATTTGGTAGGCAATCTCGTATGCAGCGTGAATGATAGGAGTTGGAACCTCGGTATCACCATCGCGTGGGAACTCTAGCTCTTGTTCTTCGTCGGTCTTATCACCTTCGAAGTTGAGCATATCAATGAGGTTCGTTGCTTCTCCCAGACAAGCTGTCCGTGCTGCCTCTGAGCTATTGGCCCAAATGGCTTGACGATCGTACCTCAATGTGCTGAAATAAGTATTCGAGTCAACAAGTGTTCCGTACATTATTCACCACCAATGTTCGTGTTGTCTTGATTGCCTCGACCTGCTTTGCCTTCTTTCTCGTCGGACGGAACACCCTTATCAAATTCAGGTGCTCCCCGGTTGGCGTCTGCGTTGTCCGCTCCGCCTTGTGCTTCAAGTGTCAACTTGATACGCTCTGCTCGGTCCTTACGGGCTTGGTCAACTGATTCTTCACTGAACCCAAGAGCCTTAGCGGCATCGTAGTCAGAACAAAGTCCAGCTTTGTGTGCTGACAAAATGATATTCGGGTCCGATGTGATTGTTTCGGATTCTTCAATTTCCTCGAAGATTTCATCCATTGTGCTCTTTGGCAGAACATGGCCCATCAATTTGTATGATAGCAATTTCTGCACTTCACGTTGGAATGAGTCCGAAGGAACACTGTTTGCAAGACTACGGAGCTTATCACTATAACGCAATCTTGTTTCATCATTCTGCAAGTCGTAAGTCTTGGGATAGCCAATCTTAACGTCGTTCTCGGCTCCTTCGAAGTACGACCAGTATTTGGCCAACTCTTGTTCACCAGTCTGGAGTATCAAACCAAGTTGACTCAAACCTGATTCAAGTGAACGTTCGTCGTAACCTTTCGACTCAACTGATTGACGTTGCGGTTCAAGCATCGACAGATTGAGACGAACAAGGGAGCGAATATCTTTCTTGATTTGTGCTCCCTTCTCCATCGAAGCTCGCAAAGTGTCAGCGTTAGGAGCAATGAAACCTGGCTTCTCAAGTCCATCAGGGAATCGACGACCTGTACCAGCTCCAACTTCAACCTCGCGAGTATCAGCTGTACGTGTCGGCTTGCTGTAGTCGCCCGCCGATCCGCGTGCCTTATAGAACTCGTAATAAATCGGGAAGTTTGCACAACGAATGAACGAAATGTCCGAGCTTTCAATATTCAACAATGCAATTTGATAGTCTGCAACGTCTTTCATCAAAGAACGTCGCAATTGGAAAATATGGAAAGGAATCTCTGGAATGTTCAGAATGTATTCTTTTCCATTTTTCCAGTCAGCGTCAACATTTCCGATTTTTACGAGAATGGTGTTAGTATCAACTTTTTCATAATACCGATTGCGAGTAGTTGGAAACATGGCTTTGCGGCCATACTTATCAACTTCGTAAATCGTTTCTTGCAACAGCACACTATCATAGCCATTGAACGGAATCTCTGGCGTGTGTGCAAGAATGTTTTCCCGTGCAAACACAGTAAAATAAGGGTGCTTGTTGCCTTTGTCCGCAAGCGTTCGACCCAAATTGTCAAAGTTATCAACAAGCACCCCAACAGTTGACATTGGGAGCAGTTCGGGCAAAACGTAGTTACCGAGGAACATGCTCATTGAGCTTCCCCGCAGGTCTACGCCACCCAATTCGCCATTGATGGCTTTGCGATAAGTTTCAGGTCCACCAGTCCGTACAATATCAGTTGCACGGTGGATGATAGCGTCTTTGATTTCATCAATTGCCTCAGCAGCAAACGATGGACAATACGTCAATCGCTTGCGGGCTGCGAAGTCATCATCGTCCTCTTTGGTCGAGAGCTTCTCAAGATACAAATTAACGAAGTCGCGTCCGCCGCGATACGCATACCGCCAGCGTTTGATTTCTTCATAATCTTCAAACGGGTAAATGAACATCAGTAGACCTTGATAGTTTGAACTTCTCCCAATTCTAGCAAAGTCAACGCCAACTCTGCGTAAGTGCTTGCGTGAGCATAGTGGTCTGCTTTCTTGTTAACATACACACCATACTCTTGTCCCCATTTGTCGCGTCGAGTTATACGTACAGGCTCCTTAATATGAAGCTTAAATTCTTCGTCGATATCAATTGGAAGTCGAATCGTGCCATTTTTGTACCGAAACATTGTTTGGTCTAGCCAAGCTGTTCGATTAACCTTGACCATTAGATCGTCATCTTGACGAGTAACGGTCTTACCTTGCTGGCTGAACAAATAATCGCAAGCCATTAAACCTCCACCAAGTTCTTGGCACAATCGCAAAGAAATTCGGCGTTCTGGTTCTGCGTCGATGATACCCCAATCAATTTGGTACTCTCGCCACAATCTTAAAAGTTCGGATTCATCCCTTACAGTTGTTTGTAACAATACCGTTGGCACACTAACGTCGTTGAGCATCACATCTGCGTATGTTTGCCCTAATTTCCATTCGTAAATAACAACATGAAACTGCAAACCTACGTCAATGCCGATTGTTCTAACGCTTCGTTTGTCCCCTACACCTTGTGAATAATGTTGGATACATTGTTGTATCTGATCGTCGCTTACTTTCGCACCACGAGCCGTATAAGGTTGAGCGACTTTGCTGTTCCAAAACTCTTGGGCATACGTTGCATCAAATTCAGCTTTCATCGCCGCTGCCGCAAAAATGTCTTCTCGACCTGATCGCGACATGGAATACATTTGATGTATCATAAACCCTTCTTTGAGGCGTCCCGGATACGTCGGGACAAAATGTCCAGTACCCCCGAAGGCTTTATGCTTCAATACTTCTGGTTTTTCCTTAGAGTCAATTCGTCTCCCACATTCGTGACAATAGAAATAACTTTCTTGCAGCTTTGGGTCAAGCAGGCTTTCGCCCAGAAGTTTGAAATTCCTTGGATACTCCAAATTGATGTAACGAGAACAACCGGGACACCGAAAGAAATATAGATTTTGAGTCGATAACTTGTAATCTGCATTTATTCCGAAGTCCTCAATCGAAGGCGTTGATAGTTTCAACGTTAATGCAAATACTTGCCCAGACTGGCGTTCAGCCACAAGGTTAATCGCTTCTTCGGACATTTCATCCATTTCGTCCAATACGATGATTGGGGCCGGAATAGATTTCAACTTAGCTCGACTTCGCGATCCGCGAATATAAAGCGAAGCTGCCTTAGTTCGTTTCAGTCGAACGTTATTAACGTCAACAAACAATTGAGCAAGATACGGACTCAAGTCGAGTGCTGCGTCGAAGCGAGCCGATGAAAAATCGCCTGCGTCCGATGAAGACGGCAGAATGTAAAGTACACTCTTGCCATAGTTAATATGATACAGAGAGACGTTAATTGCCCACTCTGTATAACCCATCTGAGCCGCCTTCTGCCCAACCACTTCTTCGGCTGAAACATCGTGCATCTCATACAACCACGGATGATACTTGTACCCGAACGGGCCGGGAAACGGATCACCCATCATTCTGTGTCGAGCAACCCATTCGTGACAGGGAATCTTCAAATTTTGTCGAAGCCCTGTTACGATTTGCTCTCGCATCAATTTTTCAAGTGCGTGCATTACGGCACCAAATCGTCGTTAATGATCAACTTGTCGGAGATTACTGTTCGTTTACCTATGGCGCACGTTAACTCAACAGAGTAAACATAGTCCTTATCATTGATAGCAATGTTCATATCTGCAGCAGTCGCTTCAAACTTGATACTTTTCTCAACATCGTCCAACAAAGTTGTTGTCTTTGTTAGAAGCGTTGTTCTCGTTGTTTTATTGAACAGTTTGAGCGTGGCTCCAGTTGGAACTGTTAAGTCAGGAAACTCGGTCGAAATGAACTCAATTGGGTTCCCGTTTGCAATAGAGTAAGTATCACCCCGGGTGAGCGTGAGAACACCTTTTCGAACGTAGCTTGCGTCGATTATATTTATCCGTACAATGCCGCTCGCTGCATCTTTGCCGTTGACTTCGACTACATTCACTTCCGGGATTGGAGGAACAGTAGTAAAGACCTTTTCTTCATTCTCCACTCGAACATTTGCGGTTGAACTTCTCGGCACAATGAAAAACCGTGTGCAATTGATTTCAGCTTGACTGATATCAAAAGCATAGCGGCCTGCTTCAATTTCAACGGGGTTAGTATCAGTCAATGCTACAAACGCTCCGCCATCTTTTGATATTTTGGCGGTAATGTTTGCAGCATCGCCTGTCTTGTTATTGCCAGTCGTAGTATCAATCGCATGGACGACCCAGTTCTGGCCGGCTGTGTTCTTAAGCATACTTGCTCCTATGACCAGTCGTCCAGAATCACGTTGATGCCAGAGAACACTGTTTGGTGCCCTGTAGCGTAGTTGAGAACAACATCGTAGCGATTATCATTAGCTACAACAAGCGTTGTATTGGCTTCGGTAAGTTCGAAACGAATACGCTTTGCAACTTCTGACACAGTTCCCGACTTAGTAAGCAACACTACGCGAGCCTTAGACATAATTGTCAAAGTCGCCCCAGTTGCAATCGTCATATCAGGAAGGTCATCACTTACAAAATCGATGGGATTGCCATTGTCCACCGAGTACGTGTCTTTCCGCATCAACGTCAACACGCTGTTCTTAAGCACGTTTGTGTTAATGACGTTGAGGCGGAGTTGTCCTGCCGAAATTGGTTGTCCGTTGATTGCAACAAGATTAGCATCCACTTCGGACAACCCTGATAGCCCAGTAATTGCTTCCAAGCTATCAGTTGTTTCGTTATACGTTGCACCAGCAGTTGTGGCATTGATTTCGGCTCGGGTGCCCGGATCTGGATTCTTTCCAGCCAAAGCACTTAACCAGTTACGCAAGTACGTGATACCTGTGAACAGATTTGCAGTAATCCGTCCAAGAAGTGTATCAACCTTAGTTTCAATGTCTGCAATCGACGCATTGTCTGGAGCAGTGTAACCGGCAGTCGCCAGCCGCGTTGAAGTCGCCACGTCGATTCTGGCAAGTTCGGTCGCCAGTTCCACCCGCACTTCGTCTGCGATGGTTGCGGCTGAGGCGCCGGAGATTGACAGCACATTTGCGCCAACACTTGTACCGCTGGCAAACGTCGATGAGTTGATTGAATTTGCGATGAGGCTACCTGAGATTTCCCCAAAGACAAACGTACTTGCCGTGTCTTGAGCGAACCCCCACCAAACGGCGACGGGAGTCGAACCAGAAAAGGCGACTAGCTGATAAGTCCCTGCGGCAATGCCGGCAAACGTCGCACGGTACACCCCTTTGCGGTTGGTTTGCTCGACAACTGCGGAAGCCGTGTAGGCAATCGCGTCCGAGCCTGCCGCGTGCAGCGTAGCCGTAAGAGTCAATCCAGTTGCCGCCGAAAACTCGATTTGCTGAGTCGCCATTTCTTACTCCGGTTGCTGTGCTGCGATCCAATTTCTGAACGGTTGAATTGCAAGCAGAATTGCCCCCATTGCCTGAGCAACTTCGGGCACTTCGCTGACCGCTTGCATCAGCCGGTCGCTGCTGATTGCTGTTGGCTGAGGCAGAACCTCGCCAGTCGTCGCGTTCATCGGGACGTATTCAATCGAAACCAAGCCACCACCGGATTGGTCAGTCGGCAGCAAGGTGCGAACCAAAACTTGGGTAATCCACATCGCCTCAAATTGCTTTGCGGGCGATGATGGAATTTGAACTGGCTGGTCGAGTGGAATTACGATTGGGTCGGGCATTGTTCACCTTCCTTTTTTGGCTTGATTGCTTCAGCCAAAACGGAAATTGCTTGAGCAATCGCCTCATGGTCTTTGCGAGTACCCGGCACGTTTTGGCAAACTTGGTCGAGAATCTGTAACGCTTGTTCTGGGTTCATGTTTACTCCAAAAGGGTTTTAAGGTTTGCGATTGAGTTTTGAGTCTCAACAATCTCTGCGTGTAGCGATTCTACACGTTCCAAATCGCCTATCAGTTCGGCACTGGTTTTGGCCGAGCCAAGGTTTGCTACCTTGCGCTCCAAAATCGAAATAATATATTCAATTGTCATTAAATCACCATCTGGCGAAGCATGATGTTGGATGTGTTCAATACCATGTAGATGTAGTCGATTTCCGTCGCTCCATCCTTGTAGGTAACGTCGAACGCCGTGTCACCGACGATACCCGAGCCCTGCGGGTAAAGCATCGTGCTCCAAGGCTGCATTGCCTGCTCAGCAAAGTCAAAGTAGAACCAGCGTCCAGTGTTGTCACGCTGCATGTAGAGCCGGTCCTTGTTGTACGCCCATTTTGTCCCGGTACTCATGGCATCGCCGGGAGGTGCGTAGGTAATCGTGGCCCAAGTGTTACCGGCAATGTCGTACCGATGCAGGTTGGTCGTGTTGCCGCCTTGGAAGCTGTAGATGTAGCGACCGTTCAGGATTGCGTTTTCGTTTGTCCAATCGCTTGCCGAAACTGAATGAATCCAGTGTCCTGACATTCCAGCACCCGGCGCGGCGGCACGCGCAGCAACAGGTGTCAGCGTTGACCAAGTGTTGCCAGCGATTGAATACCGATAGAGCGTGACGGCATTATTGCCCATGAAGTAGATGAAATCATCATTTCCTTCAAGGCTATACTGCGAGGTTGCGTCTGGCTGGGTCGTCCAGTTGCTTGAAACCGTGATAACGGTCGAAGTGTTGCTCGCAACCGTTCGAATCTGCCCGGCCCCGGTCCCGGCAGTGATTCGAATCTGATAATTCGTCCACTGGTTGACCGTCCAATTCTTGCCAGTATTGGTAAGCGTTGCCGCCGCGCCCGATGTTGCCGTCCCGGTCGCAAAACTCTTGAAGCCACTATCAATCCAAGCTGGAGTGGAAACGAGCTTCCCGTCAGTTCCAATCGTCGCCGGTAGGCCGGTCTGACTCAGTGTTGTCCAAGAGTTTGTTGCGAAACAGTATTTACGGAAACTGGCCGAAGCCAGCGTTCCCGCACCGACCGCATAAAACACCGGAGTCTTGAGACGATATTGCGAAGTGTTGTCAAACGCGACTGCCTCCGCATCGGTAAACGTAATGATGGCATTCGTTCCGATTGTGTTTGAGGCAATCGTCTTGAGTTTGCCCGCATTGGTTCCGCCGACAAAGTAAACCGAGTAGCCGCGAAGGTCACGGGCAAGCGTTTGATTGGTCGTGATACTGGTCGTGGTTCCTGCGGTCGCCGTCAGGCTCGACGCTGCCACAGTGGTTCCGGTCGAGAACGAACCAGCAACTCCACAAGCACCAGCGCCAAACGTGCCCGCAAGACCCGGCGAAGGCAAGGAAATCCACGCATTTTCATTCGGGTTATACATGTGAGCGACAGTGTTAGACGAAACCAGCAATTGCTGTTGCCTGTGGTGTCGGCTCGACACGATGAAATGCGCCGCCGCTGTCGCAGAAAGCGGGTACAGTGAGCAGGACTCCCACCGCTTCAAATCTAGTATTCTTCGATTGCCGTTGGTTGTTGGCATGTTTTCCTCTTAGGTAACGGTGATATTTCGTCGAAGGCTGTCGGCTTGCAAGTGCATCAATGCCGGAATTTGGTCGTTTGCGGCAAACCCGCCCATCTGAGTTTGATTGGCGAGTGAGCCGGTTCCGATGTTGGAGGTCACGGTTCCGCTAACGGTCGCGGTTACGTTCATGTTTGCCGCCGTTGCCTGCCGGACTTCCATGATTGGAAATCCTTGAGCATTGGGCAAAGCCATCCCGATTGTGCTCACCAGCGATTGGACCGCCATTCGCATCGCTTCGATTGCTTCGACCAACTCGCCCACACCTTTTACGGGCAGGCCATTGGCCGACGAAACGTCGCCATCGTTGACCCCATCTGCGCCATGCACCAGCTTAATTCTCTGGAACTGGACGCCGCCAATGTCATCAGACGCTGCGGTTGCTCCGCTGCCCGGTGTGATGCCTACATTGTCTGCCATGTGTTAGCTCGCCTGCGGGATGCGAATGGTGAATGAACTGGTGGAAAACGTGTTGCCGTTGGTCACGGATTGCGACGCAGACAGAGCACCAGTCGCCAGCAGGCGTGAGTTGCCCGTGTCGGTTATGGCGTAGTGGGTCGCCGTGCCGGTGGCAGTCACGCTGCCGCTGGTCAGGGCCTGAACCGTAACCTGCCGACCGTTTGGCGAACCGGCAGCAGGTGCGCCAACGTCACCAGCACTGAGCGTTTTATTGCCGAGGGTCAGCGTGCTGGTGGCCTGCGTGTACGTCGTCGGCTCGCTGGAGCAGATGTCCAGCCGGTTGCCTTCGGTGTCCAGCACCGTCAGGCCGTTGTCAAATACCCGGTCGTTGAGAAATGGCATGTCCTAAACCTTTCCATCTATCGTGGTTTGTTACTGAATGGGTTCCACTTCAAACCGTGTCAGCCCGTTGGCCTCGATGACCCGGTTGAAATGGCTGAACCCGTCCTCGTTCTCCGAAATGTCGATAATCAAACTTCCGAGAATCGCCCCGATGATTTGCGGGTCGGCTCCCTCGATGGGCGGAAACTCGCCTTGTCCCATCCCGGCCAGCAAGTCCACGAAGCTCTGCTGTGCCTGTGTTCGGCAACCGTAGTGCGTGATTGACTGGCCGTCAGTGGAGAGCGTTGCTGAAAAGTTGTTCGCCCCGTGGCCCAGCGCTTCCGCAATCACGTTGGCCCCGTCCTTGGTTGCCGCTGGTGCAATCATCACGATGCTGTAGGTCCAGAGGGTGTCACTCATTAGAAAGTCACCCCGCAGCGCCGAGCCAGTAAGTTACGCTCGAAGTCCGCAATCGTCCCGGTCGGCGTTGTCGCTCCACGCACGATGAGCGTGTAGATGAGGCCGTTGAAGCGGAGGGAGCCAGAACGGGAGCCGATATAAAGAATGTCGTTTCTAAAGTTGCCAGAACCTTTTTCGCCAGTTGCAGTAGTGTCAGCGACCGAATTGCGTCGAATTGTTGTTGAGTCGCCTGCTATATCATGGACAGACGAGATAACCGCTGTATCTGGTGCGGCAACAGTTACGCTTGCCACCTGATCTGCATTGGAAACCTGCGTGCCACGCGAAGCTGACCACCATCTATCAGTGGGGTCGTTTCCTCCAAGTAAGTAGACTGAGCCAGTGTTTGCGCTAAAGCTGGCCCCAAGCTCAACAACTATTCCTGCCGAACTTGTATTCTTCCGCACCCCCGTCATCACGGTCATCTTGTCGGTGGCCGAAAAGTCCACGCTGGCCGTCTGCAAACTGTCGTCGCTGCCGTCAAAGAGCAGCCCCCAGCAATCTCGCTTGCCGGATTCGGTAACGTCAGAGGTCAGGCCGACTTTTTGGTAGGCTGTTCGTGATGCACCTGTTTCCAGCTGTGCAAGCTGAACGGTTCCGGTAACGGTCAAAGTCAACGACCCGGCCGTCGGCGTAAACGTAAGCGAAACAATGTTTGTCGCTCCAGTGCCGACAAGTGGGCCGGATGTTGACGCACCGCTGAGCGTTACAGTTCCGGTTCCCTGAAAACTAAGCGTGTGCTGAACCGCCAGCACTGTCAGCGACTGCGTTGCCATCGCATCGGTGCCGGTCAGCAGATTCCGCCTGCCACCATCGGGAGTACGACACAAGGCCGGGCGACTTCCGCTGGTCGTCTGGTAGGGGTGGATGCCGGGGATTTCCTTGAACGACACATTGCTGATTGTGTAGTCGCAGGCAGCAACATTTCGCTTGATAAACGCTTGCGTTGCGTCCGCAAGCCAGTAGCTAACCTTTGTCCCGGTCGTTGTAAAAATAGCCCCTGTGTCTGCAATACGAACACCAGACCCAGCAACAGCAATTGAGTTAATTGTAAACTCAACCCTGTACCATTTCCCAACGGTTGTTGCTCCTAGAACTCGAACCATTGAGTTAGAACCAGCAGACGAATAAATCCTATACGATTGGTTTCCGAGTATTTGGCTTTCAGTTGAGTTTACATCAACACTGGCATGAACCCATTTTTCCGCCCCAAGATTCTCCAGCCCGCCACGGCTCGAATCAATTACGAGTCCAACTTGGTCGCCGGGGTAAACCGCAGGGGCCACGCCATTTGAATCGACGTAGAGTGAGTGATTGGGGTAGGCTGCTTTGAACTCGGTGTTGAAGTCGGTGATGGGCTGGTAGGTGGAGAGCGAGCCGATTTCAAACTGAGAACCAAAAAACAAAAATGTTTTATTAGTTCCGGCGTATGAGTTAAGCCCATAGCTTGAAACAGTGCCTAAATCGCTCGGAGCAATTGCGATTGTATTTGCTGCCGTTGACCCGATTGTGGCTGTAATTGAGCAGCGATACCAACCGTTACCAGCGTCGCTAATCGTTGGCGTTCCAACGATGGCATAACCAGCTCCAGAAACACCGCTGTTAGAAACAGTACCGTTTTGAATGTCAAACGATGCGGCAGCGTAAAGCCCAAGCCCGCCATTTGAATAGATGGACAAGTTTACATATCGGCGGTCGGTATATTTCAAGTAAACCGATAACGTATAAGTTGCACCAACTGTCGTTGTGACGGTTTGTTGGCATTGGTGATAGGCGGTCGCAGCCCCTTCATCGAGGGTGTCTGCCGTAACGAGCCCATCTAACGGGTTAGCTGTGGTATTTGCCGTTATCGTGGCGTTTGGCTTGCTCCAAATTGCGTTGGAATACTGGTCTGAATACGTCAGCAGATTCCGCCGCCAAGTCCGCTTGGCTTCACTCGCTCCGTTGCGGTCCCCGATGTCGATGGCGAGGCCCAGTTCGTTATTGACAAATAGTGATTGCGGGTTCGGGTCAGATACGCCACCCATCAACATCAAAAGGCCCATCTACTTCGCTCCGTTTCTGGTGTCACAATTGACTGATGGGAATTCGGGGCCGTCAGTGACTGACACTTAGACCACCTCGCTGAAGTGAAGCCACAAAAAGCACGAATGGCGGCACCTTTAGCCAACTGGACGTTTAATAATCACCAGTGAACGCTCGTCCCCCTCAGCACTTCCGCTCACGATCTTCACGTATTGCATGCCTGCAGTCAGTCCCGGCTTAACCGAAATATACCGGCTCGCCGCCATCGTCTTGCTGTAGGATTCGCCTTCATCCAAGGCGGTGAAAAAGTTGGTGCCGTCGTGACTGGACTGCAAACTCCAAGTTGTGCCAGTCAAAGCCGCTGGGGTGTAGAACCCGACCAGCTGCTGTCTGCGGCAGTCGATCGTCGAGCTGGCAGTGGCACCGTTGGCAATCGTCACCGTCTCATTGACCGGCTGAACACCGAGAACTTGAGGCATGCTTCACCCTTTGAAAATCAAATCAACCAGGAAGGAACCGACCGAACCAAACCGCCAACTACTTCACGAGCTTGAACAAACTCAGCACCGCCTGGACAAACTTCTCCCAGTCGCCAACCTTTGATCGCAGTTCCTTTTCGGCTGCACTCATTGCCGGCGGTGGAGGTTGAGTTCCGCCCCCGTCCCCGCCGCCATTTCCACCACCGTCGCTAGGCGGTCCGACATCCCAAATCGGGTAATCACTCAAACTCGAAGTCTCGCAGTGGTAGCCTTCAATCAGTTCCACGCCAGACCATTGACCCGTCGCACTCGGGAACTCTAAACCATCCACCCGAGCTGGGCCGTCGGTGTTCTTTTCTTTGCTTTGCTTCCAAATCGTTGCCGTCTTTTGACCAGCCCCGTTGCCGTTAATCGTCCAAGTCAGCAGGCCCTTTTGCTTGCCATCCTGAACGACTGCCGAGCCGCTCTGGCCGCCAATCGAGTTGGGTTGCCAGTACCAGAGGCTGCCCAGGCTGGTCGTCTTGCACAGTTGGCCGCTCGGGACTTCGCACCGCGGGCAGCCCCAAGTTCCAGTCAGCTCGCTCGAATCCGGGTCAGTAGTCGAGAGTTTGATCGGCTCCAGCCCTTTCATGAATTTGTTGTCAGCCTTGAGCAGGGCCCAGTCGGTCGAGGTCCGCGAACTGTAGGCCGCTTCAATCACTCGGGCCGAAAATTTCTCTGTCCCGCTCTTATCGGCCTTGAGTGCCTCGCACTGAACCACGTTTCCAATCTTCGAGCTCGCGACGTGAGCATTGGTCAGGATGTAAATCCCTGTATCGTCGCGCCCGCAAAGGCTGCCAGTGCCGCACGAGTTGCCGTTGAGAATCCGAACCGCCCGCCCGGCCCAGCTGCGAATCTCAGTCTCTTCCGCCTTGGTAAGGCTGTGACCGGTCGGCACCCTCAAAACCTTGAACCAAGTCGATTCAGCGGTCTCGCCTTCGGTCTCAACAGGCACCACAGGCACCACCGGAACGACCGGAGGAGCTGGATTGATCACCATCGGCGGGCAACTGCCATCGGGGCAGTTATTGGCCGGAGCCCGCCAACCCTTGCGGAACAGCTGGGCCTCAGCCGAAGCTGAAAACAGAACAACCAGGGCGAAGCTGAGAACAACAGAGACGAATCGTTTCGAGGGCATTGTTTGCGGCTCCACTAGCGAGCGGGTTTGTGAATTGAAAAGACCGACCGGCAACCAGGCGAACGCTTAACCTCGAACGCGAGCAACTACCCGCTGTTCGAAATTCCGCACTCGATATCGGGTCGCCTTCTGCAGCTGCCACGCGCGAGACACTGGACCGGCTACCAACAACTGGTTGTCAAATGCAGTCTTGCCGCTGAACAAATCAATCAGCGTCGTCACAAACTTGATGATTGAATCTTGGTTCTTAATCGCCCATTCAATCCATTTCAGAAACTGGTCGCCCGCTGCAGCCTGAGCCTCGATTTCGTCGAACTCCTGCTGATATTTCAGGGCCAGATATTCACAAACAGCGTCATCATTCGCGGCCCGGCGGAGCTTCATCGCTTCAATCAGTCGGAAACGCTTGGTCTCTGCCAGCTGCCGCAAAGCAACCTTGACCGCCAACACTCGCTCGCGGTCTACCTCGCCGCCGTCACCATCGACAGCCGGTGCAACTTCCAGCACCGAAACAGAAACAGGCTCTTGAGCCACCACGCTGCACTGAGCAGCGAAACACAACAGCAGACAGGTCAGCATGACCGAGGCAGACTTCATCTTCGAACCCTCACAGGCTAGTGAATTGCAACCACTCGATTTCGAGAGGCCGCATCTTGCCAAATCGACTGGGGGGTTGGTCAATCTCACCAAAGCCGTTAACGGCTTGTTTCGCCTTTCTGACTTTCTGCCTGTGGCTCGGCCGCAACCGCCGACTTCAGCCGCCGACGCATGCCTAGGTGAATCTCAAAGCCCTCGATAATCCGTTCCATCATTCGCGGCCCGATCTGAGGATGGGCCAGAAGCAGTTCGGCCCTGGTCTGCCCGAGTTCGAGCATCGTGTAGATGCCCATCGCCTCCAGCGTGTTCGCCAGCCGCGTGTCGTAGACCATCGACACCGGCGAGTGAATCGTCACCGGCTCTGGCGGCTGTCCTTCGAACTGCTGCCGAACCAGCTGCAGGGCCATTTCGAGATTGCCTCGCGCTCTGGCAACTTCCAGCCTCGCCACAAACGTCGGGTCAAAACTTTGAATTTCTGCCGAATCCTTCACCATCGCTGTCGCTCCCTGCAAAACCACGCTAATGGAAAACAAAACCCCTCTAAACCAAGCAAAACAACCATTAAGGGAAAACCAGCCCCCTACCCGGACTAAGTGCTAAAAATCAGCAATTGCAAGGCCCTCCATCGGCCGGTTTAGGGCGTAAAAGGACCCAAAACCGGGGCCTGTACCCCTCAAAAACACGCGGTTTTTTGATGTTTCCTCCGCGTTAAGGTGCACCAATTTCCACTCCAAACGCCCCTAAACACGTCGAAAATAGGCCGAAAACAGGCCGAAAACCCCGTGTTTCCGCATGCTCGAACAGTAGCCCACACGCAAAAACACCGCGTTTTAAGCGGCTGACCACGCTACACACACGCGAAAGACCCAAGAAACCTCGCGAATTCAAACCTTAACGGCTGATTTATCTCCACTAAACAGCCGCGATCTTCGCACGAAAGCAGTGTTTTGGCATGCGTTCCACACCATAAAGCCGCTTGATATCCCAGTAAGCAAGCCGTTCAGCCTCGTGTTTTCGCCACTGGGGCGACTGGTAACGCCAGAACGGGTCGCTGTGGCACCCCTCTTCGATGATGGCGGCTCGCTCCTCCCACAGTGCGACCAGTTCAGCTTCTGACACTGGCCAGCCCTCGTTCCAGCTTGCTCACGTACTCCGCCACGTCGTCCGCCGTGCAGCCGGGGTTCGCCCTGCGGTAGTCCTTGGCCGCCACAGAAATCCGCAGGCTGTGCTGCGTCGTGGTCGTCATGTTCTTGGCCGCCGATACCCGCCGGTCCAGCACAAGCCGCCGAATCTTGGACGCAGCAGGCATGGCGTCAAACGCCCGGCACGCTTGCCAGATGGCACCCGCCACCTCGTCACGAGGCAAGTCGCCCAGCACCATATGCCAGGACTGCACGTCAAGCTCGGTCATCTCACGACCGAATGCCGAAAACAGTGCGGCCATCATCAGGCCCAGTTCGTGCTTGGTTGTCATTTCGATGCCTCCTTAGTTGCCACACATCCCTTCGCAGTCCATCTGCGAAAACTGAAACTTCATTTGCCCGTCCGCTGGCTTGGCCTGTAGCTGCACCAAGGCCAGCGGCTGGCAACTGCGGTGCACGTATTGCGTGTAATTCATTCCTTGCACGCATTTCGACGTTTCGCCTCTAATGGCCTCGTCAATTTCTAGAGCCCGCTGCCAGCCTTGCGGGTCCGTTTCCTTAAGCCGCAGCCATTCGTCGTCGCTTCGGTATGGGCAGAACACGCAGGCCGAACGTGGCACTGTGTAGCCCGGCAGTCGCTTCCGCAGCCACGCCACGCAGTCGGTGCGGGTCATAAAGTCATCAAACAGCGGGAACTCGGCCCGCCATCCAGCTCGGCCGGTAAATTGAGCCTTCACCCTATCCACTCGCCGAGGCTCATCAAACGACAGGCCGAACAGCTGCGTGATTTCCAGCTCCTTCGGTTTACGCTGGCCCTTTTCAAGTCCAGCCAGCCCCCTGATTGCCTGCTCGATTGGCTTAACTTTATATTCGGCGGTGCATTGACGACGACCCATCGTCACAGGCTTGCCAACATCATCTGCCAGATAAGTTGGGATTGAAATGTGACGCTGGCCAGTGCTGTTGATTCCGTGCCGCAAGTTATCCCCGAGGCTAGTTTCGCTTGCCCGGCAGACAACAATTTCCGGCCCGCCAAGCCCACGCAAAAATTCAAGGTGCCGGTAAACGTCCTGCGGTTCGTCGCCCGTGTCCGCAAAAATGGCGTAGTCAACTGGCAACAAATCGCCGTCGATAAGCATCAGGAAAAGCGTCGTTGACTGAACGCCAGCCCCAAGGTTTAAGATTCTCATTTCCCCACCTCCCCGATGAATCCTGCCACACCCGCCGCTGCCGCATCCTGAGCCTTCAGCCGCTCCAGCAGGTCCAGCGTGTTCTGCTGCCGCTGCTGGCCGAAGGTGACCGGCTTGCTTTTCTGCTTCGCTTCCCGGTCGTCATAGTTCCCCTCGAGCAACTTGGTCACGGTGTCCGGCTTGA
>Ga0209985_10000181_pt1 | contig 72991 bp, 63 predicted proteins | sample NOAtaG_FD_187305 | JGI IMG/M metagenome (GOLD analysis project Ga0209985, IMG submission 187305) | Freshwater lake microbial communities from Lake Erie, under a cyanobacterial bloom - NOAA_Erie_Diel6S_1000h metaG (SPAdes) (version 2) | ecosystem: Environmental > Aquatic > Freshwater > Lake ... | reverse complement strand
CGACCAGCGTGTGCATCGAGTTCATTCTACGCTTGTATTCCGCCATGTCAAACCCGGCCCCGGTCTTGGCGGCGAGCAGTTCATGGGTGATGTTGAGGGCGGCCATGACGGCGATACGGTCCGCACCGGCGATCTTGCCAGCCCCCTTGATCTCGCGCATCTTCTGGTCCAGATAAGCGACCGATGCCATCAGGTTTTCGCGCTCGTCGTCCGGGCACGCGACGCGGTACTGGCGGTCGAGGATGGTGACCTCGATATTCTTGACCGTTGATTTTGCGGTGGCCATGCGGGTCACGCGTCCTCTGTGGTGGCGGGCAGGCGGGCAATCACCGCTTCGATGCGCGAGCGCGCCTGGGCTAGCTTTTCGCCGAGCGCCCGATTCTCGCTCTCCAGCTTGGCCACCTGCAGGCGCATGTCGCGGTTTTCGTCCTTGATCTGCCTGTGCAGGACGACCAGCTGGGTCAGCTTTTGCTCCAGATTTTCGAAGTCGGTCATGGAGGAGATGGTGGTCGAAAAGGCGGGGCAAGTCAAGGTCGGGGGGCGCGCCGGCGGCGTCGCCTGCGCGCCATGAAGGTCAACGGTGCGCCCTCAGTCCGCTCGCAGTCCGCCCCGCCGACAGGAACCCTTGTAGACTAGCGCCGTTCTGGTGCCTCGCGGCGCGGTCGCGCCGCGAGGTTAAACGGGAATCAGACGTCGATACGCGCTCGCAACGTCGAACGTGTCGATAACCTGAGCTGCCCCCGCAACGGTAAGCGCTGCGAACCACCCGGTTCGCGAGGCACGGAAAACACCACTGCAGAGCATGTTCATGTCTGCGGGAAGGGTCCGAATGCCAGATGCGCCAGCCCGGAGACCGGCCGGACAATCGTGAGTGGTTGCGGGGATGCAACCGGGCTGACGGCCGTCGCATGACTGCGACCCTGTTCTCCTTGCGCATTCCCGCGTCCGCTCTTCGCATCAATCGCGGCTTGCGGGGACGCTTGCCGCTTCGAGGAGACATCTATGCAGTTGAACTACCTTGTTGTGGCCGCACGAGCCGCAGCGGGCCTGCTCGCCGTTTCGGGCATGCCTGCGCAGTCTGCGGGTATCGCGAACGCGGGCGACGATGCGCATGTCATTGTGACCGCAACACGCTTCCAGAGTGAAGCGGAATCCTCGGCCGCCATTGGCACGCAGATCATCAGTTCCGCCAGCATCCGCGCCTCCGGCGCGGTGACCGTTGTCGATGCGCTCAAGAGGCTGGGGGGGGTGCATGCGCGCATCAGCTTCTTCGGCACGCCCGATGAACCGCTGGACCTGCGCGGCTTCGGCATCACCGGCGACCAGAACGCGGTGGTGCTGCTCGATGGCGTGCGGCTTTCGGAAAACGAACTTGCCAGCGCGCGCCTGGCCGGCATTCCGATCGACACGGTCGAGCGCATAGAGATCCTGCGCGGGGGCGGCACGGTGCTGTACGGGCCGGGCGCCACCGCGGGCGTCATCAACATCATCACGCGCGCACCGGTGGCCGGACAGCGGCAGGCGGACCTACGGCTGGCGGCCGCCTCGGGGCGCACCAGCGAAGCGCGCGCCAGCGGCGCCATCGCTGGGGACAGCGTCGGCGTAACGTTTGCGTCCACGCGCACCGACAGCCAGAACTATCGCGACAACAACGCCACGCGCCAGCACAACACCACAGCGGCTGTGCGCTGGTTCGGGACAGCGGGGGAACTGGGCCTCAGGGTGGCGAGCGAGCGCCTAACCGCGCGCTTGCCGGGGGCCCTGTTCGAGGACGAGGTACGGACGAACCGGAGGCAGTCCTTCTTGCCTCTCGATTACGCCGATACCGACGCGAATCGCTACACCCTGCACGGCAAGACCCGGATTGCCGGAATCGAATTTGCCATGGATGCGTTTCGCCGCGAGCGCGTCACACGCGCCTACCTGCCGGGTCGTGCATTTGGCGGTGCGTTTTTCGATTTTTTCAGCCGCACCAGCGCCCATGAAAATGGTGTCAGCCCGCGCGCCCGGGCGGAATTCACGCTCGCGGCCACCTCGCACACCCTGGTGGGCGGGTTCGATGAAAGCCGCTGGCGCTATCGCAACATTTCGAATAGCGTCGCGAACGATACCTTGCTTGAATCGGCCACCTTCGACGCGTTTTCCGGGACCGACGAAGCCGGAACCCAACGCAACCGTGCCTGGTACATCAAGGACGAGATTGGGATCGGCAATTCGCTGCGCCTGTCGGCAGGATTGCGGCGTGAATCGGCCCGGCTGGAAATGTCCCAGCCGTTCTCCTCCGGCTTCGGCCAGAACTACGCCTACGCGGCCGAGCGATCGGCCATGGGGCGCGAGTTGGCTGCCAGTTTCGCGGCCGGGGGCGGATGGACGATCTTCGCGCATGGCGGAACAAGTTTCCGGATTGCCAATGTGGACGAAAACCGCGGTCGCAGCGGGCCGCTCGACATCCAGTCGTCCCGGGACATCAACGCCGGTGCGCGCTGGCGCAGCGCACGCTGGCAGGCCGAGGCTCGGCTTTTTCGCAGCCGCCTCGAGAACGAGATCGCCTTCGTGTCCGCGGCGGTCATTCCCCCTTTCGGCCAGAACATCAACCTGCCGCCCACCGAACGTTCCGGGCTCGAACTCGACGCCCGCTGGATTCCCGATGCGGGCCTGGACCTCAGTGCCGGCTACCAATGGGTGGACGCACGCTTTCGCTCAGGGGCCATCAACGGACTGGAGGTGGCCGGACGGCGCATCCCGGTCGTGCCGAGGCAGCGGGCCTGGGTGCGCGTGACCTGGCGCATCGACGCCGCGCAAACGCTCAACGCCGGTGCCCGATGGGTAGGCGAACAAGTCCTCGACAACGACTGGACCAACGGCGCCGCCGGCGGGCGGCGCCTGGGGGCCTATCAGACCTTCGATGTGCGCTACGCAGTCAGGCGCGGCCCCGCGGAATTCGCCCTGGCGGTCGACAACCTGTTCAACAGCGCCTTCGCCAGCTATGCGGGCGTGGTGACGGCGGGTGCAAGCGCGGGAAGGCTGTTCTTCTATCCGGACGCGCTGCGAACCTTGCGCGCGAGCATCGGCCTGCGCTTCTAGGGCGGGCGCGCTGGGGCGCGGTGCGCGGCCAGGGCGTCGCAGGCCGCGGCGACGCCTTCGAGAAGACGCGACGTCGGGCGCGCCAGGCGGTCCGGATCGATCGCCACGAGCGCGCCTGTCCGCACCGCCTGCAATTGCGCGAGCGCCTTCCAGTCCCGCACCCATGCGGCTGCCTGCGCCGGGCCGGCCAGCAGCACGATCGCCGGCGGATCGAGCGCCGCCACGGCTTCACGGTTTGGCGTCGGCGTCAGGCGGGCTGCATCGGCGAACACGTTGCGCGCGCCGCACAGGCGCAGCGCGTTCGAGATCAGGTGCCGGTCATTGACGGTCATCAGCGGCCGGTCCCATATCTGGACAAACACCCGGATGGGCTCGCGTCCGGCGTGATCGCCGGCGATCTTGCGGGCGCGCGCAAGCAGCGCCTGCGCGCGCTCTTCCGCGGCCGGCGAGTTGCCGGTCAGACGGCCGAATGCCCGCATCTCGCCTGCGATCGCCTCGATCGAGTCCGGCTCGGAAAGGAAAACCGGAATCCCCAGGGAACGCAGTCCGGCAAGCTGGCGCTGCGCGGCGCCATGCGGCCACGCGATCAGCAGATCCGGGCGCAATGCGGCGACCTGCTCCAGATTGAGCGCCATGCTGTTGCCGACGCGCGGCACGGCCTTGGCCGCAGGGGGGAAGTCGCTTGCCTCGTCGGCGCCAACCACCCGTGCGCCGGCGCCGATCTCGAACAACAGTTCCGTGATCCCCGGTGCGAGGCTGACGATGCGGCGGGCGGGCGCGGCCAGCCGCACGCGTCTGCCGCTGGAGTCGGCGACCTCGATGGCTGCCTGTGCCGGGAGAGCGTTGGGGATCAAGAGGGAAAGCAGCGCCAGAACGGTGGCGACCGTGCCGCTGCGCCTCACGCCGGCAGTTCGGCGGCTTGCGCGCCCAGATGGAACCTGAAGGTCGCGCCTTTGCCGCGTTCCGCATGGGCCTGGACCTGCCCTCCATGCCGTTCCACCAGGCGCTTGACGATGGCGAGGCCTACCCCCGTTCCGCTGAATTCCGCCGCCGGGTGCATGCGCTGGAACATGCCGAACAGCCGGTCGGCGTAGCGCATGTCGAATCCGGCGCCGTTATCGCTGACGCGGAACCACCGCACCCCGTTTTCTTCGACTACGTCCATCGTGACAGTCGCATCGGGCGTGCGCGACGAATACTTGAACGCGTTCCCCAGCAGGTTCTGGAGAATCTGCCGCAGCATGACGATGTCCGCATTCGCATGCCCGAGCGGCAGGATGCGGCAGGTCGTCTCCGGATGGCTTTGCTGAAGGGGGGCCAGCACTTCCTGGACGAGCGCGCCCACATCGACATCCTCGCGCTTGTGGTCGATGCGGATCACGCGTGAATAGGTGAGCACATCGTCGATCAAGGTGCCCATGCGCGCGGCATTGGCGCCGATCCGCTCGAGGAGCGTCGCGCCCTCGGGGCTCATGTTCGGTGTTTCATCCCGGCGCAGCAGGCTGGAGAAACCGGTGATCGCGCGCAGCGGTGCGCGCAGGTCGTGCGAGACCGAATAGGCGAACGATTCAAGTTCGCGGTTCAGCTGGGATAACTCGGCGGTGCGCTCCGCCACGCGCCGCTCCAGGGTGTCGGTGAGGGCCTTGAGGGCGGACTCGGTCGCGCGGGCGGCCGATACGTCGGCGATGACGAGCAGCACGCCGCTGCCGCCGGCAAGCGTGACCGGCAGGGCGGTGATGCGCAGCCAGGCGCTCGAGCCGTCGCTGCGCTCGGCGCGCGCGATCAGGTCGCGCACGCCCTCACCGGTGCGCCGCGCGCGGCTGATGGGGCGGTCTTGCGGCGCGATCGGGGCACCGTGCTCGTCGAACAGGCTCAACACGCCGGCGGCCGGGCCGTCGGACATCAGGCGGGCAAAATCCGCGCCGTAGATCGCCTTGGCCGCCGGGTTGACCGTCAGCAACTCGTTGTCGGCGCCGATGAGCATGACGGCCTCGCCGAGCGCATCGACCACGGTCCGATAACGCAGTTCACCCATGCGCAGCGCCTGCAAGGTCTCGCGTTCGTGCGTGACGTCCGCGAAAGTCACCAAGGCGCCATGCCGCGCGCCCGTCTGCCCTGGCAAGGGCGCCGCACTGACCTGCAGCCAGACGAGCGTCCCGTCCGGCCTGCGGATGCCGACGACTTCGCCTTCCACCGCCGTGCCTGAATCGAGCACCCGCCAGAGGGGCCGTGCAGCCGCCTCCATGGGGCTGCCGTCCTCATGGACGGTCCGCCAGGCCGGGTCCATCGGGCGGCGCGCGAACATCTGCTCGCGCGTCAGGCCCAATAGCGCGAGCGCTCGCGCGTTGCATGCGACGATGGCGCCGTCCGCGTCATGCTGGATCAGGCCGGCGCTCATGTGATCGATCACGGACCGGTAGCGCGCCTCGCTCTCGCGCAGGGCGCCCTCGGCGGCCCGTCGCTGGGAGATGTCATGGGTCTGGGAAATGAAGTAGGCGGCGTTGCCTGCCGCATCCCTGGCCAGGGCGGAATACAACTCGATCCAGACCAGGCTGCCGTCCTTGCGGACATAACGCTTTTCGACGGTGAAGCGGTCGCCTTTTCCCTCGATGGCGTTTCTCATCAGGTCGAGGCTGAGATGCCGGTCCTCTGCCGGGGTGAGGTCCTGGCCGTGCATGGCGAGGAGCTCTTCTTGCGAGTATCCCGTGATGGCGCACAGGGCGTGATTGACGCGCAGGAAGCGGCCGTCCAGCGCTACCTCCGAGATTCCCATGTTGGCAAGCTCGAACATGGCGTTCGCGCGTTGCAGCAGGTCGGGCATCCGCGCCGCATCGCCCGCCCGGCCGGCCAGGCGGGCGCCGTGCCGGCGCAATGCCCAGTACAGCGTGGCCGAGGCGCAGCCCACAAAGGCCAGTGCCGCCGCCCAGAGCAAAGCCAGCTTCGCGTTGCCGGCGACCAACGGCGCGCTGCCGGTTGCAGACGCTAGCAGCGCCAACAGCAATACGCCCGTGATGGCGAATCCGATGGAAACGCCTGCCGCGGCCTTGTTCCCGATGTCTGTCGCGCGCTGATGGGTAGTGGGATGCATGCAGGAAAAAGGCGGTGGAGCGAAAGTTTCAGCATGCAGTGCATGACCTCGCGACTGCGTAGGATAATCCAGTTTTCCCCACGCCGCGCCTTGCCATGCTGATCACGCAGTCCGTGCTATCCGCGCTGACCCTTGAGGCGGACGCCAGCCCGCGACGTCGCAAGAACCGCAATTTCCATGCCTCCAGCGACGCGCCTGCTCACCGCTTGCTCAATGCGCTCGAGCCTGACTCTTACGTCAGACCCCATTGCCACAAGGACGCAAGCAAGGACGAAACCATCATTGCCCTGCGAGGGCGGTTCGGCGTCGTCTTCTTCGACGCCGCCGGCGCGGTCATCGAGCATGCCGTAATCGCCCCCGCCGGGGAGTGTGTAGGCGTGGATATCGAACACGGCTCGTTTCATTCCATCGTCGCACTTGAGGGCGGGTCGGTGTTCTTCGAGTGCAAGGCGGGCCCTTATGCGGCCCTCTCGCCCGATGAACTGGCGCCGTGGGCCCCGGCCGAGGGCGACGGTGCCGTGCCTGCTTATCTCGCGAAACTGCGCGCCTTGTTTGCCTGAAGGCCCGGGGGCGAGCGCGCCCGTTCGTCTTATTCGCTCCGGCCCGGCGACCGGGCAAGCAGGCGCGCCGCCCGCGCCAGCGCCGCCGCGAGGTCGGGCAAGAGGTTTTCGGGTCCCAGGTCTGCGACGAACCCGGCGCGTTGCATCAGGGAGCGCGCCTGGTCGTTGATGTCGCACAGGAGGAGGTCGCAGCCGCGCCTCGCCAGGCGCCTGCGGAGCGTCTCCAGTGTTTCGAGGCCGGTGGTGTCGACGTTGATCACGTGATGCAGGTCCAGCACCACCACTCTGGTGCGCGCGCCCTCGCTTTCCATGTCGAACAGGGCTTCGAGTTTGCCGACCGCGCCGAAAAACAGCGATCCGTGGAGCCTGTAGCCGCAGACCTGCGCGGGCATCGCCGCACCGGCCGGCAGGGATTGCGTGTGTATCGCCTCGACGCGGGTGAGGCTGGATATGCGATAGATGAAGAACAGGCAGGCGAGCGCCAGCCCGACTTCGACCGCAACGGTCAGATCCACCATGACGGTAAGCAGGAAGGTCGACAGCATGGTGGCCCGGTAGGGCACCGAAAACCGCTTGAGGCGCGCAAACTCGCTCCATTCGCCCATGTTGTACGCGACGAAAAGAAGGATGGCCGCGAGCGCCGCGAGGGGCACATGTCTGGCGACCGGCGCCGCCACCAGGACGATGGCCAGCAGCACCAGCGCGTGGATGATGCCCGCCATCGGCGACCGGGCGCCCGAGCGCACGTTGGTGGTGGTGCGCGCGATCGTGCCGGTGGCGGGGATGCAGCCGAAAAACGGCCCGATGACATTGGCCACGCCCTGTGCCATCAGTTCCTGGTTCGGGTCATGCCTGTCATCGATCATTGCGTCGGCAACCCTGGCGCAGAGCAGCGATTCGATCGCACCCAGCAGCGCGATGGTCAAGGTCGGGGCGAGCAGGTTGCGTACGCTTTCCCAGCTGAAAGCAGGCAGGGCGAAGCCAGGAAGCGTCTGCGGAATGCCGCCGAACCTGGAGCCGATGGTGTCGATCGGCAAATGCAGGGCGGCAGTGGCGAGCGTGGCCAGCGCGAGGGCTACGATGGTGCCTGGCAGGCGCGTGAGCGCGCGCAGCCGCCCCGGCAGGCGCCCGGTCAGGCGCGGCCAGGCCAGGATGACGCCCAGAGAAGCCAGTCCCAGCCCTACGGTGACGGGGTCGACAGTGTGTGTGTGCGTCCCCAGGGTACGGATGAGGGCAAAGAATTCAGCGGGCATCGCGCCCTCGATGCGCAGCCCCAGGAAGTCCTTGATCTGCGACAGCGCGATGAGCACCGCGATGCCGCTGGTGAAGCCGATGATGATCGACACCGGGATGAAGCGGATCAACGACCCTAGGCGCATCCATCCCATGATGCAAAGCAGGACGCCCGCCAGGATGGTCGAGAGCAGCAGGTTGGCCAGGCCGTACTCGGCGATGATGCCGTAGACGATGACGATGAAGGCGCCCGCGGGGCCGCCGATCTGAACGCGGGATCCGCCCAGCGCGGAGATGAGGAAGCCGGCGATGATGGCCGTGAATATGCCCGCCTCGGGCTTCACGCCCGAGGCGATGGCGAAAGCCATCGCCAGCGGCAGCGCGACGATGCCGACCGTGAGGCCGGCGATCAGGTCGCCGGCGAACTGCCCGCGATCGTAGCTGCGCAGGCTTTTGAGGAGATAGGGCTTGAAGGGCTGAAGGGGCAGGGCCATGGCGGGTTTCCGTTGAGAACCGGTGCGCCGTTCCGGGGGATCGCGCGCGCGGGTTGCAGCGGGGGCCCGCAGTGATGCAGCCTGGCGGTGTATCTGCGTCGCCGCGACATGCGGCAAGGCTTCATGGCAGCCGAGCGAGCGCGCAGCATGACCGCTCTAGCAGGCGGTTCTGCCGTTCACTTCACGCGCATGCCGGGCACTGCACCGGCATGGGGTTCGAGGAGGAACAGGCCCGGATGCGTGCCGTTGCCGTCGCTGGCGGCCAGCACCATGCCTTCTGACAGGCCGAACTTCATCTTGCGCGGCGCCAGGTTGGCCACCATCACGGTGAGTTTTCCGACCAGCGCCTCCGGTGCGTAGGCCGACTTGATGCCGGCGAATACATTGCGCGTGGCCGCCTCGCCGATGTCGAGCGTGAGTTGGACCAGCTTGTCCGCGCCCTCGACCGGCTTTGCATCGACGATGCGGGCGATCCGCAGATCGACCTTGGTGAAGTCGTCGATGCTGATGGGGCCGCCCGGCGCGGCGGGCGCCGCGCCGGGCGGCTTCTGCGCCGCGCGGGACGGGGCTGCCGGCTTGGGCGGCTGGCCGGGCGGCTCGGGCAGGTCGAAAAGCGCATCCAGCAGCTTCGGGTCGACGCGCGTCATCAGGTGCTCATACTTGCCGATGGCATGCCCGGCGCCGAGCGGCGCGGCGGCGTTGTCGAAATCCAGCGGCGCGCACCGCAGGAAGGCCTCCGCGCGCTCCGCCAGGCGTGGCAGGATCGGCTTCAGGCAGGCCGTGATCACCCTGAAAGCCTCGATCGATTCGCTGCATACCTCGCGCGCCCGGTCGTCCTTGCCTTCCTTGACCAGTTTCCAGGGAGCGGCGTGGTCGAATTTCTGGTTGACCTCGTCGGCATAGGCCATGATGTCGCGGATCGCGCGCCCGAACTCGCGCTCCTCGAAGCTCCTTGCCACGCCCGCCAGGAGCGGGGCGACCCGCGCGTCATCGGCGAAGCCCGAACCGGCCAGTTTGCCGTCGGTGAGAAAGCGCTCGGCGCGGCTGGCGATGTTGACGTACTTGCCCACCAGGTCGCTGTTGACGCGGGCGACGAAATCATCCGGGTTGAAATCGACGTCCTCGACGTTTGCATTGAGCTTGGCGGCGATGTAGTAGCGCAACCACTCGGGATTCATGCCGATGTCCAGATAGCGTAGCGGCGAGATGCCGGTGCCGCGCGACTTGCTCATCTTCTCGCCGGACACTGTGATGAATCCGTGCACGTAGATGTTGTCCGGCACCCTGTAGGGTTTGCCGGCGAAGTGCAGCATGGCGGGCCAGAACAGGGTGTGGAAGTAAATGATGTCCTTGCCGATGAAATGGATCTGCTCGGTATCGTCGGCGGCCATGAACTCGGCGAAGCTGCGGGTCTCGCCGCGCGCCGCGGCACGGCCGCTGTCGAAATAGCTCTTGAGGCTGGCGAGATAGCCGACCGGCGCATCGAGCCAAACGTAGAAATACTTGCCCGGCGCGTCCGGAATCTCGATGCCGAAATAGGGCGCGTCGCGCGAGATGTCCCAGTCCCCCAGCGCGCTATCGCCCTGACCTTCCAGCCACTCCCTCGCCTTGTTGGCTACCTGCGGCTGCAGGCGTCCGTCCAGCGCCCAGCGGCGCAGGAACTCCACGCATTTCGGGTCCGACAGGCGGAAGAAATGGTGCTCCGAGGACTTCAGCACCGGCGTCGCGCCGGAGAGCGCCGAATAGGGGCTCTTCAGGTCGGTGGGGGAATACACCGCGCCGCATACCTCGCAGGCATCGCCGTACTGGTCGCGGGCGCCGCATTTCGGGCATTCGCCCTTGATGTAGCGATCGGCCAGGAACATGCGCTTGACCGGGTCGTAGAACTGCTCGACCGACCGGGTGTAGGTGAGTCCCGCCTGGTCGCGCAGGCGCCTGTAGATGTCCTGCGAAAGCGCGGTGTTCTCGGGGGATTCGGTGGAGTGCCAGTGGTCGAAGGCGATATGGAAGCCCTCGAGGTATTTCGGGCGCTCGGCGGCGATCCGTGCCACCAGTTCGCGCGGGGTGATGCCTTCGGCTTCGGCCTTGAGCATGATCGGCGCGCCGTGGGCATCGTCGGCGCACACGAAATGCACCTGGTTGCCGCGCATGCGCTGGAAGCGCACCCAGATGTCCGCCTGGATGTACTCCATGATGTGGCCGATGTGAAACGAGCCGTTCGCGTACGGCAGGGCTGTGGTGACGAATAGGCGCCGCGTGGTCATGGGGCTGGGGCAGGTGCGCGCAAACCGGGCATGGAAAACCCTAGATTTTATCAGGGCTCGGGCTGTTACCGAGAGCATTTGCGCTAGACTTTCAGACTTTGCGCGATTGTCGCGCCGAACCTCCCGCTTCTTTATCTTTATCTTCAGGAAGACCCGTTTTTCCCATGGCCATCACCCAGGAACAAATTCTCGCGGCGCTCAAGGGCGTCGTCGATCCCAACACAGGCCGCGATTTCGTCTCCAGCAAGGCGGCCAGGAACCTGCGCATCGACGGCGCCGATGTCAGCGTCGACATCGAACTGGGCTATCCGGCCAAATCGCAGATCGAGCCGTTGCGGCGCGAAGTCATCAAGGCTGTCAAGACCGTTGCGGGGGTCGGCAACGTCAGTGCCAACCTCAGCGTGCGCATCGTCTCGCACGCCGTGCAGCGCGGCGTCAAGCTTCTGCCGAACGTCAAGAACATCATCGCCGTCGCCTCCGGCAAGGGCGGCGTGGGCAAGAGCACCACGGCGGTCAATCTCGCGCTCGCCCTCGCGGCTGAAGGCGCGTCGGTGGGTGTGCTCGATGCCGACATCTACGGCCCGTCGCAGCCGCAGATGCTGGGCATCACCGGCCGGCCCGAATCGAAGGACGGCAAGACGCTCGAGCCGATGGAAGGGCATGGCGTGCAGGCCAGTTCGATCGGATTCATGATCGACGTCGAGACCCCGATGGTGTGGCGCGGGCCGATGGTCACCCAGGCGCTCGAGCAACTGCTCAAGGAAACCAACTGGCGCGAACTCGACTATCTGGTCGTCGACATGCCGCCGGGTACCGGCGACATCCAGCTGACGCTCGCCCAGAAGGTGCCCGTGACGGGGGCCGTGATCGTCACCACGCCGCAGGATATCGCCCTGCTGGACGCCCGCAAGGGCCTGAAGATGTTCGAGAAGGTCGGCATACCGATTCTGGGCATCGTGGAGAACATGAGCACCCACATTTGCTCCAAGTGCGGCCATGCCGAACCGATATTCGGTACCGGCGGCGGCGCCCGCATGTCGCAGGACTACGGGGTGGATTTGCTGGGGCAGTTGCCACTCGATATCGGCATCCGCCAGCAGGCCGATTCCGGCAAGCCGACCGTCGTTTCCGACCCAGACGGCCCGGTCTCGGCGATCTACAAGTCGATCGCCCGCAAGGTCGCCGTCAAGATCGCGGAAAGCCTGAAGGACATGTCCTCGAAGTTCCCGAACATCGTCGTCTCGAAAAACACCTGATGAAGCCGATTGCCACATCCATGGCGCCATTCCGGGCTGCAGCGGCCGCGATCCTGGCCGCCGGCTCTCTTGTGTGCGGCCCGGCTGCGGCCGATCCGGAAAAGGGCAGGGCGGCGCTCGAGGCTGGCGACTACAAGGCGGCGCTTGCCGAACTCGATGCCGATGCCGCAAAGGGCGACCTCGACGCGATGTTCATGCTCTCGAGGCTGTATGCGGAAGGCAAGGGCGTCAAGCAGGATCTGAAACTGGCGTTCCAGTGGATGGAGAAAGCCGCGGCGGGCGGCAGTACCCGTGCCGAGAGCACGCTCGCCATGTACTACAGCGAGGGGATAGGCACCGCGCGCGACGAAGCCAAGTCGCTCGAGTTCGCGACCCGGGCGGCCGACAAGGGGGACCCCATCTCGCAGTTCATCCTCGGCATGCGCTACCACACCGGGACCGGCGTCACGCGCGATCCGGCCAGGGCCGAGGCCTGGTGGAACAGGTCGGCCGATCGCGGCATGGTGCGCGCGCAGGTGATGCTGGCCAATCAGTTCATGCAGAAAAGCGCGGCCGCCGGCGTGGGGCCGGCAGAAGCCGGCGCGCTGCGCATCGAGGCGGCCAAATGGCTGATGGTGGCCGGCTCGGAGCGCTTGCCGGGCGCCGAGAAACTGCTGCCCGACCTCATGGCGCGCATGAGCCCCGAGGAGATCAAGGCCGCGGAAGACAAGGCGCGCGACTGGAAGCCGTCCGCGGCGGCCAAGTGAAAGGCCAGGCATGAGCATCAAGTCCGACCGCTGGATCCGCCGCATGGCGCAGTCGCAGCGCATGATCGAGCCGTTCGAACCCGGCCAGGTGCGCGAGGTCGACGGCCGGCGCATCGTGTCCTATGGCACCTCGAGCTACGGCTATGACATCCGCTGTTCCGACGAGTTCAAGATCTTCACCAACATCAATTCAACGATCGTCGACCCCAAGAACTTCGACGAGAAATCTTTCGTCGACTTCAAGGGCGAAGTGTGCATCATCCCGCCCAACTCCTTCGCGCTGGCGCGAACGGTCGAGTATTTCCGCATCCCGCGCAGCGTGCTGACCGTATGCCTGGGCAAGAGCACCTATGCCCGCTGCGGCATCATCGTCAACGTGACGCCTTTCGAACCGGAATGGGAAGGCTATGTCACCCTCGAATTCTCCAACACCACGCCTCTGCCTGCCAAGATCTATGCCGGCGAGGGCTGCGCGCAGGTGCTTTTCTTCGAGAGCGACGAGGTCTGCGAGATGTCCTACAAGGATCGTGGCGGCAAGTACCAGGGCCAGCAAGGCGTGACCTTGCCGAAGATGTAGTCCGAGCCGTTCTCCGGAGGGGCGGGCATGGCTGATTTCACCTGGTTTTTCGAACGCGGCCGCCTGCCGCTTCTGGTGAGCATGCCGCATGTCGGAACCCAGCTACCGAGCGCCATCGCCGCACGCCTGACTCCTGCCGCGTTGACGCTCGCCGATACCGACTGGCACCTGCCCAGGCTCTACAACTTTCTTGGCGCAATGGGGGCCAACCTGCTGGTAGCGATCAACTCGCGCTACGTGATCGATCTCAATCGCGACCCGACCGGTGTTCCGCTATATCCGGGGGCTGACAATACGGAACTTTGCCCGCTTTCGACCGCGCAGCGCGAGCCGGTTTATCTGCCGGGGCAGGCACCGGATGCCGGCGAGATCGACGAACGGATCGCGACCTACTGGCGGCCGTACCACGTCAAGCTGGCCGAAACCCTGGCGGAAATCAAGGCGCGACATGGTTACGCATTGCTGTTTGACGCGCATTCCATCAAGTCAGTGCTGCCGCGCTTCTTTGACGGACGATTGCCGGACATCAATCTCGGCACCGCCGATCAGGAGAGTGCCGATCCGTCGATCGGGCCCGGGTTGTTGGCAACGGCAACGCGGTTTCCACACTACAGCGCCGTGCTCAACGGCCGTTTCAAGGGCGGCTTCATCACACGGCATCATGGCAGCCCCGCGGACGGCTTGCATGCGGTGCAACTTGAGCTCGCCTGGCGGACCTACATGGACGAAGGCGGGACGTTTGCGTTTGACGAGTCGCTTGCCGCTGGCGTGCGGCCGGTACTCCGGGCGATCGTCGAGCACTTCGTCGCGAAAGGCGCCGCGTTGACCTGACGGTGGCGCGACGGCGCGGGTTGACCGCATGTTGCCAGCGCGGCCTCATTGATCAGATCAATGCCGCGCCCTTGCCAGATTTCCGTCACGGCGCCGGTCGAGGATTGCTGCTGTCCAATCCCGCCAGGAGGCGTCATGTACCGCAAGGCCCTTTCCGTCAAACTTCTGATCGTCGGCTTGCTGGCGATCGCTTTCCTGATCCCCCTCATGATGGTGCGCGGACTCATTGCCGAGCGCGCGGCACTGAAGGATGGGGTGGTAAGGGACGTCGCGCAATCAGCGGCGGATCGGCAGCGGATCATCACACCAGTATTGTTGATCCCGTACACGCATCGTTGGCAGGAAAGCGTTGAAGTTCAGGACGAAGCCGGCGGCAAGCGCACAACCACGCATCAGCGTAGCGTCAGCGGCGCCGTGCGGCTGCTGCCTGAGCGTGTCGCGTTGGAGTCGCGCCCGGACTTGTCGCACAAGTACCGCGGCCTGTACCGGGTGCTTACCTACGGCGGCGTTGTCGCCATCCGCGGCCACTTCGATATTCCAAAGGATTTCGGATTCGCGCCTAAGGAAGGACGCGTAGATTGGGGCGAGCCGTTCCTGGCAGCCGGCGTGTCGGATCCGCGCGGCATTCGCAGCACCCCGGTATTGATCTGGAACGGCAATCGGATCGCGATGCAGCCAGGCACCGCAGGCGATTTGTCGCGTCTCGGCCCTGGCGTGTCGGCGCGTTTGGGCGCAGCAGACACTGCGGGCAGGCGCGTCGACTTCAGTCTCGACCTGGACGTCATGGGCATGGAACGACTGAGCGTCGTTCCCACCGGGCGCGAGAACGTGGCGACCATTGCCGCCGCATGGCCACACCCGAGCTTCTTCGGCCGCTTTTCGCCGGACCATACTTCAGATCGGGAAGGCTTTTCCGCGGTCTGGAAAAGCACGCTCTTTGCCACCAACGTTGAGCAGGCCTATGCCGCCTGTGCCGAGAGAGCGAAGTGCGAAACGTTCGAAGCCAATGAATTCGGCGTCGCATTCATCCAGCCGGCCGATCTTTATCAGCAACTGGAACGCGCGGCCAAGTACGGCTTTCTGTTTGTGGGTCTCACCTTCGGTGCGTTTTTCCTGTTTGAGGCCCTGCAATCGCTGGCGCTCCATCCGGTGCAATATGCGATGGTGGGGTTGGCACTCGCGCTGTTTTTCGTTTTGCTGGTCTCGTTGGCGGAGCACTTGGGATTCGCACCGGCCTATGTCCTGGCGGCACTCGCCTGCAGCAGCCTTGTTGTCACCTATCTCGCGGCAGCGCTTGCAAGCTGGCGTCGTGCCGCCGGGGTTGGACTTTTGTTGTGCGCCATGTACGCGGTTTTGTTTGGCCTGCTGCGCAGCGAGGAGCACGCACTGTTGGCAGGGGCATTTTTCATGTTCGCCGTGCTGGCGGCGGTGATGCTCGGCACACGACGGGTGGATTGGTATGCGCTCGGGCGCGAAGGTGACGCAGTCGCGGAGGTGTCCACCTGACGAGCCGCTACAATGCTCGAGGCGGAACCGGGCACCCGTCCGACTTGGAGGCACCCGGGTCCGAGCACCGTTGTCTTGCAGATTGCCTCGCCCTTGCCATTGCGCCGCCGCACCCCCAGCATCCATGCCATGAGCCTCATGTGGGCAGGCGGTGCGCTGATTGCCGTCAACATCATAGGAACGATCGGCTACAAGATCATCGGTGGTGAGCAGGCGACCTGGACCGACTGCTTCTACATGACCTTCATCACCGTGGCCACGATCGGCTATGGTGAGATGATCGACCTGTCCACCCACCCGGGCGGGCGCTTGTTCACAGTCGGAGTGGCGTTCTTCGGCATCGCCGCGATGACCTACATGTTCTCGTCAGTCACCGCCTGGATTCTCGAGAGCGACCTGAACCAGACCCTGAGGAGGCGACGGATGGAAAAGGAGATCGGCAGGCTGGACGGCCACTACATCATCTGCGGCATCGGCCGCGTCGGCAGCAACGTGGCCGCCGAACTGCTCAAGACCGCGCGGCGGTTCACGGTGATCGAAGAAGACATGCATGCCCTGGAGGCCTATCAGGAGCAGCATCCCGACGTGCTGTTCGTGCATGGCGACGCGGCTGACGATGACGTGCTCGCGCGGGCTGGCATCGCCCATGCCGCCGGCGTGTTCGCCGTGACCGGAGACGACAGCAGGAACATCGTCATTGCGCTCTCCGCCAAGCAGATCAACCCGCTCTTGCGGGTGGTGGCGCGGGTGCATGACATCCGCAACGGCGACAAGGCGCGCCGCGCCGGTGCCGACGAGATCGTCTCTCCCGACTTCACCGGGGGGATGCGCATCGCGTCGGCGATGATACGGCCGCATGTAGTCAATTTCATGGACCAGATGCTGCGGCGCGACGATGGCTTGCGGGTGGAGGAGGTGCTGGTGCCGCCGACCTTCCAGCCGCGCACCCTGGCCACGCTCAAGTTGCAGTCGCGCGATTTCGTCCTCATGGCCACGCATGAAAACGGTCATTGGGTGTTCAACCCCGACGCCGAGCACGAGATCCGGCCCGGGCATGCGCTGATCGTGATGGCCACGCCGCAGGGGCGTGAGCAGGTCGCGGCGGCTTTGCGTAAATCTTGACGGACAAGCGCAAGGCCCTGGCGCTGCTGGTCGTGCTCACCCTGATCTGGGGCACGAACTGGCCCTTGTTTCCGCTCGCGGTGCGCGAGATGTCGGTCTGGACGTTTCGCGCCATCGCCGTGCCGGTTTCCGGCCTGGTGCTGCTCGGGTTCGCCGCTGTGCGCGGCATGCCCCTGGCCGTGCCGCGCGCCGACTGGCCGCGCCTGATTGCCGCCACTTTCGCGTATCTGGTGGTGTGGAACATCGGCAGCACCTATGCCGCGGTTCTGCTGCCGTCAGGGCAGGGCGCCGTACTGGGTTTCACCATGCCTCTGTGGTCAGCTCTGATTTCCTGGGCGATCCTGGGCGAGCGGCTGTCGGCGCGCCTGTTGCTGGCGCTGGCCCTGGGCGCGGCGTCGGTCACCCTCCTGATGGTGCCGAGCTTCCGCGCCTATGCCCAGGCGCCGGCGGGGCTGGCGGCGGGCTTGACGGCGGCCATCGGCTGGGCGATCGGCACCCTGATCCTCAAGCGGCACGCCTGGCAGACCCACGTGCTGGTGTTGACCGGCTGGCAGATGATCCTCACCTCGATCCCCATCATTGCCGGCGCTTTCGCGCTGGGCGATGGCAAATGGTTCATGCCGTCCTGGCAGACCATCGCCGTGGTGAGCTACATCACCCTGATGCCGATGTGCATCGGCAACGTCTGCTGGTTCGCCATCGTCGGCCTGCTGCCGGCAAATGTCGCCGGGCTTTCCTCGGTGATGGTGCCGGTGGTGGCCATGATCTCCGGCGCCATCGTGCATGGCGAACCGCTCGGCCCCCTGCAATTCGCCGCGATGGCGTGTTGCGCCGCTTCCCTGGCCCTGGTGCTGCTCAAGCCACAGGCGCCACCGGCGCCGGGCTGAGCCTACTTTGGGGGGGCGTTTGTTAGAATGTGGAACGTGTTTTCGGCATGCTTTCGATGAAAATCCTGGTCAGCAATGATGATGGTTACCTCGCCCCCGGTCTTGCTGCCTTGGTCGACGCCATCCGCGACCTCGGGGAGGTGACGGTCGTCGCGCCGGAGCAAAACCACAGCGGCGCGTCCAATTCGCTGACCCTGACCCGGCCGCTCAGCGTACGCAAGGGCTATAACGGTTTCTGGTTCGTCAACGGCACGCCTACCGATTGCGTGCATCTCGCAGTGACCGGCTTCCTTGATTTTCGTCCCGACATCGTCGTCTCCGGCATCAACGACGGCGCCAACATGGGCGATGACACCATCTATTCCGGCACTGTGGCCGCGGCGATGGAAGGTTACCTGCTGGGCATCCCGGCGATCGCGTTTTCGCTGGCGCGCAAGGGTTACGACCATCTCGACGCGGCCGCGCAGTGCGCCCGCGAGGTGGTCATGCGCAGCATGGCGAGCGCGCTCGAGGGGGCACCTTTGCTCAACGTGAACCTGCCGGCACTGCCGCGTGCGGACATCAAGGGGTTTGCCGCGACCCGCCTCGGGCGCCGCCACAAGGCGGAACCGGCGATCAAGGCGGCCAATCCGCATGGCGATGCGGTGTACTGGGTGGGGCCGGCGGGGCCGGCCGCCGACGACGGACCGGGAACCGATTTCCATGCGGTCGCATCCGGGTATGTATCGGTCACACCGCTGAAGGTGGACCTCACGCATTTCGAGCAAGTGGGGCGCATTCGTGCGTGGCTCGGCGCATAGGGCGGCGCCGGCGGTCGAGACGGCGCGCCCGAAAGGCGGCGCCGTCCTGCATGAAGGCGACTGGGCCGCGCCGACCGCGCCGCGCCTGGCGCTGGTACGCCGCTTGCGCGAGCAAGGCATCGTCGCCGAAGCGGTGCTTGCGGCCATCGCGCGGATTCCGCGCGAGCGTTTTGTCGACGAGGCGTTATGGAGCCGCGCCTATGAAGACACCGCCCTGCCGATCGGGTTCGAGCAGACCATCTCGCAGCCCGTCGTGGTGGCGCGCATGATCGAGGCCATCCTCCCGGTCAAAGGCCGCCTGGCGAGGGTGCTTGAAGTCGGCACCGGTTGCGGCTACCAGGCTGCGGTGCTGTCCCAGGTGGCCGGCGAGGTCTATTCGATCGAGCGCATCAAGGGTTTGTACGAGCGTGCCCGATCGAACTTGCGCGTGCTGCGCCTGCCTAACGTCCGGTTGGCGTATGGCGACGGCTACGCAGGTCTTCCCGAGGCTGCGCCTTTTGACGCCATCGTGGTGGCTGCCGCCGCGCCTGTCGTGCCTGAAGCGTTGCTGGGGCAATTGAAGCGCGGCGGCAAGCTGATTGTGCCGGTCGGCAGTGCCGAGCAGCAACTATTGCTCGTCGAGCGGCGTGTGGCGGGCTATATCGAAACCCGGCTTGATCTGGTGCGCTTCGTGCCGATGCTGCCGGGCTTGGTCAGATAGGAGGCGCATCCGTGATCCCCGTGAATGTGCTCGCCGTGATCGCCGTCGCGCTGTTGGCCCTGGCGGGCTGCGGTTCCCGGCAAAGCGCGCCCGTCATAGACCGTGCGCCGGCGCCGTCGGCGCCTGCCGCCAGGCCGGCCGCGCCCGCCGCTGCCGCACCGGCGAGCGCGCCGCAAGGCGCCAACGCGGATTTCTACACGGTCAAGCGCGGCGATACGCTGTATGGAATCGCGCTGGATCACGGCCAGGACTACAAGGATCTGGCGGCCTGGAACAACATCGCCAATCCCAACCTCATCCAGGTGGGGCAGGTCTTGCGCGTCACCCCACCGCCCGCGGCCACGGCGGAGCCCGGCGTCGTGGTGCGCGCCATTACGCCGCCCGGCGGCGCAGGCCCGGGCGCGTCCGCCCCAAGGACCGAGCCATCGGGCGCCAAGCGGCCCTACTCCGATGAAACCCTGGCGCAAATGCAGCGCGACGGCACGCGGCCGGCGGTAGTTGCGGCGCCCGCGGCCAAGCCCGCCGAACCCGCCAAGGCGTCCGAGCCGCCCAAGCCGGTCGAGGCGGGCAGGCCTGCGGAGAGCGATGAAGTGGCATGGGCGTGGCCGGCATCCGGAAAACTGATCGGCCAGTTCGCCGAGAACGGCGCCAACAAGGGCATCGACATCGCTGCCAAGGTGGGGGACCCCGTCCTGGCAGCCGGTCCGGGCAGGGTGGTCTACAGCGGTCAGGGGCTGCGCGGCTATGGCAAGCTGATCATCATCAAGCACAACAACACCTACCTCTCCGCCTATGCGCACAACAACACGCTGCTGGTCAAGGAAGGCCAGACCGTGACGCGCGGACAGCGGATCGCCGAAGCGGGCAATTCCGATTCCGACGTGCCCAAACTCCATTTCGAAATCCGTCGCCAGGGCAAGCCGGTGGACCCGCTCAAACTGCTGCCCGAACAGCGCTGATGCCTCCCATGCATGCCGTTGCGATGCGCCTTGAGGCGAGCCGGACGCGATGACGCCAGTCCTGGTGTTCGACATCGAAACCGTGCCGGATGTCGACGGGGTGCGGCGGCTGCAGGGGCTTTCCGACGCCTTGAGCGACGATGAAGTCGCCGAACTGGCCTTTCACCAGCGCCGCGCGCAGACTGGAAACGACTTCCTGCCCCTTTACCTGCAGCGCGTAGTGGCGATTTCCTGCGTCCTGCGCAGCGGCGACGCATGGAAAGTGTGGACCATCGGTCATCCGGACGACCCGGAACGCGAATTGATCCAGCGGTTTTTCGACGGCGTGGAGAAGTTCACACCCCAGTTGGTGTCCTGGAATGGGCAGGGCTTCGACGCGCAGGTGCTGCACTACCGCGGCCTGATCCATGGCGTCACCGCCGAGCGCTACTGGGACCAGGGCGAGGAAGACCGCGACTTCAAGTGGAACAACTACATTTCGCGCTACCACCCGCGGCATCTCGACCTGATGGACCTGCTGGCCCTGTATCAGCCGCGCGCCAGCGCACCCCTGGACGCACTGGCCAAGCTGATCGGCTTTCCCGGCAAGATGGGCATGGACGGCTCGGCCGTATGGGGAGCCTATCGCGACGGGCGCATCGGCGAGATCCGCGACTACTGCGAGACCGACGTGGTCAACACCTGGCTGGTGTACCTGCGCTTCCAGAAAATGCGCGGCGCACTGTCCGCCGAGGGCTACGCGCGCGAGGTGGCCATGGTGCGCGACACGCTGGCCGCCATGCCGCAGGCGCACTGGCGCGAGTACCTCGCCGCCTGGCCGGCGGCGTTCTGATCGGCTCGCGTCAAGGGCACGCACCGATACATGACCTATCCCGAGCCGCTTTTCATCGAGTCGGTCGACCATGAGGCGCGCGGCGTCGCGCACCACGGTGGCAAGGTCATCTTCGTCGACGGCGCGCTGCCCGGCGAACTGCTGACCGCGGCGCCCTATCGCAAGAAGGAGCGCTTCGACAACGCCCAGATCGCCGCCATCCTGGCGCCTTCCTCGTCACGGGTGCAGCCGCGCTGCGCCCATTTCGGCACGTGCGGCGGTTGCTCCATGCAGCATGCGCAATTGCGCACGCAGGTGGCGATCAAGCAGCGGGTCCTCGAGGACAACCTGCGTCACATCGGGCGCGTATGCGCGGAGCAGATGCTGCGGCCGATCGAGGGCCCGGCCTGGGAATACCGGTACCGGGCCCGGCTGTCGGTGCGCCATGTCCACAAGAAAGGCGGGGTGCTGGTCGGTTTTCACGAGCGGCGCAGCAGCTACGTGGCCGACATGCGCGAGTGCCATGTGCTGCCGCGGCGCATCGCGGCCCTGCTCATGCCCTTACGGGAATTGGTGGCCGGGCTGTCGATCCGCGACCGCCTGCCGCAGATCGAGGTGTCGCTCGGCAGCCGGGTCGATGTGCTGGTGTTCCGCATTCTCGAGCCCTTGTCGGCGAGCGACGAAACCGCCCTGAAACGCTTTGCCGAGCAGCACCGCATACAGGCCTGGCTGCAACCAAAGGGTCCGGCGACCGCCTATCCATTCTGGCCGCTCGACGCCCCGGCTCTGTCCTACGAGCTGCCGGCTTTCGGCGTGAGCATGCCGTTCAATCCGACCGACTTCACGCAGGTCAATCACCAGATCAACGAGGTGCTGGTTGCGCGCGCACTGCGGCTGCTGGCCCCCGGACCGGAAGAGCGCATCGGTGATTTCTTCTGCGGTCTCGGCAATTTCACCCTGCCGATCGCACGCATGGCCCGGCAGGTGGTGGGGGTTGAGGGGAGCGAACCGCTTCTGGCGCGCGCCCGCGCCAACGCGGCCATGAACGGCTTGAGCGACCGCGCCACCTTTATCGCGGCCAACCTGTTCGAGGCCACCACCCAGAGCGTGGCCGCCCTCGGGCGCCTTGACAAGGTGCTGATCGATCCGCCCCGGGAAGGCGCGATAGAACTGGTCAAGGCCCTGGGCGCGCAAGGCGCTCACGCGCCCTCGCGCATCGTCTACGTTTCCTGCAATCCTGCGACGCTGGCCAGGGATGCGGGATTCCTGGCCGGCGAGGCGGGCTACGCCCTGAAGGCGGCGGGCGTGGTCAACATGTTCCCGCATACCTCGCACGTCGAGTCGATCGCGCTATTCGAGCGCGACTGAACGAGCCCTCGCACCAGCGAAAAAAAAGCGGCCTTGCGGCCGCTTTTTCACTCGCGAAACCTGATCAGTCGCGATCGCCGCCCACCACGCCAAGGATCTGCAGCAGGGAGACGAACAGGTTGTAAATGCTCAGCACCAAGCTCAGGGTCGCCGAAATGTAGTTGGTTTCACCGCCGGTGACGATGGCGTTCAACTGCCACAGGATCATCAGCGAGGAAAACAGGATGAACAACGACGAGATGACCAGGGAGAGCACGGGCATCTGCAGGAAGATGTTCGCGACCACGGCCACCAGCAGGATGATGCCGCCCACCATCAGGAACTTGCCCAGCCCGTTCAACGGTTTCTTGATGGTCGAGCTCACCGCCGCCATGCCGAAGAACACGATGGCCGTGCCCATGACCGCATAGGCGACCAGCGAGCCGCCGTTGCGGAAGCTGAGTACGCTTTGCAGCAGGGGGCCGGTCATGAGACCAAGTACGCTGGTGAACACCAGCAGAAGGACAATGCCGACCCCGCTGTCGCGGTAGCGCTCGATGGCGAACATGAGGCCGTAGAGGACAGCCATCATGACAATGGCACCCATGATCGGGCTTGAGCGCAGGAAACCGAACGAGAGTTGCGATCCCAGCATCGCGCAAACCGCCATGGGTACCAGGGCGATGGCGGTCAGCATGTAGGTGTTGCGCAGCACGCGGTTGGTCCGCTGCGCCGGCCCTACATTGGCGAATTCAATCGGCGCTACGTTTTGCTCTTGCATTGATCAATCTCCTCGTGAGTCCGCACATGCGGTTCAAGGCATTAGATTACCAAAAATGCGAAAGGTTGCACGAAATTAAATGCTTTCGGGCGAGTTAATTTATTGAAAACTATGGGATTTTCGGGTAAACCCTGATGTTGGCCGGGTGCGGCTGGTGTGGCCCTTGAGTCACCTTACGATCCCGCTCGATGTTGTGGCGGCGCAAGCGCTATTTAAGTGTGCCGGCGTACATGGCCCGTCAAGCCGGAGATCATGTTAACTGAGCGGTGACGGCGGTCCATTCGGCGTCGACTGAAGCTGATCGTCACCGCCCCGGGGCACCCTAAATCGCCGGGTGTATGCTTTCAAACAGATATCGTTAGCTTATCGAAGCAAACATTCCCGGAGCTAGAAATTGGCAATGAGTGGTCAAGTCGGGGTGTATCGACATGGAGACACGGAAGCCTACAACTCGGCCGCGACAGTTAAGATTTGTCCCTCTTCATCCGGGGTAGTCGCAACGCCTTTAAATAAAGACGCAACGAGCCTCATCCGCCACCATTCAGAAAACTTTCCCCAATCGCCGACTGATTCGAGTCGGCGCACCCTGAAACCGGCCTCCTGAAGCGACTTCAAAAGCAGCCATTTAGAGATCGGGGTGATGTGTCCAACACCGTCGTAATCACCATCTGAAAACATCCAGAAGTGCCCCGTTCGGACAAAATAGGCCTTTGCCATCGGGCTATCGATGTTCGGCGTGGTGAGAAACAGCTTACCGCTGTCTTTCAACAACGCGCGACATTGGCGAAAGAAATGACGCGGGTTCTCTATATGTTCAACAATTTCGGTGGCTGAAATTGCATCGAACTTGTCAGAAAAGACCTTCGAAAAGTCTGAGTTAAGGTCCGCGGCGAAGAAAGGCACCTGCCCATGGAGTTTGAAACTGTCTGCCAGCGCATCGCAGCCTGTCGTCGCGAATCCGGCGTCGGACAGGCGCAGGCACAGGGCGCCGCTGCCACATCCCAGGTCAAGAACGCGACTTCCCACCGGAAGGCTTGACGCTGCGTAGTCGGCTATTTTTTCGTGGATTTCGGGTCCAAGCCCTAGTACCTCCAACCCGCGATAGTGCACCGGTGGCAAATCGCTGGATTCGCCGAAGCGCGTGTATCGGTCTGCGCCTCGCACTCGGTTCCTCATGTCGCTATCAGCCATTAGAAGTTCCTATCCTCGTTTAGTTTGTGCTCACCCTTGCTCATTCCGGTCGGATTGTGTCTCGCGAGATGGTGTCAGTTCCCAGCCCGGAGAGGTTGGGATACGGGTACTCAGCGAGCCACGGCGGACAGGCGAGCTTCAGGATTGTCGCTCAAGGATTGCAAGCCCTCAAGCTGCATGTATCGTCGGTTGAGAGACCACTCATGATTCTGCTCGAGCATCATGGCGCCGACCAAGCGGACGATGGCGGCATCGTTGGGGAAGATGCCGACCACATCGGTACGGCGCTTGATCTCCGCGTTCAGGCGCTCGAGCGGGTTGGTGCTGTGGATCTTCAGGCGATGCGCCTTGGGGAACTGCATGAAGGTCAGGACGTCACGATCGCCGTACGCCCCCGGGCGTGTGGCGCGAGAACCCGTGAAAACGGATCAGTTGGGGGCATGGTCGCGGCACCAGTACAGCGAGCCGTTGCTTGAATTCCCGAGGCTTGCGGATCGAAGTCATTTTTCGCCTATGAAGGTCATGTGCGGGGAGACGACTGCGGTAACGTAAATAAGGATGTTCAAGTTCTTAAGTTCGTTAAGTCCTTGATTTACCAGCCGTGGAAGGTTGGCAGAGCGGTTTAATGCACCGGTCTTGAAAACCAGCGAGGATGCAAGTCCTCCGTGAGTTCGAATCTCACACCTTCCGCCAATTCAAGCGCCATCAAAGTCCCGAAGCATCCATCCTCGGGTGCCTCTCAGAGGTAAATGAGAGGGGGGAATTCTCAACAGGCGCCATTAGCGTCCAATTGCACCCGGACCTGAACCGTGGTTAGAGACCGTGGTAGATCGTTACCACGGTCTGAAAGTTACCACGATGCCGAGCGACGCCAAATGCAGGAACGCAACCAGCGGCACGCTGGCGATTCGCAAGCTGGTGGATGCGGATGGCCTCTACCTTTGGGTTTATGCTGTCGTCATCGAGCGTGCAAACCTTAGCCCATGACCGAGCAATCGACCGCGCCAAACCATCGGCCGCCATTCACTTACTGCGAAGCCTGCAGGGCTCGCCTTGGGTCGGCGCGCGATGTGAGCGTTGCGCAGCAGCCGAGTTCGCCCACCCCCTTTTAAGGGCAGGGCTTTACCCGCATCAGCTACCGTGCCGCCGTCGCCGGGCAACGCTCAGCACGATACCGAGGCCAGCAAGCAAGAGGATCACGGCCTGCGGCTCCGGTACCGGATTGGCCAAGATACTGACAGCGTTGAAGCTGCTAGAGGACGACCAGTTGGTACCACCGTCGGTCGAGAGGCGATAGCCCAGCAGGCTGGCCGCGCCATTTGCGGGCGCCGCCCGGGACTCCGTGACAGCCCAGCGAAGGTCCGGCCCGGAGTCAAGCGTGTTGTCGCCCAACACGAACCAGTAGCGCTGCCCGCCCAACAGCGTCACCGGCAAGGGCGCCGTGAACGTGATCGGCGTGAAGGCATAGGTGGCGGCCGTCACCTGGGCCGTGTCGAGCGTTGCCCACAGCGCGCCGGGGTGGCCGCTCTGATCAGCGTGGATTCGGGCCCATACCTGTTCACTGCCCACAGCGCCAGGCCCCGCGTCCAGTTGCAGCACCGCGGTCAGCGATTCGAAGCTATAGCCGTCGCCGGGTGCAATCTCCACGCCGATGGCCTTGTTCCAGTTGCCCTGGAAGGTCCAGAAGAGGGCTGTACCGCCATTACCCGGTAAGCCGGCAAAAAGTCCTGACAGATCATGGCCCACCAGCACGGCGGCGTGGCTGGCGGGGGCCAGCATTAGCGCAGCGGAAAGAGCCACTGTCGGCATAAGAAGCTTTCGGATGCGCATGGAACTTGTCTCCATCGGGAGTGTGAAAAAAAATGCGGCGGCATGTCGGCCGACTGAGCGAATTCAAGAGAACTTCGCCCCCAAAAATGAAGCCCAAGCCATTTCATCGAACGTCAGGTTAGGGATCAGGTCAACCGACACGCGCTCTCGCATGACTGGTTTCACTCCGCAGACCCCCCTGCCACGGCAGCGCCCGCATGTCCACTGAACCGGGGTCAGACTACTTGGAAGCCGCGCGCCGTTTCTTGATGAAGATCAAGGGAGGATGCGGGGGCATTGCGGCCCAGCCCGACGACCTCTTCGCTGGCGGCGATGATCCTGAATCCGCTGCCGCAATACGGGCGGGGTTCGAGGGCCGGGTCGAAGACGAGCCCGGCACCTGCGCGTCGACGGTGGCGCTGGTATTCAGCGGGTGGCCCGTCACGATCGCCGCACGCCGCTCGGGCGTTGGGCGCGAGAACCCGTGAAAACGGATCAGTTGGGGGCATGGTCGCGGCACCAGTACAGCGAGCCGTTGCTTGAATTCCCGAGGCTTGCGGATCGAAGTCATTTTTCGCCTATGAAGGTCATGTGCGGGGAGACGACTGCGGTAAAATAAAAAGGGATGTTCAAGTTCTTAAGTTCGTTAAGTCCTTGATTTACCAGCCCTGGAAGGTTGGCAGAGCGGTTTAATGCACCGGTCTTGAAAACCGGCGAGGATGCAAGTCCTCCGTGAGTTCGAATCTCACACCTTCCGCCACCCTTTTCTGCTGGCGAACGGCAGGAACCCCACCTCGCATGGACCTTTTCCCGCTTCAAACGGCAAAAACGCTGGACGAGTTTTCGCATGTCATCCAGCTTGCCGTGGCGCCGGTGTTCCTGTTGACGGCGGTCGGTACCTTGCTGATGGTGTTGACCAACCGGCTGGGCAGGGCGGTGGACCGGCGCCGCTCGCTCGAAGCGCGGCTGATGCCGGACACGATCGCCGAGGACAGGGAGCGCATCGCGGCGGAAATGGGCATGATCACGCGTCGCGTCACCTGGATATACCGCGCGATCGTGTCGGCGGTGCTTTGTGCCCTCTTCATCTGCTTCTTGATAGCGCTCGCTTTTGTGGATGCTTTCGTGGCCGGCAATTTCGCCAGGGGCCTCGCGGTGCTCTTCGTTCTGGCCATGGTGGCCCTGATCGGGGCGCTGCTCATGTTTCTGCGCGAGTTTTTTCTCGCTGTCAGCTATACCAGCGGGCGCTAGCCGCGCGACGATTCAGGCATCGTTGTCCGCGACGCGCTCGAGGCGGTAACCCTGTTTCATCACCGAGACCAGGCGCCAGCCGGTTCTGCCGCTGGCCAGGTCCAGCGAGCGGCGCAGCCGCGCGACATGTGCGTCGACGGTGCGGGTTTCGAGCGGTGCGCTGGTGCCCCAGACCGCCGCAAGCAAGCGCTCGCGCGAGCATGCCTGGCCCGGATGGCTGAACAGGTAACGGCACAGTTCGTACTCCCGGGGTGTCAGGGGCACGCGTGTGCCGTCTAAGGCCACAGTGCCCGCCCGGGTATCGAGCGCATATGGCGAGAGGTCGGCGGGAAGCGCCATGTTCACGCTCGGGACGGTCAAGGAAAACCCGCATGAGCGTATCACGCCTCCGGACGGTGCGGCCCCGGGCTGCCCGGCGTATCGCCGTCATGGACGGCGCGGCAAGGCGGCAACCGGCGGCTGGGCGATGCGGCGCGCCGCGAAGCCGCGCCGGTGGCTAGAATCGGGCCTTCGAGCGCTGAATGGGGAGCCAGCATGGGGGACGAGCACTCAGCGGCCATCGCGACCGCCGCGCGGATTGCCGATGCCGTCGGCAGGGTGATGTCCGGGCAGGCTCTGAGGGTCCGCACGATCCTGGCGGCCTTCCTGGCCGGCGGGCATGTCCTCATCGAGGACAATCCGGGCACCGGCAAGACCACGCTGTCGAAGGCGCTGGCCATGAGCGTCGGGGCGCAGTTCAAGCGCGTGCAGTTCACGCCCGACCTGCTGCCCTCCGACATCGTCGGCGTCTCGGTCTTCAATCCGCGCGAGCAGACCTTCGATTTCCATCCCGGTCCGGTCTTCACCCAGATCCTGCTGGCCGATGAGGTCAACCGCGCCTCGCCGCGCACCCAGTCGGCGCTGCTGGAAGCGATGGCCGAGGGCCAGGTCACGGTCGAGGGACGGACCGCGCGCCTCGACGACCTCTTTTTCGTGATCGCGACACAGAATCCGGTCGAGTTTCGCGGCACCTATCCGCTGCCTGAAGCGCAGATGGACCGCTTCGCGATCCGCGTCTCGCTCGGCTATGTGAGCGCGGAGGAAGAAATGGCCGTCGTGCTCGCGCAAGGCCGGGCGCATCCTCTGGATGGGTTGGCGCCCGTCGCCACGCCGGACGAACTGCGCGGCCTGCGCGCGGCGGTGCGTGAGGTGCGCATCAGTCCGGAAATCACGCGCTACGCGGTCGATCTGGCGCGCGCGACGCGGGGGGCCGCCGGCGTCGTGCTGGGCGCGGGGCCGCGCGCATCGCTCGCGCTCGCCCGCGTGGCGCAGGCGCAGGCGCTGATTGAGGGCGGCGATTTCGTGACCCCCGATCATGTGCGCGCCCTGGCGCAGCCCGTGCTCGCCCACCGTCTCGCGCTCGACCCGCAGGCGCGGTTTTCCGGCGCGAGCGCCGAGGGCATCATCGCCGACATCCTGCGGCAGGTGCCGGTGCCCGCCTGAAGCGCCGCGCGAGCCGCCTTTCCAAAGCACCGGCATGCGCAAGCTCTCGTACCGCTTCTACCGCACCGTCGGCGCGCTGATCCACCGGGCGGGCCGGGGGCTCGCGCCGCCCGGCCAGCTTGCGCTGGGCGCGCTGGTGCTGAGCGGCGTCTTCGGCATCGACACGACGCAAAGCACCGCCTACAGGATGTTCGCGTTTCTGGCCGCGCTGCTCGGTCTGGCATGGCTTGGCGCGCGACTCGGGCGCCGCGGCGAGTATGCGGTGGCGCGCGTCCTGCCGCGCCTGGTGAGCGCGGGCGAGCGTTTCGAGTATCGGCTGAGCATCACCAACCGCGGCGTCCGGACCGCGCGTGCCCTCACCGTGAGCGAGGACCTGGCCGACCCGCGCCCGGAGTTCCGGCAATTCCGCGAAAATCTGCGCGTGCCGACCTGGCGCGGCTGGCAGCGACTCGTCGCAGCCAATCGCATCGGGCGGATAGGCGCGGGCGTGGTGCAAGCCATCGCGCCGGGGGAGACCCTGGAGGTCAGGATGCAGGGCGAAGCGCTGCGCCGCGGGCGCATGCATTTCACCGGCGTGACCGTGGGCAGCGACGAGACGCTGGGCTTGGCGCGCGGGCTCGTGTCGCTGCCGCTGGCGGAGAATCTGATGGTCCTGCCGCGGCGCTACCGCCTGCCGCCGCTCAACCTGCCCGGCGGGCGTCGCCTGCAGCAGGGGGGCGTTTCCCTCGCCTCCTCGGTGGGGGATTCCGAGGAGTTCATGGGCCTGCGCGAATACCGGCCGGGCGACCCTCTGCAGCGTGTGCACTGGAAGAGTTTCGCGCGCACCGGGCAGCCGGTGGTGCGCGAGTATCAGGACGAGTTTTTCGAGCGGCATGCGCTGGTGCTCGACACCTTCGCAGACCCGCTCCAGGCCGCCGCATTCGAAGAAGCCGTTTCGGTGGCCGCCTCGTTCGCCTGCACCATCGACACGCAGGAGTGTCTGCTGGATCTGATGTTCGTGGCCGACCAGGCCCACACGTACACCGCCGGTCGCGGGCAACTCGCCACGGCGAGCCTTCTCGAGGTGCTGGCGGGCGTTTGTCCCGCAGCCGATCGGCCGTTCAGCGCGCTGGCCGATGCCCTGCGCGCGCGCGCCGGCGCGCTGACCGGCTGCATCTGCATCCTGCTGGACTGGGATCTGGAACGCGCTGCCATGGTCGACGCCCTGCGCGCGCGCGGCAGCGCCTTGCGCGTGCTGTGCGTGAACCAGGGCGCCTGCGCCGGCCTGCCGCCCTGGGTATTGCATCTCGTTCCCGGGCGCGTGCAGGAAGGGCTGACCCGTCTGTGAACATGCCGCGCCTTCTGCTGCCGGCCGCCGCATTGTTCTGGGGATGGCAAACCGGGCATTGGGTGCCGGCGGTGGCCGCGGCGCTGGTGCTCGGGTTGCCGCATGTCATCGCGCGGCGTTTCGATGTGGAGGCGCAGCGGCAGCGCCGCATCGCCGACTTGTGCGTCGTGCTGGCGGCCATGGTGGGCACGGGATGTTATGTGGCCTACGGCAATCCGCGCGCCATCGTGCTGCTGTTCCAGTGGATGCCCTTGATCCTGTTGCCGCTGGCCTGGCTGCAAGCCTGGGGGCGCGCGCCCGCCATCGGCCTCGATGTGCTGTTCTGGAGCCTGCGGCACGACGCCGAAGCGGGGCGCCGCAGCATCCATCTCGGCTACCCGATGCTGCTGGTATGGCTCATCGGCGCGGCGGCGGCCAATCAGCGCGGCGCCGGGTTTTCGGCCGGTCTCGCGCTGCTCGGCGCGTGGGCCCTCTGGTCGGTGCGGCGCAATCCGGCAAGGCCCTTCCTGTGGCTGGCGTTGGTCGGGCTGGCGTTCGGCCTCGGGTCACTCCTGCATGTCGCCCTCAACGGTGCGCAGACCTGGCTCGAAGGGGCGGCACCGGAGTGGATGACAGGCGGCGGCGGGACGCGGACCAACCCCTACCGCGCAAGTACCGACATGGGGTCCATCGGCGCCCTCCGGCAGTCCGACGAAATCATCCTGCGGGTGAAGAACGCGCCCGGGGTCGTGCCGGGCATGCTGTTGCATCGCGCCAGCTACAACGACTATGGCGGCGCATCCTGGCTGGCGCGCGATGCCCGCCTCGCCGAGGTCGGGCGGGCCGGCGTCGACGCGGCCTGGCCCCTGCGGCCGGGCGCTGCGTCGCGCTTCATCGAGGTGGCGGAGCAGGCCATCCACGGCAACCCGGTGCTGAGCCTGCCTGCGGGCGCGGTCTCGGTGGCGGGGGATGCCGTTTCCCTCAGGGCGGGGCCGCTCGGCGCGGTGCAGGCCGAGGCGCCGCCGGGATTTTTCATCTACCGCGTCGGGCTGGCCCCACTGCCCGCCCTGATGGCGGCCCCCGGCGCGCATGATCTGCGCATTCCGCTGCGCGAACGGCAGGCCCTCGAGCAGGCCGCGCGCGAGTTCGGCCTGGCGGGCGCAGCGCCGGAACAGGCGGTCGCCGCGACGCGCCGCGCGCTGCGGGAGAATTTCCGCTACGCAACGGCCCTGACCGCGCCCCGCGAAGGCAGGACGGCGCTGGCCGAGTTTCTTCTCGGCAGTCGCGCCGGGCACTGCGAGTATTTCGCCTCGGCCACCGTGCTGCTCTTGCGCATGGCCGGCGTGCCGGCGCGCTACGCGACCGGATTCTCCTTGCAGGAGCAGCACGCCGATGGCACCTGGCTGGTCCGCGAGCGACATGCCCACGCCTGGGCACGCGCCTGGATCGGCGGCGCCTGGGTGGATGTCGACACCACGCCGGCGGATTGGTCCTGGCAGGATGCGCTGTCGCGCCCGGGTGGGCAACGGCTGAAGACCTGGTTCACCGACGCCTGGTCGTCGCTGCGCTACCGCTATGCGATGTGGCAGTACGCGAGTTCCGAGTGGGAAAAATGGCGCCTGTTCGGCGGCGCGGGACTGCTGGTGCTTGCCTGGCTCGCATGGCGGGTGTTCGGCGGGCCGCGCAGGGCGCCTGCGCAGCAGGCCGCCGCCGCGCCGCCGGCCGAGGCTGGCGGGACCGCGGCCGGGCGCGACTCGCCGTTCTATGCGGTCGAGGCGGCATTCGCGGCGGCAGGCCGGGGACGCGCTGCCAACGAATCCGTCCGTGACTGGGTGGGCCGGGTTGGCGCACCGGTGCCCGGCCTGGGCGAGGCGCTGATGCGCATTGCGGACATGCATTACCGGTACCGCTTCGATCCGGCCGGCGGCGGCCCGGAAAGCAGGCGCGCGCTCGAGGAGGCCTGCGCGGCGCTGCCGGCCGACAGCCCGAGCCGCGCCTGCGCCGGCTGAGCCCGCCGGATGCTTAATCGAGTTTTGCGCCGCTGCGCCTGATCACGTCGCGCCAGCGGGCGGATTCGCGCCGGATGGTGGCCGCGAATTCCTCCGGGGTTCCGCCCATAGCCTCGTCGCCGATGCTGCCGAAGCGCTCCTTGAACGAGGCGGTGTTGAGGGCGCGGTTGATCGCCGCGTTGAGCTTGTCGAGCACCGGCTTGGGCAGCCCTGCCGGCGCGATCACGCCGGTGAAAGTGGGGGCTTCGTAGCCCGCGACGCCGGCCTCGGCCACCGTGGGGATGTTGGGAAACGCCGGCGAACGCTTCGCGCCGGTCACGGCCAGCGCGCGCACCTTGCCGGAACGCGCATGCGGGGCGATCGAGTTGAGGCTCTCGATCATCATGTCCACCTGGCCGCCCATCAGGTCGTTGATCGCCAGCGCGCCGCCCTTGTACGGAACATGCACGATCTGAGTTCCGGTGAGGATCTTGAAAAGTTCCCCGCCCACATGACCCGGCGAACCGTTGGCCGAGGATGCGTTGGTCATCTTTCCGGGGTTCGCGCGCGCCAGTGCGACCAGTTCGGCCACCGTGTTGGCCTGCACCTTGGGGGAAACCGCCAGCAGCATGTTGCCTATGCTGACCAGGGCGACCGGCTGCAGGTCCTTTTCGATATCGTAGGGCAGCTTGGCCATCATGTTCGGGCTGATCGACAGGGCGCCCACCGGCCCCATGCCGATCACGTAGCCGTCGGGCGCGGCCTTGGCCACCAGGTCCAGCCCGATGGTGAACGCGCCGCCGGGCCGGTTTTCAATCACCACCTGCTGCCCGAGCTGGGTTGCGAGTTCGGTCGCGACGATGCGCGAGAGGGTATCGGTGGCGCTCCCCGGCGCCTGCGGCACGATGAAGCGGATCGGGCGGTCCGGGTAGGTGCCCTGCGCGTCCGCGGTTGCGGCGCCTGCCGCGACGGCCACGCACAACAGGGCGCGCGCCAGCCGGACAAGTGGGGAGGGATGCCTGCGGGTCGATGTCATGCTGCGAGTCTCCGGTGGGTTTGCGGTTGCGTGCGGCAACAGATTCAGGCCTGCTGGATGGTTGCTGCGGGCGGCGCGCCGAAAATGCGGGCGAAGCGGCCGGCATACGCCGGCCATACCTGCGGGTTGATCAGGCGCGGCGGGCGCTCCCCCCTGAGGGTGGCGATGATCTGGGCGGCGCCCATGGCGGCCACGTTGCGGCGCGCCTCATGGCTGACACCGGCGGTGTGATAGGTGGCCACCACATTGTCCATGGCAAGCAGCGGATGGTCGAGCGGCGGCGGTTCGGGATGCCAGACGTCCAGGCCGGCGCCCGCCAGGTGGCCGCTTGCCAGCGCCTCGGCCAGTGCGGCCTCGTCGTGGATGCCGCCACGCGCGGTGGAGATGAAGATGGCGCCCGGCTTCATGCGGGCGAAGGCGGCGGCATCGATCATGTTCATGGTAGTGGCGTCGCGCGGGCAGTGCAGCGACACGAAGTCCGCGCGCGCGAGCAACTGGTCATGGGTGACGGGCTCCGCGCCGCGGCGGATGATCTCGTCGCGCCCCAGAAACGGGTCGACCGCCAGCACGGTCATGCCGAAGGCGCGGCCGAGCGCCGCCACCCGCGAACCGGTGTGGCCGATGCCGACGATGCCGAGCGTCTTGCCGTTGAGCTCGCGCCCCATCACGTCCTCGCGCGGGAAGCCGCGCTCGCGCCGCAGGCGCCGGTCGCATTCGCTGATGCGCCGGGAAACGTCGAGCATCAGGCCGATGGCCATCTCGGCCACCGACACCGCGTTGCCCCCTGCCTGGTTGACCACCGCGACGCCGGCGGCGGTGCAGGCGTCCACGTCGATGGTGTCGAAACCGGCCCCCGCGGACGACACCAGCAGCAGTTCGGGGCAGGCCTCGAGCATACTCGGCGTGACGAAGAGGTGCGCCGGCAGTTCGTCCTTGGCGGGCGAGACATGGAAGGCGTGGGCGCGGGCGAGCAGCGTCGCCGCAGCGGCCGCAGTCGCCTTGACCGGGCATAGCGCGAGTTCGATGTCGGGTTCGCGCGCGAGGTTCTCCTCGAAGGCGGGGTGCAGCCAGAGGTCGGTGCGAACGACGGATTTGCGGGTCACGGGCACGATGCGGTTCCGGTGGGCGGTCGAGGGGTTGGATTGCGTGCCGATTCCGAGCGGGATGCCGTTTGCTCATGGCATGCATCAGCGTGGTGTGCGCGCGTCTTCACGCATTCTATTCAATCGCCCGCCCGGCCGTGCCTGCGGCCTGCCACCCGTTCACATCGAGACCAGCCTGCATGACTGGTTATCGCGCGCGCCCGAATGGCGGACTCAACGCCGTGCTCAAGGACCCGGCGGCCAATGCCACCTTGCAGAAGGCGGGCTGCACGCCCGTAGGCGGTACGGCGGAGCAGTTCCGCGCCCTGGTGTCCGGCACGATAGAGAAATGGGGCCGGGTGGTTCGCGAGGCGAGGCTCCAGGCCGAATAGCCGATCGGCTGCGCGCGGGCGGCGGCATCGCGGCGGTCGAGGTCAGGTCGGGCCCGGCTCCCGTTCGGCGAGAAGCAGGTGCGCGGTGCGTTCGGAGACCACCAGCACGAGTTTCATGGTCGCCCGCGTCGCGCCGACGAACAGGCGCCTGCCGGCCGCGTCGTCGAGCGCGGTGGCCCCCTCGGGAAGGTCGATTTCGGTGAAGACCACGCATGGCGCGCTGCGGCCCTTGAAGCGATGCACCGAATCGATGGCGATGTCGCCCTCCGAGACGAGGGGATTGCCGAGCAGGTCGTATTGACGGGTATAGGCCTTGAGCGGATACGGGCCCAGGCGGTCGAACGGGGTCAGGGCCGAGCGCTCGCGGCCGCGGAAGGTGACCACGGCGATCATGTCGCGCTTGAACCCCGCGCCGATGCAGTGGGTGATCGCCCGGGTGGTCTGCTTGAGCAGGTCCGCCGTATCGCTGTAGGTCAGGATCTCCACCGCCGAGCCGCTGACCGGGCTGCCGGCCTCGACCGGGCGGGAGAGCGGAATCAGGCGGTTGATCGAGGAGAGGATGTCGCGCGGACTGCGGTAGTTGATGTCGGATTCGAGCCTGACCCAGCCCGGCAGGTCGACGCTCGCGCGGTCGTACAGGTTCTGCATCGGGTCTTCGAGCCACCAGGCGCGCCCGGCCGGCTTCAGCAGCTTCATCAGGTTGGGCACCCAGCGCGCCTCGAAGTCCTGGCCTTCGTCGACCACCAGTTCGTCATACTGCGCGGCGGGCGCCGGCGTATAGGCATCGAGCGCGCGTTCCAGCGCTTCAAAGGCCCCGGGACGCGAAAAATCCGGCTTGGCGCCGCCGGCGCGGGCGATGCGGTCGCACAACTGGTGATAGGTGGCCACCTCGCTGCCGGGCGGCGCGATGAGGGCGACATGATCGGCCAGCGGGCGGTTGTAGCAGACATACAGGGGCCGGCGGCCCGCGGCGATGGCGTCGCCCAGCACGGCGAGCGCCAGTTGCGTCTTGCCCGACCCGGCCGTCGCGCTGATGCGCAGGCGGAAAGGCTCGCAGCTGATGCGCCTGGCCCAGTGGGCGAGGCCGCCGGAGAGGCGGGTGTACAGCGTGCTCGCCTGGCCGGCCATCGCGCCCACATCGACCACCAGCTCGAGCAGGCCGCTGAAGAATCGCAGCACCTCCGGGCGAGTGGCATGGACCGCCTCGCCGCCGGGCAGGATGGCCTGGACGATGGCGCACAGCTGGTCGCGCCGGGTGGCGTCGACGATGCGCGCCGGGTCCAGACCGGCGGTGCCGGGCTGGCGCACCGTGTAGTCGGGACAGTACAGCAGGGTTTCCAGCGGCGTCTTCATGCCCTTGCAGAACTGCCGCAGTCGCCCGTCGATGGCGCCGGCGGTGCGCGCCATCTGCGCCGGCACGCTCTTGGTCTTGTCGCCGTAGGGCTTGGTCAGCCCGTTCTCGCCCTCCGCCAGAAACCCCGACTTCTGTTCGATCAGGAGCACCCGGCCGGAGGGACCCACGACCGCGAAGTCGACTTCGCCGAAAATCTGGTGGCCTTCCTGAACGCGGGTCCAGTGCACGCCGTGGAATACGATGTAAGCGTCGGGCAGTCCGCGGGCGAAAGCATGCAGGGTCTGCAGCTCGCGTTGCAGCGCGCCGCTGGCCTCGAGGGCCTGCCAGCCGTCGGGTCGAATGGTTGCCATGGCGCCATGCTAACCCGCCGGGCCGGGCTCGGCACACCCCGCATCGCGCATGCGGCCCGGCAGGGATGCGTGCGGTGTGTGATCATGCGTGCCTGCCCAACGTGCCGACCGACGATCACCACGCCATGAAGCCTACGCTTGATACCCCGCTGACGAGCGAGGAGGTGGATCACCTCGACGCCTTCCTCCTGCAGTCCGGCCTGGATGCGCCCATGGACATTTCCATGCTCGACGGTTTCCTGTGCGGCGTGCTGTCCGGTCCGCGGCAGATGCCGCCGGCGCGATGGATGCCGTGGATCTGGGATTTCGAGGCCGCCGAGCAGGTCCCGCAGTTCGCCAACGACAAGAACGCCAAGCATGTCGCCGGCCTGGTCATGCGCTTCGCGCGCGAGATCGCCCTCAATCTCGAGCACGCGATTGACGAATTCGAGCCGCTGTTTCCCGAACGCGAGACCGCGAGCGGAAGTGAGTTCGTGATCGATGACTGGTGTTTCGGGTTCCTGAAGGCGGCTTCGCTGGATCCGGCCGCCTGGCAACCGCTGATCGACGAGCACCCGGAGTGGTTCGAGACCATCAATCTCTATGGCACCGATGCGGGCTGGAAAAAACTCGAAGAGGAGATCGAGAAGCTGCCGGACGCCGACGCGCGTCATGCGGCCAGCGTGGCGGCGATCGCGCCGGCGCTGCGCCGCATTTACGGGTACTGGCAGCCCGTGCGCGGCTCGGCAGAGGTGGCGCTGCCGGGCGCGCCGACCCCCGCGCGCAACGACGCCAAACCGGCGCGCAACGCGCCGTGCCCATGCGGTAGCGGGAGGAAATACAAGGTGTGCCACGGCGCGGCCGCCTGAGCGCGCCGCGAGCGTGGGCGGGCCATTACTTGAGCAGGTCGACGATCGCCTGTAATTCCTTGCGGATGCCGGCGAGATCGGAACCCTGCGGCGGGGCCTTGGACGCGGGCACGGCTTCCGCCTTGAGGCCGACACCCATGCCCTCGTCGAGGCGGTTGCGGGCGCCGTTGATGGTGAAGCCCTGTTCGTAGAGCAGTTCGCGAATGCGCCGGATCAGGAGCACTTCATGGTGCTGGTAGTAGCGGCGGTTGCCGCGCCGCTTGACCGGCTTGAGTTGCGTGAACTCCTGCTCCCAGTAGCGCAGGACATGCGGCTTCACACCGCACAACTCGCTGACCTCGCCGATGGTGAAGTAGCGCTTGGCGGGAATCGGCGGCAGAACAGCCGCGCTGCGGTCAGAGGTCCGAGCTACCGCCACCGTAGTGCGCCTCCACCATGGATTTCAGTTTCTGGCTGGCGTGGAAGGTGACCACCCGGCGCGCCGTGATGGGGATTTCCTCCCCGGTCTTGGGATTGCGCCCGGGACGCTGGGGTTTGTCGCGCAGCTGGAAATTGCCGAACCCGGACAGCTTGACGCTGCTGCCGTTCTCGAGCGCGGTGCGGATCTCCTCGAAAAAGGTTTCCACCATGTCCTTGGCCTCGCGCTTGTTCAGCCCGACCTTCTCAAACAGGAGATCGGCGAGTTCGGCCTTGGTCAGCGTTTGCGCTGAAGCGGCATCGGCCGCAGCGGGCAGGCGCTCAGTCGTGGTCGGATCTTCCATGCTCACTCGTTGCGATGTCGGGATTTTTTCGTCAATGTTACCGGCCTTTGGCGACCGGTCTACCGGTGGCATGACCAGCCCCGGTACCGGGTTCCCCTGGTGCTATGCCCGCAATCTCGCGCGATGGCTTTTTACCACGGCGTCCACCAGATCCTGCTTCATGGACTCCGCTTCCGCATCGGTCAACGTCCTTTGAGTATCTTGCATAACTACCCGAAACGCAAGGCTTTTTTCGGTTTCGCCGAGGTCGCCGCCGGGCTTGGTCGGGCGATACTGGTCGAACAGGACGATGCTCGAAACGCGCGCATCGGCCGTCGATTTCAGGGTGGCCAGGACCTGGCCGGCCGGCGTTCCGGCATCGACCACCAGGGCGATGTCGCGCATCACCGGCGGGAATTTCGAAGGCTCGACGAAAGCCGGCAGCGGCGCCTGCGCAAGGGCCGCCGTATCGACCTCGAAGAGCACCGGCGCGGCCGGCAGGTCGAATCCGGCCACCCACTTGGGATGCAATTCGCCCAGCCAGCCGATCGGGGTGTCGTCGGCCAGCACCCTGGCGGAGCGCCCCGGATGCAGGGCCGGATGCGCGGCGGCTTCGAAGCGCAGGGCATGCGCGCCACCCGCAAGGGCTTCGAGGTCGCCCTTGAGGTCGAAAAAGTCGACCGCGCGCGCCTTCACATCCCACTCTTCCTCGTGGGCCGGCCCGAAGGCGATGGCACCGATCATGACGGGCTGATCGATGCCGGCGACGGTGAGCGGCCCGTCGGCTACACGGGCATCGCTGCGGAACACGCGGCCGACTTCGAACACACGCACGCGCGGCTGCTTGCGATTCAGGTTGTAGGCCAGATTGGCCACCAGGCCGCCGAACAGCGAGGTGCGCATCACCCCCATCTGGCTGGCGATCGGGTTGAGCAGCGCAACCGGGGCGGCGTTGCCGGCAAGATCCCGCTCCCATTGCGCATCGACGAAACTGTAGTTGACCACCTCCTGGTAGTCGCGGCCTGCAAGGATGTCGCGCAGGTCGAACAGGCTGCGGCGGGTTTCCGGCGTGACCAACATCGCCGCCCGCGCCTTCGGCGGCAGCGCGGGAATGTTGTCGAAGCCGACCATGCGGGCGACTTCCTCGATCAGATCTTCCTCGATCTCCAGGTCGAAACGAAAGGGCGGCGGAGTCACTTCGAGCCGATCGCCGAGGTCCTTGACCGGCAGGCGCAGGCGTTCCAGCGCCGCCTGCATGGCGGCCTTGTCCAGCGGAATGCCGATGACCTTGCGGCACCGCTCGACCCGCATGCGCACCGGATCGCGCGCCGGCAGGGCCAGCGTCTGGTCGTCGATCGGCCCCGCCTGGCCGCCGCAGATATCCAGGACCAGGGCAGTGATGCGCTCGATGTGGGCCACGGTGGTCGCGAAATCCACGCCGCGCTCGAAGCGATGGCCGGCCTCGGTGGTGAAGTTGAAGCGGCGGGCACGCCCCTGTATCGACGCGGGCCACCAGAACGCGGCCTCGATGAATATGCTGGTGGTGTCGAGGGTGACGGCGGTGGCATCCCCGCCCATGATGCCGGCCAGCGCCTCCACTCCGTGGGCATCGGCGATGACGCCGACGCTGTCATCAACGGCGACGGTCTGGCCGTTGAGCAGTTTGACCTCTTCGCCGGCGCTGCCCCAGCGCACATGCAGGTGGCCGCCGGCGATCTTGTCGGCGTCGAAGATGTGCGACGGACGACCCAGTTCAAGCATGATGTAGTTGGAGATGTCCACCAGCGCGCTGATGGGCCGCTGGCCGGCACGCTCGAGCCGGTCCTTCATCCACTGCGGCGTGGCGGCGCGCGCATTGACGCCCTTGACCAGGCGCCCGGAGAAGCGTCCGCACAGGTCGGCGGCATGCACGGTCACCGGCAGACGGTCGGGAACGCTGGCAGCCACGTGGGTGCAGTCGGGCTCGCACAGCGAGGCGCCGGTCAGAGCGGCGACTTCGCGCGCGATTCCCAGCACCGACAGGGCGTCCGCCCGATTCGGCGTGAGTTTGACGGTGAAGACGGTGTCGTCGAGGTCCAGAAGCGCGCGCACGTCTGTGCCCGGCGTTGCCGCCGGCGGGAGCGGCAGAAGGCCGGTGTGGTCGTCGGACAGCCCCAGTTCGCGCGCCGAGCACAGCATGCCCTCGCTCTCGACGCCGCGCATCTTGGCGCGCTTGATCTCGAATGGCTTGCCGTCACCGTCGGCGCTCGGCGGCAGGCAGGCACCGATCATGGCGCACGGCACCTTCATTCCGACGGCGACATTGGGCGCCCCGCAGACGATGTTGAGCAGTTGCGGCTGGCCGGCATCGACCTGGCAGACGTTGAGCCGGTCGGCATTGGGGTGCCGTTCGAAGGCGCGGATCTCGCCCACCACGATGCCCGAGAAGGGCGGCGCGGCCGCATGCATTTCCTCGACTTCGAGCCCGGCCATGGTCAGGGCATGAGCGAGTTGCTCGGCGTTTTCTTGCGGATTGACGAAGGCGCGCAACCAGCGTTCGGAAAATTTCATCTCGGCTCGCCCCCTAGTTGAACTGGCGCAGGAAGCGCAGGTCGCCCTCGTAGAACAGGCGCAGGTCGCCGATGCCGTAGCGCAGCATGGTCAGGCGCTCCAGGCCGGAGCCGAAGGCGAAGCCGATATGGCGCTCCGGGTCGAGACCGAAGTTGCGCACCACGTTCGGGTGCACCTGGCCGGAGCCGGACACTTCGAGCCAGCGCCCCTTCATCGGGCCGCTGGAGAAGGCGATGTCGATCTCGGCCGACGGTTCGGTGAACGGAAAGTAGGAGGGGCGGAAACGGGCGACGATGTTGTCGTCCTCGAAGAAAGCGCGCATGAAATTGAGGAATACGCCCTTCAAGTCCGCGAACGAGATGTCTTCGTCGATCCATAGTCCCTCGACCTGATGGAACATCGGCGAGTGGGTGGCGTCGCTGTCGACCCGGTAGGTGCGCCCCGGGGCGATGACCTTGATAGGGGCCATGGTTTCGTGACCGCGGTGTTTGGCCGCATGCAGGCTCGCGTAGCGCACCTGCATCGGGCTGGTGTGGGTGCGCAGCAACAACTGCTTGCCGGCGCTGTCCCGGGCGTCGACATAGAAGGTGTCCTGCATGGAGCGGGCGGGATGATTCTCCGGGCTGTTCAGCGCGGTGAAGTTGAACCAATCGGTTTCGATTTCCGGCCCTTCGGCGATGTCGAAACCGATCGAGCGAAAGATTTGCTCGACACGCCGCTGAGTGCGCATGACGGGATGCAGGCCGCCGCGCTGGGCGCTGCGCCCGGGGAGAGTGACATCGAGCGCCTCGGCCGCCAGTTTCTGCTGCATCCTGGCGTCCGCCAGCGCCTCACGGCGGTCGGCCAGCGCGGCCTCGATCGCATTCTTGACGCGGTTGATGGCTTCGCCGCGCGCCTTGCGTTCCTCGACCGGCAGTTTCGCCAGGCCCTTGAGGAGCTCGGTCACCTGACCGGACTTGCCGAGGAAGCGCGCCTTCGCCTCTTCAAGCTGCGCGGCGTCGCCGATGGCGGCGAATTGCTCGCGCGCCTGTCCGACGATGCTATCTAGATCTGACATGGAGACATCCTTGCTTCATGGGGCCCGGTGCCGCGGGGCGGGGCGCGGCAACAAAAAAGGCTGCGAAACCGACGCAGCCTTTTTGTCCGACACGCGCGATCTTCAGGCTGCCGCGCCCTTGACCTGTCCGACGATTTGCGCGAACGCCGCCTTGTCCATCACGGCGAGATCGGCGAGTACCTTGCGGTCGACCCCGATGGCGGCCTTCTTGAGACCGTTCATGAAGACGCTGTAGGTGATGCCGTGCTCGCGTACCGCCGCGTTGATGCGGGCGATCCAGAGGGCGCGGAAGACGCGTTTCTTGTTGCGGCGGTCGCGGTAGGCATACTGGCCCGCCTTCATCACCGCTTCCTTGGCGATGCGGAATACATTGCCCCGGCGGCCGCGGTAACCCTTGGCGAGTGCCAGAACTTTCTTGTGGCGCGCGCGCGCCGTTACACCACGTTTGACTCTTGGCATGGTCTACTCCTGACGAATGCTTTAACCGTTGAACAAGGGGCCGACTTACGCGTAAGGCAGCATTTTCGCGACCGCTTTCATGTCGGTCTCGAAAACGCCCACAGTGCCGCGCAGGTGACGCTTGTTCTTGGTCGTCTTCTTGGTCAGGATGTGGCGCTTGAAGGCCTGGCCGCGCTTGACGGTGCCGCCCGGGCGCACGAAGAGGCGTTTGGCCGCGCTCTTCTTGGTTTTCATCTTGGGCATGACTGCTCCATTTTCATTGTGACGCACAGGTGGCCCCCGGCGGGAGCGCTTTTGCGAACCAGGACATCACTTCTTCTTGCCGCAACGACATCACTGCGGGACCCGCAAAAACCCCCTACGCCGGCTGCGCTCCGGCCGCAGGCCTGGACTCCGGCTTTTTCTTGACCGCAACATCCTTCTTTTTCGGCGCCAGCACCATGATCAACTGCCGGCCTTCCATCTTGGGAAACTGTTCGACCACCGCGCTTTCCGCCGTGTCGTTGCGCACCCGCTCGAGCAGGCGCTGGCCGAATTCCTGGTGCGCCATTTCCCGTCCCCGAAAGCGCAGAGTGATCTTCGCCTTGTCGCCTTCCTCGAGAAACTTGAGCAGGTTGCGCATCTTGATGTTGTAGTCGCCGTCGTCCGTGTTCGGCCGGAACTTGATTTCCTTGACCTGGATCTGCTTCTGCTTGAGCTTGGCTTCGTGCGCCTTCTTCTGCTCCTGGTATCGGAACTTGCCGTAATCCATGATCCGGCATACCGGGGGCACCGCCTGCGGGGCGATTTCCACCAGGTCAAGCTCGGCCGCTTCGGCCTTCTGCATCGCATCGGCTATCGAGACGATCCCCAGCGGTTCTCCCTCGACTCCTACCAATCGCACCTCACGAGCGGTGATTTCACCGTTGAGGCGCTGAGCGCGTTCCTGAGCTATGAGCTTCTCCTTCTCGAAAATCTGGAATAACGTCCTGACCGGTGCTTTTCTACGCGCGGCTCGACACTTCGGTCTGGAGACGTTCGATTAGATCTGCGATCGGCATCACGCCCAAGTCGTGATTGCCGCGGGCTCGGACGGCCACGTTGCCTGCGACCTTCTCTTTGTCCCCAACTACAAGGACATAAGGCACTTTTTGCAGGCTATGTTCACGGATCTTATACGAAATCTTCTCGTTGCGCAAATCCGGGGCGGCCCTAAATCCGTGTTTTTTAAGGCTTTGTTGGATTTGCACCGCGTAGTCAGCCTGCGCGTCGGTGATCGGCGAGACCACCACCTGCACCGGCGCCAGCCAAAGCGGCAGGGCGCCGGCGAAATTCTCGATCAGGATGCCGATGAACCGCTCCATCGACCCTACGATCGCGCGATGCAGCATGACCGGCACGCGCCGCGAACTGTCGTCGGCCACATACTCGGCGCCGAGGCGCTCCGGCATGTTGAAATCGACCTGCATGGTGCCGCATTGCCATACCCGTCCGAGGGCGTCCTTGAGCGAATATTCGATCTTCGGGCCGTAGAACGCACCTTCGCCCTTGAGCTCTTCCCAAGCCACGCCTGCGGCGTCGAGGGAGTCGATCAGGGCTTTTTCGGCCTTGTCCCATGATTGGTCCGACCCCACGCGCTTTTCAGGCCGGGTCGACAGCTTGTAGATCACATCGGTGAAGCCGAAATCCCGATAGACCTGCTGCAGCAGGCGGGTGAATGCAAGGCATTCGGCCTGGATCTGGTCTTCGGTGCAAAAAATATGGCCGTCGTCCTGGGTGAAGCCGCGCACCCGCATGATGCCGTGCAGCGATCCCGAGGTTTCATTGCGGTGGCATTGGCCGAATTCACCGTAGCGCAGCGGCAGGTCGCGATAGGAATGCAGGCCCGAGTTATAGACCTGGACATGGCCGGGGCAGTTCATCGGCTTGACCGCGTAGTCGCGGTTTTCCGAATGCGTGGTGAACATGTGGTCCTTGTAGTTCTCCCAATGGCCCGAGCGCTCCCAAAGCCGCCGGTCGAGGATCTGTGGACACTTGACTTCCTGGTATCCGTTGTCCTGGTAGACGCGCCGCATGTACTGCTCGACCTGCTGCCATAGCGTCCAGCCCTTCGGGTGCCAGAACACCAGGCCGGGCGCCTCGTCCTGCATGTGGAAGAGGTCCAGCGACACGCCGAGCTTGCGGTGGTCGCGCTTTTCCGATTCCTCGAGCATGCGCAGGTACTGGTCCAGGTCCTCCTTCTTCGCCCAGGCGGTGCCGTAGACACGCTGCAGCATTTCATTCTTCGAGTCGCCGCGCCAGTATGCGCCGGCCAGCTTCATGAGCTTGAAGTGCTTCAGCTTCCCCGTGGAAGGCACATGCGGCCCGCGGCACAGGTCGATGAAATTCCCCTCCCGATACAGTCCGATGGCCTGGTCGGCGGGGATGGAAGCGATGATCTCGGCCTTGTACTTCTCGCCGATGGATTCGAAATACCGGACGGCGTCGTCGCGCTGCCATTCCTCGCGGATGACCGGCTCGTCCTTCCTGGCTAATTCCGCCATCTTCTTCTCGATGGCGGCCAGATCGTCAGGCATGAACGGCCGCTTGTAGGAAAAGTCGTAGTAGAAGCCGTTTTCGATCACCGGCCCGATGGTGACCTGGGCATCGGGGAACAATTCCTTGACCGCATAGGCCAGCAGGTGGGCGGTGGAGTGGCGGATCAGCTCCAGACCGTCGGCGTCGCGGTCGGTGGTAATGGCCAGCGCGACATCCCGGTCGATCAGGTAGCTGGTGTCGACCAGTTTGCCGTCAACCTTGCCTGCCAGGGCAGCCTTGGCCAGGCCGGGGCCGATCGAGGCGGCCACTTCGCCGACGGTGACAGGGCGATCGAACGCCCTTTTGGAACCATCGGGCAACTGCACTGAAATCATTTAGGCGCTCCAAAAAACAAAAAGGCGTGGGACCGACGGCGCCACGCCTTTCTGGAAAAACACGCGGACGCGCGCAACTAGGATCAGTTGTGCCCCGTGCAAGTCAGCGGTGTCATAACGCTCGCTTTCATCACATCTCGTCCGACGATTACCTTTGGTGAATGCTGGTTGGCGCGATTGGACTCGAACCAACGACCCCCACCATGTCAAGGTGGTGCTCTAACCAGCTGAGCTACGCGCCAGCAAGCCTCATAGTATATCCGTAATCCCGCCGCTTGTCCAAGGCTCCCGCGCAGGCTAGCAAGCCCTGCGGGCCGCGCGCTCATGCCCGCCTGGCCGACACCACGCCCCTGACCTCGCGCAGGGCGTCCAGTGTGCGCGCCAGCACCGCCAGGCTGGCGATCTCGATGGTGAACGCCATGCGCGCCAGTTGCCGGCGGGTCGCGGTGCGCGATGCGGTGACATTGGCCTTTTCGCGCGAGAACACCTCGCCGATGTCGCGCAGCAATCCGGAGCGGTCGTTCGCCTCGATCTCCACATCCACCGCGAAAAGGCCGTCCTGCGTATCGCCCCAGCGGGTTTCTATGACACGTTCCGGGTTGCGAGCGCGCAGGTGCGCGAAGTTGCCGCAGTCCTCGCGATGGATGGAAACGCCCTTGCCGCGCGCCACGAAACCGCAGATCGCGTCGGGCGGCGCCGGCTTGCAGCAGCGCGCAAGCTGCGTCATCAGGCGGTCGACGCCGACGATGAGGATGCCACGCGATGCGGAGGATTCGATGCGGCTCTTGCGCGGCGCGAGGGTCTCGTCGGGCGCCGTCGCCGGGGCGGTCTCGAACGCGGCCGCGATGTTGCGCAGGCTCAATTCTCCGCGCGCGGCCGCGCTGAACATCTCGTCAGCCGTCGCGAAGCCGGTCAGGCCGGCGAGTTGCTCCAGGCTGGCGCCCGTGCGCCCGATGCGCTGCAGTTCGCGCTCGACCAGCGCGCGTCCCTGGGCGATGGTCTCGGCGGCTTCCCGCGCGCTGAACCACTGGCGCACCTTGGCTCGGGCGCGGTTGCTCGCCAGGTAGCCCAGCGCCGGGTTGAGCCAGTCCCGCGAGGGCGCGCCGATCTTGGCGGCAATGATTTCGACCCGCTGGCCGGTAGCCAGCGGCGTGTTGAGCGGCACCATCAGCCCGTCGACCTTGGCGCCGCGGCAGCGGTGGCCCAGGTCGGAGTGCAGGTGGTAGGCGAAATCGACCGCGGTCGCGCCCTGCGGCAGGTCGACGACCCGGCCCTGCGGCGTCAACACGTAGATGGTGTCGTCCAGGCGCGCCCTGAGCGTGGCCTGGCGCCAGTCCGGTGCGCCGGCCTGGCCGGGCGGCGGCATGCCGGCGACGTCATCGCGCCAGTTGAGCAGTTGGCGCAGGTAGGCGACCTTGGCGTCGAAGCTGCCCGCGCTCCTGACCGACTGCGAGGCGTCGCGCACGCCGGCCTCCTTGTAGCGCCAGTGCGCGGCAACGCCGAATTCCGCGTTGCGGTGCATCTCGTGGGTGCGGATCTGCACCTCGATGGCCAGGTCATCCGGCCCCACCACTGCGGTGTGCAGCGAGCGATAGTCATTGCCCTTTGGGCGCGAGATGTAATCGTCGAACTCCTTCGGGATGGGCTGCCACAGGTTGTGCACCACCCCCAGGGCGGCGTAGCAATCCTTGACGTCGTCGACCAGCACGCGCAGCGCCCGCACGTCGTGCAGCGCGTCGAACGAGAGCGACTTCTGGCGCATCTTGTTCCAGATGCTGAAGATGTGCTTGGGGCGGCCGATGACCTCGGCGCGAACATCGGCGCGCCGCAATTCCTCGCGCAGCGCGCCAATGGCGGCGGCGATATAGCCTTCGCGCGCGGCGCGCCGAGCGGCCAGCATGGCGGCGATCTCGCGATAGGTATCCGGGTTGGTGAGGCGGAAGGCGAGATCCTCGAGTTCCCACTTGAGCTGCCAGATGCCGAGCCGGTTGGCCAGCGGCGCGTATAACTCCAGGGTTTCGCGTCCCATTGCCTCGGCTTGCGGATGGCCGGATTCGCGCGCGACGTGCCGCAGGGTGGCCAGCCGCGAGGCGAGGCGAATCAGCACCACCCGCACATCGGAGACCATCGCCAGCAGCATCTTGCGCAGCGTCTCGGTCTGCCCCGGTGCCTCGCTGCCGCGCGCCGCCGCCCGGGTCACGTCGCGCAGCTTGTGCAGCCGACCCAGGCCTTCGAGCATCTGGACGACCGGTTCGCCGAAGCGCGGCCGCACGCGCTCCTGCCAGGCGTCGGCGAAATGGGGCACCGCGAACAGCCAGCCCGCCGCCACCGCCTCGTCGTCGACGCGCAGTTCCCGCAGCAGCGAAGCCACCGCCGCCGCGTGCGCGAAAGCGCTCTCGCCGGTGCCGAGCAGGCGATCGCCGTAGATCTCGCCCGCCAGGCGCTCGGCCGCCGGGCCCGCGTCTGGCGTGGCGGCGTCATTTGCCGCCGTGAGCGGGAGCGTGGCCGGCAACGCGGCCGAGTTCGTAACCTCGATCATGATGGCCGCATTTTAGTGCGGCGGGCGCCGCCTATAATCTGACGCTTCGTCTGTGCTGCATCGCCTCGATTCCGCCCGGGCCCTCTTTGTTACGCCACCTCAGATCCCCCTATGTCTTTCTCACCCTGACCAGCCTCCTGTGGGCGGTCAACTGGGTGCTGGCGCGGGCCATCCGGCACGATTCGGGGCCCTGCACGATGGCGCTCGGGCGCTGGGTCGCCGCGCTGCTCTTCATCCTGCCCCTGGCCTGGAACCACCTCAGGACCGACTGGCCGGTCATCCGCGCCAATCTCGGCGTCCTGATGCTGCTTTCGATCACCGGCGCGGGCGGCCACAACGCGCTGTCCTACGCGGGCGTGGCGCAAACGACGGCGGTCAACGCGATGCTGCTCAATGCCGCGGTGCCTTTCTTCATCATGGGCCTGGCATGGCTGGTGCTGCGCGAGCGCCTGAGCCGCGGCCAGGTCGCCGGCCTGATCGTTTCTTTCATAGGCGCGTTCTGGATCATCATCGCCGGCGAACCGGGTCGCCTGGCCAGCCTGTCGTTCAATCACGGCGACCTGATCGTCTGCATCGCCATGCTGTCGTGGGCGGTCTACACCATCATCATCAAGATGCGGCCGGTCGCCATCCATGTGACCTCATTCGTCACTGTGCTGGCCGCCGGCGCGGTCATGCTTCTGATTGCGCCGGCAGCCTGGGAACTGGGCACCCGCGGGGCATCTTTCTCGCCCACGGTGCTGTGGGGTTTCGTCTACATGGGCGCGGGCCCGTCGGTGCTGTGCTATCTGCTGTGGAGCCGCGGCGTGGCCGCCCTGGGCCCCCAGCGCACCGGCGTGTTCCTGTACCTGATTCCGGTCTTCGGGAGCGTGCTCTCGGCACTTATCCTGGGGGAACGGCCCGAGGCCTACCATGCCGTGGGCTTCGCGCTGGTCCTGGCCGGCCTCGGATTGGCGAACTGGCCGCGCCGATGAAGTTGTTCGCACGTTTTTCCGCCTGGCGGCGCGCACGCATCCTCGAGCGCTACGCATTCCCGGACGCGGCTTGGGCGGCGGCGCTCGCGCCCTATCCGTTTTTCGACCGGCTCGACGCCGCCGAGCGCGGACGCCTGCGCGAACTCGTGTCGCTGTTCTGCGCAGAGAAGGAATTCGCCGCCGCGGGCGATTTCGACATGTCCCTGCAGACCCAGCTCGAAATCGCCGCACAGGCCTGCCTGCCGGTCTTGAACCTCGACCTTTCCCTGTACGCCGGCTGGCGCGGGGTGGTGGTCTATCGGGGCGAGGTGTTGGCCAGGCGTGCGGTGATGGACGAAGACGGCGTCATGCACGAGTACGACGAGGTGATTTCCGGCGAGGCCATGCCCGGCGGTCCCGTGGTGCTCTCATGGGAGGACGTGACCCTGGCCGGGTCGGAGGAAGCGCCGGCCTACAACGTGGTTATCCACGAATTCGCCCACAAGATCGATATGCTCAAGGGCGAGGCCACCGGCGTTCCGCCCTTTCTCCCGGCATTCCATGGCGACATCGACGGCCGCGCCTTCGCCGGCGCGCTGGCCGGCGCGCATGCCGCGTTCTCGGCGGAAGTGCTGCGCTGGGAGAGGCGCGGGGCGGCCCAGGAGGACATGCCCGTCATCGATCCGTATGCGGCGGAAAACCCGGTCGAATTCTTCGCCGTGCTGTCCGAGGCCTTCTTCACCGCTCCGCGCGACGTCTCCGGTGCGTTTCCGGAACTCTATCGGCTGCTGGCACGCTATTACCGGCAGGACCCGCGTGCCTAGACGGCACGGTTCGGCGGACGCGCGGCCTAGCCGCGCGTACCGGATTCGGCCTCGAACTGCGTCAGGTCGACGCGCGGGGCGGGTTTCCAGCCCTTCTTGCGGTGCTCTGCCACCACGTTGGTGAAAATGCCGCCGCGCACGTACCACTTGGCGGTCAGGCGCATGTAGCGCGGCGCGATCGCCGTGACGATGTCGTCGAGGATCGCGTTGGTCACCTTCTCGTGGAAGGCGCCCTCGTTGCGGTAGCTCCAGGCGTACAGCTTCAGGCTTTTCAGCTCGACGCACCTGCGGTCCGGCACGTAGTCGATGATCAGGGTCGCGAAATCCGGCTGGCCGGTCAGGGGGCACAAGCAGGTGAACTCCGGAATCTGCATGTGGATGTGGAAGTCACGGCCCGGGGCGGGGTTGGGGAAGGTATCGAGCTTCTTGGTCGGCTTGGAAGGCATCTGGCGGGCTTTGTCAAGGGCGAATTGCCTCTGGTCTGGGTGCTATTATATGAGGCTCCTTCGCTCGTCCTCATTAGCGCCTGGCAGCCGGCGGGCGGCCACACCGAAATCGACTCCGCATCGTGCGTCTTACCTCCATCAAACTCGCCGGCTTCAAGTCCTTCGTCGACGCTACCAACGTGGCGGTGCCGGGGCAACTGGTGGGCATCGTCGGTCCCAACGGCTGCGGCAAGTCGAACATCATCGATGCCGTGCGCTGGGTGCTGGGTGAATCCAAGGCGTCGGCCCTGCGCGGCGAATCCATGCAGGACGTCATCTTCAACGGCTCGGCCAACCGGAAGCCCGTCGCCCGCGCAAGCGTCGAACTGGTATTCGACAACACGCTCGCGCCGCCCCATGCCGGGATGGGGCAGTGGGGACAATACGCAGAAATCGCCGTCAAGCGCGTCCTCACGCGGCAGGGTGAATCGAGCTACTTCATCAACAACCAGCAGGTCAGGCGACGCGACATCCAGGACATCTTCCTGGGCACCGGCCTGGGCGCGCGCGCCTACGCCATCATCGAGCAGGGCATGATCTCGCGGGTGATCGAGGCCAAGCCAGAGGAGTTGCGCGTTTTCCTCGAAGAGGCCGCCGGGGTATCGAAGTACAAGGAGCGGCGCAAGGAAACCGAGGCGCGCCTGAGCGGCAGCCGCGAAAACCTGGTGCGGGTGGAGGACATCCGCCAGGAACTCACCCTGCAGCTGGCCAAGCTCGAAGAGCAGGGCAAGGTGGCCCAAGCCTATCGCGCCCTGACGGCTGAACACACCGAAAAGCAGCACCTGCTGTGGCTGCTCAAGAAGTCCGAGGCGGCGCAGGAGCAGGAGCGGCACGCGCGCGAGGTCGAGCGGGCGGTCAACGAACTCGAGTCCGAGACCGCGGCGCTGCGCAACTTCGAAAAGCAGGTCGAGGAGATGCGCGCGGCGCACTATGCGGCCGGCGATCGCCTGCACGCGGCCCAGGGCGATCTGTACGGCGCCAACGCGGAAGTCAGTCGCCTCGAGGCTGAAATCCGTTCGATCGTCGATGCGCGCACCCGCCTGGCCAACCAGCTCACGCAACTGGCCGGGCAGAATGAAACCTGGGCCCAGCAGCTCGGGCAGGCGCAGACCGATATCGTCCACTGGACCGCCGAGGCCGAGGCCGCCGGGATCAGTGCCGAGGAAAGCAGCGCCATCGCCGCCGAGCACGCCGAGCGCCTGCCGGACGCGGAGGCCGCCGCGCGCGGTGCCCAGGAGAGGCTCGCCGCCGCGCGCGCGGAGGTCATGCAGACCGAGCAGCAACTCCAGGTGGAGGGCGTGCATCAGGGCAATGCGCAGCGCGCCCTGGAGGCGCTGGTGTCGCGCCGCGACCGCCTGCGCATGGAACAGAACGGCCTGAACCGCCCCGACGAGGCAGCGATCGGCCGCAAGAGCGAGGAACTGGCGCGCCGCGAAGCCGAAACCGCCGAACGGGAGGAACAGTTGGCCGCGCTGGAAGCCTCGTTGCCGGGCATTACGGCCGAGCGTGATGCGGCGCAGGCCGCGCTACAGGCCCAGACCCGCGAGGCGCATGAGCTGGAGGCGCGGATTTCCGCGCTCAAGGAATTGCAGGAAAAAGTGCAGCGCAGCGGCAAGCTGCAGCCCTGGCTGGAAAAGCATGAGCTCGCCGGATTGCCGCGCATCTGGCAACGCCTGCATGTGGAAGCCGGCTGGGAAACCGCGATCGAGGCGGTGCTGCGCGAGCGCCTGTCCGCACTGGAAATCCGCAACCTCGACTGGGTCAAGGCATTCTTCGCCGAACCGCCGCCGGCCAAGCTGGCCTTCGTCACCGTCGACTCGGTGCAGGCCCCCGCCGAGGCGCCGGCGGGCTTTGTCCCGCTCATCGAGCGGGTGCGCATCGACGATGCCAACCTGCGCGGCCTGCTCGGCGAATGGCTGGGCGGGATGTATGCCGTCGATGCGGTCGATGAGGCTTTCGCGCGCCGCGCGCAGTTGCCGCAGCGCGCCATGTTCGTCACCCGCGCCGGGCACATGGTGGGGCGCCATAACGTCAGCTTCCACGCGGCCGATTCCGAGCAGGCCGGCATGCTCGCCCGGCAGAACGAGATCGACAACCTGCAACTGGCGCTCAAGGCCAAGCACCTGCATCTCGACGAGGCGCGCGCCAACGCGGCGCGCACTGAAAGCGCGCTGTCGCGGCTCACCGCGCAGCTGGGCGAAATGCGCCCCGCGGCGCAGGGCGCACGGCAGCGCCTGCACGAGTTGCAGCTCGATGTCATGCGCGACCAGCAGGCGCTTGCCCGCTACCAGGAAACGGCCGGCCGCATCGCCGCCGCGCTCGAGGAAATCGCCGCGCAGGAAGAGATCGAGCGCAACCGCCTCGAGGAGGCCGGCGAAAGATTCGCCATGCTCGACGAGTCCCTGGCTGCCGCCCAGGAGGCGCTCGAGGCTGCGCGCGGCCACGCCGAGACGGCTGAGGCCCGCCTGGCCACGGAGCGCGAAACGGTCCGCCAGTCCGAGCGCGAGTCCCAGGAGGCCGAGTTCCATGCCCGCCAGTGCCGGGCCAAGATCGTCGAACTGGAAAACAGCGCCCGCGGCATTGCCGCGCAGATCGAGCGCGTGGCAGGCGAAACCGCGCAGGTGCGCACCGAACTCGAAGGGCTGGACGACGCGGTGGTGCAAAACGGCCTGCAGGCGGCCCTCGATGTGCGCCTGGAGCGCGAGCAGGCGCTCGCACGGGTGCGCGCCGAACTCGACGGGCTCACCACGCAATTGCGGGCCATGGACGAGGACCGCATCAAGACCGAGCAGAAACTCGAGCCGCTGCGCAACCGGGTGTCCGACCTGCGCCTGAAGGAACAGGCGGCGCGGCTGGCGCAGGAGCAGTACGCGCAGCAGCTGGCCGACGCGCATGCCGACGAGGCATCGCTGGCGCCACGCCTGGAAGGCGCGCGCGCCGCCGCGCTGGCGTCCGACCTGTCGCGCCTGGCACAGGAGATCGCAGCCCTGGGCGCGGTCAACCTGGCCGCGCTCGACGAGCTCGCCGCCGCCGCCGAGCGCAAGGGTTTTCTGGATGCGCAGTACAACGACCTGACCGAGGCGGTCGCCACGCTCGAGGACGCGATCCGCAAGATCGACCGCGAAACCCGCGACCTGCTCAAGGCCACCTTCGACGAGGTCAACAAGCATTTCGGCGAGCTGTTCCCGGCTCTGTTCGGCGGCGGCGAAGCCCGGCTGGTGATGACCGGCGACGAGATTCTCGATGCCGGGGTGCAGGTGATCGCCCAGCCGCCCGGCAAGAAGAACGCGTCGATCCACCTGCTGTCGGGCGGCGAAAAGGCGCTCACCGCCACCTCGCTGGTGTTCGCGCTGTTCCGCCTGAACCCGGCGCCGTTCTGCCTGCTCGACGAGGTCGACGCGCCGCTCGACGACCCGAACACCGAGCGCTTCTGCCAGCTGGTCAAGAAAATGTCGGCCGACACCCAGTTCGTGTTCATCAGCCACAACAAGATCACCATGGAGATGGCGCACCAGCTGGTGGGGGTGACGCAGCAGGAACTGGGCGTATCGCGCATCGTGGCCGTCGACATGGACGAGGCCGTGCGGTTGCGCGAACCGTTGGCGGCCTAGGGCCGATGAAATACAACCGGCCGGTGGGGCGTGACATCATGCCGGGCCGGCATGGTCAATGGGAGGGGCGTTGAGCGAATTGCAGATGGGACTGCTGGCGCTGGGCGTGGCGGTGGTTGTCGGGGTGTTCGGATTCAACAAGTGGCAGGAAATCAAGCACCGCAAGGCGGGGCGCGGTTTCGTCTCCGGCCACGAGGACGTCCTCCTCGCCAAACGTGCCCAGGGCGTCGAGCCGGGCGCCATCGAGGCCGTGGGCGCCATGCAGGCGGCCGACCGCATCGAACCGCACTGGCCTGAAGAGGAAGCGCCACCAGGCGCGGCTGCGCCGGCCGCGGCGCCCACCGCGCCTGCGCCAGCCTCACAGCCGCTTGCGCCGGCCATGCTGGACGAGCGCATCGACTATATCGCCGCGATCGAGTTCGCCGCGCCGCTGTCCGGCGAGCGCGCCGCCGCACTTGCCGCGGGGTTCGAAAGCGGGCGCACCATCGGTTGTGACGGGTTCAACACAGCGGCACGCGCCTGGGAGGCGCCGGTGGCCGGCAGCGAGTACCGAAAGGTGCGCATCGGCCTGCAGATCACCGATCGCGGCGGTCCGGTGCGTGAGTCCGATCTTGCGGAGTTCCGTCAGGCCGTCGAGGCGCTGGCGTCCGAGTCTGGGGCGGCCGTGACCTGGGCCGGCGTGCACAATCCGCTCGCCAATGCGGTGGAACTCGACGCCTTCTGCGCCGAGGTGGACGTGCAGATCGGCATCAGCCTGGTGGCGGCATCGACCTTCGCCGAGACCAAGTTCCGCGGCCTGGCCGAAGCCAACGGCTTCGTGCGCGAGGACGACGGCGTGTTTCGCCGCCGCGACGACAACGGCCTCGAGTTGCTGACCCTTCGCCAGAGCGCGCCCGCGGCCGTATCGATGATGCTCGACGTGCCGCGCGTGCCGCGCGAGAGTGCGGCGTTCGGCCTGATGGCGCATTGCGCGCGTACCCTGGCCAAGGGGCTCGACGCGCGCATCGTCGACGACAACCAGCGCGTACTCGACGACGCCATGCTGGCCAAGATCGGCCAGGGTGTGGCGGGCATCCACGGCCGTATGGAGGCCGCGGGCATGCCGGCCGGGGGCCCGCTGGCGCTGCGCCTGTTCGCATGACGCAAGCCGTTCAGGGGCGGGCGGAGCGCGCACGGGCGTTGCGCCAGGTGATCGAACGGCACATGCACGCCTATTACGTGCAGGATGCACCGACCATTCCCGATGCCGAGTACGACCGCCTGTACCGCGAGCTCGAGGCCATCGAGGAGGCCGACCCGAGCCTGCGCACGCCCGATTCGCCCACCCAGCGGGTGGGCGGCAAGCCGCTGGACGGCTTCGCGCCGGTCAGGCACACGGTACCCATGCTCAGCATCCGCACCGAACGCGACACCGGGCCGAGCGGCGCCGCCGCCTTCGACGAACGGGTGCGCAGGGGGCTCGGGCTGGGCGCGCAAGACGCGCCGGTCGAGTATGCCTGCGAGCTCAAGTTCGACGGCCTGGCCATCAACCTGCGCTACGAGAAAGGCGTGCTGGTGCAGGCGGCCACGCGCGGGGACGGCGAGACCGGCGAGGACGTCACCCAGAACGTGCGCACCATCCGGGCCATTCCGCTGCGCCTGGGCACGCCTGCTCCGCCGCCGGTGCTGGAGGTGCGCGGCGAAGCCTACATGTCGCATCGCGACTTCGAGGCCTACAACGCGCGGCAGCGCGAGCGCGGCCAGCCTACCCTGGTCAACCCGCGCAACGGGGCCGCCGGCAGCATCCGCCAGCTCGACCCGGCGCTGTGCGCGCAGCGGCCGCTTTCCTTCTTCGCCTACGGCCTGGGACATGTCGAAGGCTGGGACTTGCCGGGCACCCACAGCGGAACGCTCGAAGCGCTGGCCGCCATGGGGATTCCGGTCAATGCCGATCGGGCGGTCGCGCTGGGCGCGGCCGGGCTCGAGGCGTTCCATCGCAGGGTGGGCGCGTTGCGCGACGCGCTGCCGTTCGACATCGACGGCGTGGTCTACAAGGTCAATGACTACGGCCTGCAGCGCCAGCTGGGATTTGTCACGCGCGAGCCGCGCTTCGCCGTAGCGCACAAGTTTCCCGCCCAGGAGGAACTCACCGAGGTTGAGGACATCGAGGTACAGGTCGGCCGCACCGGCGCCATCACGCCGGTGGCCAGACTCAAGCCGGTGTTCGTCGGCGGGGTCACCGTCACCAACGCCACGCTGCACAACGAGGACGAAGTCAGGCGCAAGGATGTCTGGCGGCGCGACACCGTGGTGGTGCGGCGCGCCGGCGATGTGATACCCGAAGTGCTGATGGTCGCCACGCCGGGGCCGCGCGCCGAGGAGGATCGATTCCGCATGCCGGCGCGTTGCCCGGTATGCCAGTCCGAGGTGGTGCGCGAGGAGGGCGAAGCCGTCGCCCGCTGCACCGGCGGCCTGTTCTGCGCGGCACAGCGCAAGCAGGCGCTGCTGCATTTTGCGGGCCGGCGTGCCATGGATATCGAAGGCCTCGGCGAAAAACTCGTGGATCAGCTGGTCGAAGCCGATGCCGTGCGCACCCCCGCCGATCTGTACAGGCTGGGCTTCGCCAGCCTGGTGGCGCTCGAACGCATGGCCGAGAAGTCGGCGCAGAACGTGCTGGCGGCGATCGACCGGTCGCGCCGCACCACGCTGGCCCGCTTCATTTTCTCGCTCGGCATCCGCCATGTCGGCGAAGCCACCGCGAAGGACCTGGCGCGCCACTTCGGCGCCCTGGATGCGGTCATGAATGCCAGCGATGCGGAGCTGGTCGAGGTCAACGATGTCGGCCCGGTCGTGGCGGCCTCGATCGCACGCTTCTTCCGCCAGCCGCACAATCGCGAGGTCGTCGAGCAGCTGCGTGCCGGCGGGGTCGCCTGGGACGAGACCGCGCCTGCGCCGCGCGGCGGCAGCCTTTCCGGCAAGACCTTCGTGCTTACCGGCACGCTGCCTTCCATGTCGCGCGAGCAAGCCAAGGAACTGCTCGAGGCCCAGGGCGCCAAGGTGGCGGGATCCGTATCGAAGAAGACCGACTATGTGGTCGCCGGCGCCGAAGCCGGCAGCAAGCTGGCACGCGCCCTGGAACTCGGGGTGGCGGTGCTCGATGAAGACGGGCTGAAAGCCTTACTGGAGCATGCATGAAGAGAATTCGCAAGGCGATCTTTCCGGTCGCGGGGCTCGGCACCCGCTTCCTGCCCGCCACCAAGGCCACGCCGAAGGAAATGCTGCCGATCGTCGACAAGCCGCTGATCCAGTTCGCGGTCGAGGAAGCCATCGAGGCCGGGCTGACCGACATGATCTTCGTTACCGGGCGCACCAAGCGTGCCATCGAGGATCATTTCGACAAGGCTTACGAGCTCGAGACCGAACTGGCGGCCAAGAACAAGCACGACCTGCTGGAGCTTGTGCAGAGCGTGCTGCCGAGGGGTATCAAGTGCGTCTATATCCGCCAGGCCGAGCCGCTCGGCCTGGGCCATGCGGTCGGTTGCGCGCGCGACGTGGTCGATGACGAACCCTTCGCCGTCATCCTGGCTGACGACCTCATCGACGGCAGGCCGGGGGCGTTGAAACAGATGGTCGACTGCGCGCATCGCCACAACGGCAGCGTGCTCGGTGTCGAGGACGTGCCGCGCGAGCGCACCCGGCAATACGGCATCGTCAGCACCACGCCGGTGGCCGACCGCACCGAACGCGTCTCGGCCATCATCGAGAAGCCGGCCCCCGCCGAGGCGCCGTCCACCCTTGCCGTGGTGGGGCGCTACATTCTTTCGCCGCGCATCTTCGACTTGATCGAGCACGTGGTTCCCGGAGCCGGCGGGGAGATCCAGCTGACCGACGCGATCAGCGCGCTCCTGGACGAGGAGCCGGTGTTCGCGCATCGTTTCGCCGGCACCCGCTATGACTGCGGCTCCAAGCTGGGCTACCTGAAGGCCGCCGTCGACCTCGGGCGCAAACACCACGAAATCGGCGCCGAATTCGACGCCTTCCTGAAAGAACTGCCGAAATGACCATGGATCTCGACCGGGCCCGGCGCATCCTCGCCGAATCCGACGTGCTCGTCAGCGCGGAGCAATGCAGCGCAGCCACCACGCGCATGGCCGCGGAGATCACCCGCGCTATCGGCAGTGAGGGGCCGCTGGTCCTTGCGGTGATGGGGGGCGCCACGGTGTTCGCCGGCCATCTGCTTTCGCAACTGGCGTTCCCTCTGGAATTCGACTACATCCACGTCTCGCGCTATGGCGACAAGACGCGCGGCGGGTCGCTCACATGGAAGGTCGAGCCGTCCGCGCAGGTCGAGGGGCGGACCGTGCTGGTGCTCGACGACATTCTCGACGAGGGCGAAACCATGGCGGAGATCCGCCGCCGGGTTCTCGGGATGGGCGCTACCCGCTTCCTCTGCGCGGTGTTCTGCGAGAAGATGATCAACAAGCCCAAGCCGATCGTCGCCGATTTCGTCGGCATCAGCGTGCCTGAGCGCTACGTGTTCGGCTACGGGATGGATGTCGCCGGCCTGTGGCGCAACCTTCCGGCGGTGCATGCCCTCGCGGGCCATTGAGGAGGCGTCCGTGTTCGCGATCTTCGGTGGCAGCGGCCTCACCAACCTGGCCACGCTCAGCATCACCCGTCGCGAGGTGGTACGCACCCCCTATGGCGAACCGTCGGGCCCGCTGACCTTCGGCACGCTGGCGGGCGTGGAAGCGGTGTTCATGCCGCGCCATGGTTACGGGCACACCATTCCGCCGCACCTGATCAACTACCGCGCCAACCTGTGGGCCCTGCGCGCCGCCGGCGTGGAAGGGGTGCTGGCGGTCACCTCGGTGGGCGGGATCCGTGACGCCTACGGTCCCGGCGTGCTGGTGGTGCCGGACCAGATCATCGACTACACCCACGGGCGGGCGCACACGTTTTTCGAAGGCCCGGAATCGACCATCGGCACGCCGGTGTCGCATATCGATTTCACCTGGCCCTATGCGGAACACCTGCGTCGGCGCATCCTCGCCGCGGCGGCGCGGGCCGGCGAAATGGTGCATGCGGGCGGCGTCTACGGGGCGACCCAGGGGCCGCGGCTGGAAAGCGCGGCAGAAATTCGCCGCATGGAGCGCGACGGTTGCGATCTGGTCGGCATGACCGGCATGCCCGAGGCCGCGCTGGCGCGCGAACTGGGCCTGGACTACGCCTGCCTGTCGGTCGTGGTCAATCATGCCGCCGGCAAGGGCGACAGCGCGCAGGCGATCACCCTGGACCACCTCGCCCAGGTCATGGATGGCGCGATGGCGCGGGTGCATCGCATCCTCGAAGCGTTCGTCGCCCCATGATCCGTCCCATCCTCAAGATGGGCAGCCCCAGCCTGCTGGTGCCCTCCAGGCCTGTGACGCGGTTCGACACCCCGGATTTGCACGCCCTGGTGACCGATCTGGAGGACACCATGGCCGCCGCGGACGGCGCCGGCATTGCCGCGCCGCAGATCGGCATCAACCTGCAGGTGGTGATCTTCGGCACCGGCGCCCCCAATCCGCGCTATCCCGACGCGCCGGTGGTGCCAAGGACCGTGCTAGTCAACCCGGTGATCACGCCGCTCGGCGAGGACGAGGAGGAAGGCTGGGAGGGCTGCCTCTCCGTGCCCGGCCTGCGCGGCATGGTGCCGCGCGCGTCGCGCATACGCTACGCGGGCTACGACCCGCTGGGCCAGGCCATCGAGCGCGAGGTCGACGGATTCCATGCCCGGGTGGTGCAGCACGAATGCGACCACCTGTGGGGCATCCTGTACCCGATGCGCATCCGCGACATGAGCAAGTTCGGGTTCACGTCGGTTTTATTCCCCCAACTGGAAGATAATACCGGCGATTGATGTCCGCTGATTGCGTTGGTGGATGAACGATACCGGCTCGCCGCGCGGCCGGGCCCGGCGTCGCCGCTGGGTACACCGCGCTGCGCGAATCGGGCCTCCCAGATGACCTTTCGTTCAGCCAGTTCGGGCCGATACCGCTTTGCCGTCCGCATCGTCGGCATCGCGCTGCTGGTCATCGCGGGCATGTGGGGCAGCGGCGCGGATGCGGCCTCGGCGAGCGCCGACACCGGCATTCGCGGATACCGGATCGCCATGGCGGTCGCGTCCGTCGTCATTTCCATCGGCGCGCTGCTTGTCGCGCTGCTCCACATCCGCCGCCGCAGACTGGAGGCATCGGTGCGGGCGCTGCAGGAGCGCGAGTCCGCGCTGATCGACGCTTCGATGGACGCGATCATCGGAATCGACCGCGCGCAGCGCATCGTCCTGTTCAGCGCTGCCGCGGAGCGCCTGTTCCAGCTTCCCGCCGCAAGCGCCAGGGGCGAGCCGCTCGAACGCCTGCTGCCGGCGAGATTTCGCGATGCCTACCAGCGCAACCTGCGCGATTTCATCGAGGGCGGGCTGTCCGGCGGAAGCATCGGGCAGTCGCGCGAACTGAAGGTGCTGAAAGCGGACGGCGCGGAGCTTGCCGTCGAAGCCGCGATCGCGCGGATTTGCGCCGGCGGTGAAACGCTGTTCACCATCACCTTGCGCGACGTCAGCGAGAAGATGCAGCTCGAGCAGGCGCTGCGCGAGCAGACCGAACGCCTGCAGGTCGGCCAGCGTATCGCGGAAATGGTCGTCATGGATTGGGACATCTCCAACGACCGACTTGCGTGGAGCGATTCCCCGGAAAGGATTCGCGGCCCGCTCCCGGCGCAGGGCAAGTACCCGCCCTGGGTGCAGCAGGTTCATCCCGAGGATCTCGAGTATTTCCTGGCCATGCGCACCGCAGGCATCGATACGCTGCAGCCGCTGACCCTCGAATACCGGCTCGTCAGGACCGATGGCCAGGTCATCTGGCTGCGCAGCATCCAGGCCAGCTACCCAGGACCGGACGGCAAGGCGGCGCGGATGATCGTTTCCATGCAGGACATCACGGCGCGCAAGAAGGCCGATGCGGAACTGGCCAGCCTCGAGGCCCGGCTGCGCGAGTCGCAGAAGATGGAGGCGATCGGCACGCTGGCCGGAGGCATCGCGCACGATTTCAACAACATCATCGCCACCATCCTGGGCCATGTCGAGCTGGCGCGCAACGTGGCCGGCATCGATCCGGCGGTCCTCGAAAGCCTGGACGAGATACGCAAGGCGGGTCGGCGCGCGCGCGACCTGGTGCACCAGATTCTCGCGTTCAGCCGCCGGGAGCCGACGCGTCGCCAGCCCGTCGAATTGCTGCCGATCATCGAGGAAGCCGCACGGCTCCTGCGGGCGATGCTGCCGGCCCGCATCAAGCTGGAGGTCCGGCACGACGACGCCGATCCGATCGTGCTGGCCGATCGCACCCAGTTGCAGCAGGTGGTCATCAATCTCGCCAACAACTCCCTGCATGCGACCCGCGGGGAAGCGGGGCGCATCGAATTCCAGGTCGACACGGTCATTCTCGATGCGGTAGGCGCCGCCACCCAGCCCGCGTTGCGCGCGCTGGCGGAACGTCACCCGGGGCGCGTCGCCCGGTTGCGCGTCAGCGACACCGGGCACGGCATGGACGCGCCCACGCTGGCGCGCATGTTCGAGCCGTTTTTCACCACCAAGGCCGCGGGCGAGGGCACGGGGCTGGGCCTTTCGGTGGTCTACGGCATCGTGCAGGCCCACGAAGGCGCGATCGTGGTGGAGAGCCAGCCGGACAAAGGCACCACCTTCGACATTTTCCTGCCGCTGGCCGCCCCCGGCGTCGCGCCGCAGCCGGAGGAGAGCGCCGGACGTCCCCCGACGGCCTTGACACCTTCCGTCGCCGGCCGGCATATCCTGTACATCGACGACGACGAGTCGCTGCTGCTGCTGGTCACGCGCCTGCTGCAGCGGCGCGGCCTGCGCGTAAGCGCGCATGGCAACCAGAACGAGGCCCTGGACACGCTGCGGGCCGACCCGATGGCGGTCGACCTGGTGGTGACGGACTACAACATGCCCGGCATGTCGGGGCTGCAGGTGGCGCGTGCGATCAGGCAGATCCGGCCTGATTTGCCGGTCGTGGTCGCCTCGGGCTTCATCGACGAGACCCTGGAGGCGCAGGCCAAGGATGCCGGCATCAGGGAGGTGATCTTCAAGGCCACCGCGGTGGAAGACTATTGCGGCCTGGTCGAGAGGCTGCTTGCCCGCGAGATGGCGCAAGCGCGATGATGGCGTGTCGCCGGAGCCGGCGGTGGCCGGGATGCGGCCGCCGCGCCGTGCCGGACGGGCTTTGCGCGCTTTGACCCCGCGCAAGGCGACGACAGCGTCAACTACGACCACACCACAACCATAACCATAACCATAACCATAACCACAACCACAACCACAACCACAACCACGAGAGGAGACAAGCCATGCGCTGGAAAAACCGGCCCGAGGGTTCCACCTGGGGCGACTTCGGGCCCGACGACCAGCTTGGTCGGCTCAACCTGCTGACCGCGGAACGCGTCAGGCGCGCCGCGCTGGAAATCCGGGAAGGGCAGTCGTTCTGCCTGTCGATCCCGCTCGATTATCCCGGCGGCAATGTCGTCAATCCGCGCCGCCTGCCGCCGCAGCTCAAGCCCACGCTGCGCGACGGCAAGCCGGTGTTCAATTTTCCGTTCGAGCGCATGGACCGGCAGAACAGCGATATCGTCTGCGACGACCTGGTGATCATGTCGCTGCAGTACTCCACCCAGTGGGACTCTTTCGCCCATGTGGGCGCCTGGTTCGATGCCGACGGCGACGGCACGCCCGAGAAGGTGTATTACAACGGCTATCGCGGCGACGAGGATATCTGCGGCCCGAAGCGCTACGATGCCCTCGCGGCCGGCGGTATGGAGCACGACTGCGGCGACCATGGCGGCGCACGCCAGCTGGGCATCGAGAATTTCGCGGTCAAGGGGGTGCAGGGACGCGGCGTGGTGGCCGACCTGCGGGCGCATTTCGGCGACGCCAAGACGGCGGTGGGGTACGACCAGCTCATGCGCGTGTTCGAGGCCGATGGCGTCGAGGTCGAGGAGGGCGACATGCTGCTGCTCTACACCGGCTGGACCGACCTGCTCCTTGGCATGAACAGGCGGCCCGACATGCAGGTGCTGGACAATGCCTGCTGCGGGCTGGACGGGCGCGACGAGAAGCTGCTCAAGTGGATCGCGGATTCCGGCGTGGCCGCGCTGATCGCCGACAACTACGCCGTGGAGAATCATCCCGCCAAGCCGGCCGAGGGGCGGCGGCCGGCACTGCCGCTGCACCATCAATGCCTGTTCCGGCTCGGCATTCCTCTGGGCGAGATCTGGTGGCTCAAGGACCTGGCCGACTGGCTGCGCTCGCGCAGGCGCAGCCGCTGCTTCCTGACGGCGCCGCCGCTGCGCCTGCCGGGTGCGGTGGGGTCGCCGGCAACGCCCATCGCAACGGTGTGACGCGGCGCCGCTGCATGCGGCAACGGGCCCCTGGTTCCTCGCGAAACCAGGGGCCCGTTGCGCAGTGCGCCGGTGCTTACTTGGCCGCTGGCGGCGCTGCCGGGGTGGCGGGCGCGGCGCCTTTGTCCGAGCCGGCCTTGTCGGCCCCGTGCATGCCCTTGTGCATGCCCTTATGCTCGCCCTTGTGTTCGCCCTTGTGTTCGGCACGGGCGGTGCGCATTTCCTCGCGCGTCACCTTGCCGTCCTTGTTGGCGTCGACCTTGTCGAAGTTCTTCGACAGGCCCTTCATGCCCGCCGCGTCGGCTTCGGCCTTGCTGATGGCGCCGTCGCCGTCCTTGTCGGCGGCCTTCAGGCGTTCGGCGTGCTTGTGACGATGCTCGCCGCCTTTGCCGGCCTCGTCCTTGGCGGCTGCGGGCGGGGTGGCCGCGGGCGCGCCGGCCGCAGGTGCCTGGGCCAGGGCGAAAGCAGGAGTCAGGGCCACCGCGCCCACCAGGGCGATCTGCTTGAGAATGTTCATGTTGTTTCCTTTCGTTGTTGGGCCCGCGACACGGGGCTTGTATCCCGACTAACGCCGTGCGTCGCCGCCGGTGCACCGCGATTACAGGCCGTTACATTTGGCGCGCCGGCGAGCGGCGCCCCCGGGCATTTGGGCACAGGCGGTTAATATTGCGAACCATGCATCCGACCATCACGGGAGCGCAGCGATGAATGATCCGGCAGTCACAGGGCGGTGTGCGCCGCGGGGCATCACCCAGCTGGAGATCGACCAGCGGGTCTACGACCTTTACGAAGAGTATTGCCACGGCGCCATGGAGCGGCGCGAGTTCCTCGCCCGCGCCGCTTCGCTCGCGGTGGTGGGCGGGCTGGCCATGGCGCAGGCCCTGTTGCCGCGTTACGCCGAGGCGCAGACCATCTCGTTTACCGACAGCCGCATCAAGGCCAACTATGTCACCTATGCGTCGCCCGGCGGCAACTCGGGCACCATGCGCGGCTACCTGGTGCAGCCGGCCGGCAGCGGGCCGTTCCCCGCGGTGCTCGTGATTCACGAGAATCGCGGCCTCAATCCCTACATCGAGGATGTGGCGCGGCGCGCCGCGGTGGAAGGCTTTCTCGCCCTCGCGCCTGACGGCTTGCACCCGGCGGGCGGCTATCCGGGCAACGACGATGACGGCCGCACCCTGCAGGCCGGGCTGGACCAGGCCCGGCTGCGCGTCGACCTCACCAACAGCGCCCGCTATCTCAAGGCGCACAAGCTCTCCACCGGACGGCTCGGGGTCACGGGTTTTTGCTTCGGTGGCGGCATCGTCAACTTCCTCGCCGCCGCCCTTGGCGCGGACATGCAGGCAGGGGTTCCGTACTACGGCGTGGCGGCCGATACCGCCAGCGTGGCGCGCATCAAGGCCCCGCTGTTGTGTCACCTGGCCGAGAACGACGAACGCATCAATTCGACCTATCCGGCGTTCGAGGCCGCCCTGAAGGCCGCCGGGGTCGCCCACCAGGTGCTTGTCTATCCGGGCACGCAGCACGGTTTTCACAACAACTCCACGCCGCGCTACAACGAGCCGGCGGCCCGGCTGTCATGGGAACGAACCGTCGCCCATTTCAAGCAGCACCTGGCCTGAGCGTGGAGCGCTCGGGGCGCATGCGGCCACGGCCCGCGTTCGGGCATGCCGTGGCGGCGAAGAAGCAGGCGGAACCGGCGGTTTGGATGCATCGGGAGATCACAATGAAAAAAGGGAGTGCACCGGGTCCCGGCGCGCGCATCAACAAAGCCGGCCTCCGGCAAGAAGGCTGAATTCCCTTGGGCAAGCAGGCTTTCTCCAACGTACGCATCCTCGACTTCACGCATTACCTGGCCGGTCCGGTCGGCACCTTCCAGCTGGCCATGCAAGGGGCCGATGTGATCAAGGTCGAGCCGCTGGCGGGCGACGGCATGCGCTCCACCGCGACCGAACGGCAGTGGATCGAGCGCAACATGGCCCCGGCCTGGATGGCGGCCAACGCCGGCAAGCGCAGCCTCCGGGTGGACCTCGCCAGGCCGGAAGGCGTGGAGATCATCAAGCGCCTGGCCGCCAGCGCCGACGTGGTGTGCGAGAACTTCCGCCCCGGCGTGATGGAGCGCCTCGGCGTGGGCTGGTCGCAACTCTCCATCATCAACCCGCGCCTGATCTACTGCGCGGTCTCCGGCTTCGGCACGACCGGGCCCGACAGCAGGGAACCCGCCTTCGACGGCAAGATCCAGGCGATGTCGGGCCTGATGGCGCTCACCGGCGAGCCGGAACAGGGGCCGATGCGCGCCGGCTTCGCCGCCGCCGACGTCTCCACCGGCATGATGACGGCCTTCGCCCTGGCGACCGCGCTGTACCAGCGCACCCATACCGGCGAAGGCCAGTTCGTCGATGTGTCGATGCTTGACACCATGCTCAATTTCCTTGCCTGCCAGGCGGTGGAAACCACGGTGTCGAACGTGGCGCATGCGCAAAACGGCAACCGTTCGATCAGCCGCAAGCCGACCGCCGACCGTTTCCGCTGCGGCGACCGCTACATCGTGCTCGCGGTGATGACCGAAAAGCAGTTCGTCCATCTGCTGACAGCGCTCGGGCGCGCCGACGTGCTGTCCGATCCGCGCTTTGCCGACTGGGCCGGACGTACCAAGCACCGCGCGGCCCTGCGCGAGATCATAGAGTCGGCGATGGCCGTCGGCGGCGCCGACCTGTGGGAGGCGCGCCTGAAGGCGGCCGACGTCCCCTTCGGCCGGGTGCATTCGCTGGAGGAGATCATTCGCCACCGGCAGGTCGAGCACCGCGGCGTGCTGCAGGAGGCTTCCACGCCCTACGGCCCGGTGACATTGATCGGCCCGGCCTTTCGCATGGCCCACGATGAAGGCCGGGTCGGCCCGGTGGCGGGCCTCGGCCAGCACAGCGATGCGGTGCTGGCCGAAGCCGGCTACGACGCGCAGGCCATCGCGGCGCTGCGCGCAGCGGGCATCATCTAGAGGGCGGCGATCATGGCGCCGGCATTGCCTTCGGGCGTTGCCGCAACCCGGGGGAGAACGACAATGGAAAAAGTACTGGTCACCAACAACGCCGACGGCACCACCGTGATCGCGATTAACCGGCCCGACCGGCGCAACGCCATCTGCGCGCAAACCGCGGAAGAACTGCAGCAGGCCTTCGCGGAATTCGATGCTTCCGAGCAGAACGTGGCGGTGTACACCGGTGCAGGCAACGAGGCGTTTTCCGCCGGGGCGGACGTGACCAACCTGCCGCAGCTGTGGCGCTGCATTCCCACCGTGGGCATCACCACCGAGAAGCCGGTGATCGCCGCTGTGGGCGGCTGGTGCGTGGGCGGCGCCCTGGTGGCGGCCATGATGTGCGACCTGCTGGTGGCGGCCGAGAACGCGCGCTTCTCCTACCCGGAGGCGAAGCTGGGCTTCACCGGCGGCATGATCGCCGGCCTGGCGGCGCGCATCCCGCACAAGCTGGCCATGGAAATGATGCTGCTGTGCCGCACCTGGGACGCCAAGCGCGCCTATGAGGTGGGCCTGGTCAACGAGATCGTGCCGGTGGGCCAGCAGGTGGAAGCGGCGCTTGCCATGGCGCGCGAGATGACCACCATGTCGCCCATGGTGCTGAAGACCATCAAGCGCTTCGTGATCGAAGGCGTGATCCCGCAGGGGCCTTCGGAACGGATGGCCAAGGCCGACCGTGACCTCGGCCTGGTGCGCGACAGCGAGGACGCCAAGGAAGCGCTGGCCGCCTTCAAGGAAAAGCGCAAGCCGCGCTTTACCGGCAAATAGGGCGGGGCTGGCATGTCGCGACCCTCGATGGCGCAGGCCCGGCCTGCACGGCCTATGCAGCGGTGCGTGCCCGACAGGGCCTGCGGCAACGCCGCCCCCCTCGGCCGCCGGGTCGCCGGCGCGGCCGTCATCGAGGCGGGATGAGGCATGTGGAAGCCGCCGCAGCGCATCAGATTCCATCCGGCGCCGGGCAAGGTGCCGACCCGCGAGGCGGCCGACGCCGCCGCGCTGTTCAGCCCGGTCGACATCGGGCGGGTCAGGCTCGAGCAGCGCACCTGGGTGCCGGCCATGGTGCCGTGGCGGTCCAACGAGGACGGCTTCGTCACCGCCGACGTCCTCGAGTGGTACGAGCGCTTCGCGCGCGGCCGGCCGGGCGCCATCGTCATCGAGGCCACCGGCATCCGCGATGTGCCGAGCGGTCCGCTGCTGCGCATCAGCCATGACCGCTATGTAGCGGGCCTCGCCGATCTGGTCGAGACCGTGCGCCGCGCCAGCGCCGGCCAGACCCGGCTCTTCATCCAGATCATCGATTTCCTCAACATCCGCCGGCGCCCCGAACCGGAAAAGTTCTTCCAGCGTTTCCTGCGCATCACGCCGCGCCATCGCGAACGGCTGGGCGCCGCGGACTGGAGCGACGCGGCGGTCAGGGCCCATCTGGCGCAGCTGCCGGCCGAGGCGGTTCGGGGCGTCCTCGACGCGCGCGAATGGGAAGCGCTGCAGTTCGGCGCCCGCGAGCGGGTGGGGGACATGGACCTGCCGCACATACGCGCATTGCCGCAGGTGCTGCCCGGCCTGTTCGCAGCGGCGGCCGGGCGCGCGCGCGCCGCCGGTTTCGACGGCGTGGAACTGCACTACGCCCATGCCTACACGATGGCCTCGTTCCTCTCGGCCACCAACCGGCGCGACGACGGCTACGGCGGCGAGCGCGCCCACCGGGTGCGCCTGCCGCTCGAGGTATATGGGGCGGTCCGCGCGGCCGTCGGCGCGGACTATCCCGTAGGGTGCCGCTTCCTGGCCGAGGAATGCATCGAGGGCGGCAGCACGCTCGAGGATGCGGTCTGGTTCGGCGTGGCGTTCGCGCGCGCCGGCATGGACTTCATCTCCACCTCTCGTGGCGGCAAGTTCGACGACGCCAGGCAGCCCTCGGTCGGTGCGTCGGCCTATCCGTACACTGGCCGCAGCGGCTACGAATGCATGCCCCAGTATCTCTCCGACGAGTTCGGGCCGTTCGGCCGCAATGTCGCGCCCACCGCCGCGATCCGCCGCGCCATTCGCGGCGCCGGGTTCGACGTGCCGGTGGTGTGTACCGGCGGTGTGCACAATTTCGAGATGGCCGAGCGCATGCTCGTGCGCGGCGACTGCGACATCGTCGGCACCGCGCGCCAGAGCCTGGCCGATCCGGACTGGGCGCTGAAGACGCGGCTGGGTCTGGGGGCGCAGGTCCGGCTGTGCGAGTACACCAATTACTGCGAAGGCCTGGACCAGAAGCACAAGCAGGTGACCTGCCAGTTGTGGGACCGCACCGACCTGGACGAACCCGGCATCCGGCTCTCGGCCGACGGCAAGCGCCGCCTGGTCGCACCGCCCTGGTCCCCGCCGCCCCCCTGAGATGCCCGGAACCGCGCTCGAGCCCAGCGGCTACGCGGACGGTTTCGCGCGCGCGCACCTGCCGCCGCCGGCGCAATGGCCGGAGCTGATCTTCGAGCTGCCGGAACTGGCCTACCCGCCGCGCCTGAATTGCGCGGCGGCCTTCGTCGATGCCCAGGTCGCGGCCGGCCGCGGCGAGCGCATCGCGCTCATCGGCGCCGGCGGGCCGGTGACGTATGCCGACCTGCTCGCGCGCGCCAACCGCATCGCGCGGGTGCTTGGCGAGGACCTGCGCCTGCCCACCGGCAGCCGCGTGCTGCTGCGCAGCGGCAACAACCCCATGCTGGCCGCCTGCTGGCTCGGTGTGCTCAAGGCCGGCTGCATCGCGGTGACGACCATGCCGCTGTTGCGCGAGCGCGAGCTGTCCGCCATCGTGCGCAAGGCCGGGATCGCCGCCGCCCTGTGCGACCGCGCGCTGGCCGGCGAAATGCGCCTGACCCGCGCCGCTTGCGCGGAGTTGCGGCATGTCCTGTATTTCAATGCCCCGGCGGATGCCGAGCACGTCCTGGAGGCCTGCATGGCCGGCAAGGCGCCGACCTTCGCCAATGTCGACAGCGCCGCCGACGACGTGGCCCTGATCGCCTTTACCTCCGGCACCACCGGTGCGCCCAAGGGCACACTGCATTTCCATCGCGACGTGCTGGCGATCTGCGACGTGCTGTCGCGCCAGGTGATCGCGCCGGGGCCGGAGGACGTGTTCATCGGCACACCGCCGCTGGCCTTTACCTTCGGCCTGGGCGGCTTGTTTCTGTTTCCGCTGCGGGTTGGGGCCGCCGGCGTGCTCATCGAGCAATGGACGCCCGAGACGCTCCTGGCCGGCATCGCCCGCCACCGGGCCAGCATCTGCTTCACCGCGCCGACCTTCTATCGCAGGATGGCGCCGCTGGCGGCCGGGCACGACCTCTCGAGCCTGCGCGTGACGGTGTCTTCCGGCGAGATGCTGCCGGCCGATACCCGCGCCGCGTGGCGCGCTGCCACCGGCATCGAGATGACCGAATGCCTCGGCTCGACCGAACTCCTGCATGCCTTCATCGCCTGCAGGCCGGGCGAGGTCAGGCCGGGCGCTACCGGTCGCGTGGTGCCCGGCTACCGCGCGGCGGTGCTGGGCGACGATGGTGCGCCGCTGCCGCCCGGACGCATCGGGCGCCTGGCCGTCAAGGGCCCGACCGGTTGCCGCTATCTGGCCGACACGCGCCAGGCCGACTACGTGCAGGACGGCTGGAACCTGACCGGCGACGCCTATCTGATGGATGAGGATGGCTATTTCTGGTACCAGTCGCGCACCGACGACATGATCATCAGCGCCGGCTACAACATCGCCGGGCCCGAGGTCGAGGACGTGCTCCTGACCCATCCCGCGGTGGCCGAGTGCGGCGTGGTGGGGGTGCCGGACGCCCTGCGCGGCCAGATCGTCAAGGCCTATGTCGTGCTGCGCCCCGGCTTTGCCGCCGGCGATGCCACCGCGCGCGAATTGCAGCAACTGGTCAAGGCCACCATCGCCCCCTACAAGTACCCGCGCGCGGTGCAGTTCGTGGCGGCCCTGCCGCGCACCGAAAACGGCAAGATCCAGCGCTTCAAGCTGCGCCGCGGCGAGGTGGCGGATAGAATTCTGTGATGCCCGAACCGACCTACCGCGCCGATTGCCGCGACTGCCCCCGCCTGGCCGCCTTTCTCGACGATGTGAAGGCGCGCAACCCCGGGTACTTCTGCAAGCCCGTGCCGCCCTTCGGCGGCGGCGACGCCGCGCTGGTGATCGTGGGGCTCGCCCCCGGCATGCACGGCGCCAACCGCACCGGCCGGCCCTTCACCGGCGACCATGCCGGCTACCTGCTCTACGACACGCTCAAGAAGTTCCGCTTCGCCACGGGCCGCTTTTCGCCCGACGGCGACGACGACCTCGCGCTGACCGGCTGCCGCATCAGCAACGCGGTGAAATGCCTGCCGCCGGACAACAAGCCCGAGACCGACGAGATCCGCCGCTGCAACCGCTTCCTGGCCGCGGACTTGAGGCAGCCCGGCCTGCGGGTGATGGTCGCGCTCGGCCTGATCGCCCATGGCGCCCTGCTGACCGCGCTGGGGCTGAAGAAGTCCCACTGCAGGTTCGCGCATGGCGCCGAGCATCGGCTGCCGGGCGGCGTCACGCTGATCGACAGCTACCACTGCAGCCGCTACAACACCAATACGGGCCGGCTCACGCCGGAAATGTTCGAGGCGGTGTTTCGGCGCGTCCGCGCGCTGGTCGACGCGCGCGATTGCGCCGGCGCATGATCAACGAGGAAGGCGCGCTGCCCGCGGAGGCACCCGCTGCCGTGCCGGCCGGCGGGTTCGATGTCGCCGAGTTCCTGAGGAACTGCCCCGGATTGCCCGGGGTGTACCGCCATATCGACGCCCTGGGCAACGTGCTCTACGTGGGCAAGGCGCGCGACCTCAAGAAGCGCGTGTCGTCGTACTTCCACAAGACCCACGACAGCCCGCGCATCGCGCACATGGTGGAGAAGATCGCCCGCGTCGAGGTGACGGTCACGCGCTCCGAGGGCGAGGCGCTGCTGCTGGAAAACAACCTGATCAAGGAACTGGCGCCGCGCTACAACATCCTGTTCCGCGACGACAAGAGCTACCCCTACCTGATGATCACCGGGCACGCCTACCCGCAGATCCGCTTCTACCGCGGCGCGCTGGACAAGCGCCACCAGTATTTCGGCCCCTTTCCCAACGCCTGGGCGGTGCGCGAGTCGATCCAGATCCTGCAGAAGGTGTTCCGGCTGCGCACCTGCGACGACACGGTGTACGCCAACCGCTCGCGCCCCTGCCTGTTGCACCAGATCGAGCGCTGCAGCGCGCCCTGCGTGCAGAAAATCAGCGCGCAAGACTACGGCCGCGATGTGCGCGACGCGGCGCGCTTCCTGTCCGGCCGTTCGCAGGAGGTGCTGGACGAACTGCAGGCCCAGATGCTGAAGAAGTCCGCCGCGCTCGCCTTCGAGGAGGCCGCGGCGGTGCGCGACCGCATCGGCGCGCTGTCGCGCGTGCTGCAGGCGCAGGGGGCGGAGGCCGCCAACGAGACGGACGTGGACATCATCGCCGCCGCGGTGCGCGGCGGGCTCGCCTGCGTGAGCCTGGCCATGGTGCGCGGCGGGCGCCACCTGGGCGACAAGCAGTTCTTTCCCCAGCATGTGGACGAGGCCACCGCAGGCGACGTGCTGGCGGCTTTCATGGTGCAGCATTATCCGGGGCGCTTCACGCCGCCTTCGATCATCATCAACCAGGACCTCGAAGACGTCGAGGAACTGGCGGCTGCCTTGAGCGGCGACGCCGGCCGGCGCGTGAACGTGATCCGCTTTCCGCAGGAGCAGCGGCGCCTGTGGCTGACCATGGCGGAGAAAAACGCCGAGATCGCGCTCGAACGGGTGCTCTCGGAGCGTGGCACCGCGCATGCGCGCACCCGCCTCTTGGCGGAGATCCTCGGCATGGACGAGCCGGCCGAGGGCTTCGAACTCTTGCGCATCGAGTGCTTCGACATCAGCCACACCATGGGCGAGGCGACCCAGGCCTCATGTGTGGTGTATCACCACCACAAGATGCAAAACGGCGACTACCGGCGCTTCAACATCACCGGCATTACCCCCGGCGACGACTACGCCGCCATGCGCCAGGTGCTCACGCGCCGCTACGAGAAGGTGGCGGCCGGCGAGGGCATCAAGCCCGACCTGATCCTCATCGACGGCGGCAAGGGGCAGGTCGAGATCGCCCGCCAGGTGCTGGCCGAGGTGGGCCTGACCGAGCCGTTGTTGGTGGGGGTGGCCAAGGGGGAAGAGCGCAAACCGGGTCTCGAGACCCTGGTGTTCACCGACGGCCGGCCGAGCGTGAACCTGGCCTCCGACAGCCCGGCGTTGCACCTGGTACAGACCGTGCGCGACGAGGCGCACCGCTTCGCCATCACCGGCCAGCGCGCCAAGCGCGACAAGGCGCGCATCACCTCCAGCCTGGAAGACATCGAAGGCGTGGGGCCGAAGCGGCGCCAGCGCCTGCTGGCGCGCTTCGGCGGGCTGCAGGGGGTCAAGCGCGCCAGCGTGGATGACCTGGTGACGGTGGACGGCATCAGCCGCGAACTGGCGGAGCGGATTTACGCGCAGTTGCGGTAGGGCGGGCCGTAGCGGGCTTGTGGCTCGCCTCGCGAGCCCGTACCATGGGATGCTGCGTCGATTTGCCCGAGTCCGCCCCGTGAACCAGACCGAACGCCTCTACAAGATCGAGCAGATGCTCACCGAAAGCCAGGTGGTGCCGATCGCCACCATGCTGGAGCGCCTGGAAGTCTCGCGCGCCACCTTCAAGCGCGACCTGGACTACCTGCGCGACCGCCTCAATTCACCCATCGTGTGGGATCGGGAGCAGGGTGGCTACCGCTTCGAAGCGCGCGCCACCACCGGCCCCAAGCACGAGTTGCCTGGCTTGTGGTTCAACAGCAGCGAGGCCTATGCGCTATTGGCCATGCAGCAGCTGGTGAAGGAGATCGAACCGGGCCTGATGGCCAGCCAGGTGGAACCGCTCAAGACCCGGCTACGAGCACTCCTAGGCAGCGCCGAGCATGACATCGACGAGGTGGAAAAGCGCATCAAGGTGGTACAGGTGGGGGCGCGCCGCTCCAACGCCGAACACTTCGCCCGCATCGCCAAGGCCGTGCTGTCGCGCCGGCAGGTGGCCATTGCCTACTACGCCCGCGGCAGCGGGGAGGAAACCCAGCGGAACCTATCTCCCCAGCGGCTGGTGAACTACCGCGGCAACTGGTACGTGGACGCCTGGTGCCACCTGCGCGGCGACCTGCGCAGCTTTTCAGTCGACGCGATCCGCAAGGCGGACGTGCTGACTGACAAGGCCAAG
>Ga0209985_10000180_pt1 | contig 73200 bp, 69 predicted proteins | sample NOAtaG_FD_187305 | JGI IMG/M metagenome (GOLD analysis project Ga0209985, IMG submission 187305) | Freshwater lake microbial communities from Lake Erie, under a cyanobacterial bloom - NOAA_Erie_Diel6S_1000h metaG (SPAdes) (version 2) | ecosystem: Environmental > Aquatic > Freshwater > Lake ... | reverse complement strand
GAGGTGTCAAGGCCCGAGGTGTCAAGGCCCGAGGTGTCGAGGCCCGAGGTGTCGAGGCCCGAGGTGTCAAGGCCCGAGGTGTCAAGGCCCGAGGTGTCGAGGCCCGAGGTGTCAAGGCCGAGAGTACCGGGTGAACCGATGATCTATAAGGTGTTGAGGGCTTTTGTCCAAGCTTGTATCGGGGCACGTATGGATGCGCCTTGTTCAGTTAGAATGGGGACGCAAACCCTTGGCTTCGGCTGGAGCATTCGGGCCTGTCTTCTGCCAGACCGTCAGCTGCTCCTCAAGCTGGAGCAGGTTGAGCTTGAGCGTCTCGCGATACCTCTCGAATTCGTCTTCACTCAAGGACGGGGGCACCCGGATCGGTGCACCGTAGAGACAATAGACGGTCGTGAAGGGTACAGGAATACGAAATCGATCCCAACTACGGCTAAGGGCCCAAGTCCTGTGACCCATGGCTGCAAGGGGGACGATCGCTATCCCAGTGTGGGACGCGATCGAAATAATTCCTGGTTTTACCTCGTGGCGAGGGCCTCTGGGACCGTCTACAGTGATGCCAGCGTCGATTCCTTGACGAACAAGGCGAAGCACCTCGCGCATGGCTTCGCGCCCCCCACGGGACGAGCTGCCGCGAGCTGATCCAATGCCCATGCGGGCCATCACGGAAGCTATGATCTCTCCGTCAAACGAACGACTCACAATGACTGCGAGACGCCGCCCTGCGTGCGAAAGGGCTGACGCTAGAGCATTTTGGTGCCAGAGTGCTATAGCCACGCTTTTTTGTGGGGAAGCGGTCTGGGCAGCCTCGTAGTGAGCGAGACCATACCACCGATATCTGTAAGTGATGTGCAACAGGCGCGTAAAGAGATAAGCGCAATAGCAGATCAGGCGCTGTTTCTTGGTTAACGTCATAGTCTCCCCTCCAGCGCCACGTTCTAGCGAAGACCAACGCCTCTGTCTATCACCTTCCAGTGTCCGGGGTTTTTCGTGACTTTACACCCACTCGGCAGAATACGGGTGAACCTGAGTATGTAGTGTAAGGTATGAAAATAATTGAATAAAAATTTTTTTTTCAAGATTGAGCTTGCATCTGCCGATATTGTAACCACGGGCGGAGTGAGTCTTAAGAGGCTATGGAGGAGTCCCCGATGCGTCGCACAACTCTGGTTCTGGTCTTGATCGTGAGTGCATGGAGCTTTGGAGGCTGTCGGGCCTCCTTCGAAGATATTGAGAAGCAGGCTTTGGTATCGACCCAGGACGACCTAGGTGGCAAGAGCAGCGAAGATTCGACCAAAAAGCCCGAGGACTTTCCTGAACTGGAGACCGAGAAAGAGCTTCCACGGGAGGAAAGTCCCGCCTACAACTGTGATGGTGTCGTCGTCATGCGGGAAAAGGGTAAAGACAAGAATCGCGATGGTGTTTTACAACCCACCGAGGTGACCGAAGTTTCGACTGTTTGTAAACCGGATCCCAAGGATTCGCAAAAGCCTAGTGATCCAAAACCTCACACGAAGCCGGATTGCCCTTCCCAGAGTGGCAAAAACTGTCCCAAAGACGACCCGACTCAAAACGATCCAGGCCAGGGCGGTAAATACTAAGAAAGACCTACAATTCGCCCAAAACATTTCTATCATGTATGATAGGGGTAGCTGATGCTACCCCTTTTTACTTTTGCCAATCTACCAAGCGCGAACACAAGGAGGTGTGAGGTGAGGGCTTATCGCTGGATACTAAGCCTTCTGACGCTCGCTTCGGGGGACCTTGCTCGGGCCAATATCACCGGTAGTGATCTACAGAATTTCAATGCGACGACCAACGGACTCGATTTTGTCACCGTGCAGTCCTCCGAAACTTTAGGACTTGGCATCTTCAATCTCGGATTTTTTTCCAACTACGGTGTCAATACCCTGCCTCGATACGAAGATGTGAACGGTCGACAGAGCAAGATCGACGATTCTATCATCGCGGCTGACTTGAACTTCGGCATGGGACTCACCTCCTTCTGGGACATAGGAATCAGTTTTCCGCATGTGATCAACCAGCAGGTTAATGCTGACGGTAGCCGTGGCCAGTTCGACCAAAAAGGAATGACGGAAGTCCGCGCCAACAGCAAGTGGCGCCTTTGGGGTGACCGGAGTGGGGGCGCTGCGTTTATCCTTTCGACTAACATCAATCTCACTCAAAACAATCCTTACGTTGGCAATGGAGCCGGGCCAATCGTTAACTTCGAGCTAGCCTTCGATACGACCATCCGGAAGATTGCGCTGGGTGCTAACATTGGATTTCGCAAACGATCTCCTGGCGAGCCTATCGCCGACTTTCCGATAGAGCCCCTGCAGGATCAATTCCTGGTCTCGGGAGCGGCCAGCTATCTCTTTACCTCGATCGATACCAAAATGATCCTTGAGGTGTTTACAGGCTTTCCCACCAAAGATTCTCAAACCGTTCAGGCCCGTTCGGTATCAGCTTCCGAAATGCTTTTGGGGCTCAAACATGATTACACCGACGCCTTGGCCCTGCATAGTGGTATGGGTACAGAGCTTGGTAACGGAACAGCTTCAGCTGATTGGCGGGTCTACGCGGGTGTGAACTATACTTTCGGCTTCGAAAAAGAACAAAAGCAACCCAAAATAGTCCGGCCTGTAGCGGTGCGCAAGCCGACCGCGAGTTCAAAACCAGCTCCCCCCCTACCACGTTTTGTGGAGACTCCCGAGCCTGGACCGGCCGAACCAGCCGGGGAAGGGGATGAAGTCTTTGTCTTGCGCGGGATCAACTTCGTCTTTGACTCTGCGAGTCGCGTGCTTCCCGGAACTCGCAATATACTTCAGAGCTTATCCGAGCATTTGAAAAAAACGGGCTTCACTCGGATCGTCATCGAGGGGCATTCCGATTCAGTGGGAGCGGAGGATTACAACTACAATCTGGGCCTTCAAAGAGCCCAGACTATTCGAGATTTTCTCGTTAAAATGGGCAATTTCGATCCCGCTCGATTCGAGGCTCGATCTTACGGTGAGACCCGTCCCGTGGCGGACAATGGCAATTATCAGGGACGCCAAGTCAATCGACGCGTGGTGTTTCGCATCACGTATCCGAAGTGATCTTGAAAAAAAAGGCTCCGCTGATGCGGAGCCCGACTCGTTCTCTATCTGTTGAAGTGCTCACTGCATGATGACTTCGACTCGTCGATTCTGCGCGTGATCCGATTCGGTGTCGCCGAAGGCGATCAGTTTATCTTTACCATGACTGATTGCTTTCATCTGGGAAGACCTTACGCCAAGGCGTTGCAGATATTTCTTGACAGCGTTGGCGCGTTTGAGGGCTAACTTACGATTGAAATCATCGCGTCCACGGGTATCACTATGACCTTCGACAGAAATCTTAAGGTTTCGATCGGCTTTCAGTTGTGCTGCAATTTCGAGTAGTTGCCCACGGAATTCCTGGCCGACCCGGCTGCTGCTTTTTCCAAAAAGGACTTTGACCGAGCTTGTGCTGGTGTCGCTTGCTAGCTCGGGAGCGCTGGGTTCGCTGCTATCAGTGAGCGTTGCATCGATAGGAGTGATGTCTTGGTTGACAAGCGTCGTTGGACTATCGCTTGCGGGCTCTGTGCTTGCAGATTCGACGTCTGAGCTCTCTCCAAGAGCGACCTGGCTCGGATCTGTAAAATCGGGGCTCGACGCATCGTTCACGACTTCCTGAGCCACAGGATCGACGTCGCTCAAAGGTGCCTCAGCCGGTGCATCCGCTGCGACGCCTTCTTCTGTGGTAGTAGGTGTCAGAGCTTCTTCCGTCGAAGGTTCGCTTGAAGCACAAGCGACCAGGCGAGTGGCGAGGGTCAAGATCACCATGAAACGCAAGGCTTGAAGGGGGATAAAACGCATGGGCACTTCCTCTCTCTGCAATTCCGTTCAACGTCATTTCGCTACAACAAGTCGTATCTACTTGATTAGGAGTGCGGATGTCAGCAGAGTCGAGAGACCTGCTGCCTCCGGGTAGGGTGAATCTAGTCCAGATAGACGCAGTGGTCAAGAGGTATGTTAAAATGCCTATGTCTGGACAATCTTTGGGGCTCGGCCCCCCCGCCTGCGAGCTGCAAGGCTCTGGTAGCTCACTCTAAGCTGCTTATTTGCGTGATGATCTTGGTGATTTTGTGTGGTTAACGAGTTTTTTGGTAACTTACGGAAACCATTATGTTGAAGCGGATACGCCTTTTATATGGTTCAGGTGTTTGGACGTTGGGCCGCAGCTATGTTGAGGATGCAGCTAACTTGATCATCATGTTGAACCAGCTATTGGCCCTTCAAAAGTGAAAGTTATGTTAAGCGAGAAAAGCATGAAAATCGAAAATTGCAGTGAATCCGTAGCAGATCGTTGGCTTGCAGCGCTTGCGAGAGTTGAACCGCTCAGCAAGCTTTCCGTTTCTGCGATCTCTAAAAAGAAGCGGCTCGTGCTTCAATCCGAGCATGGAGACTTGATGCTAGCGACTGAGCAGCAGGCTGATTTCGACAATGCCAAACCTTATGTACTGTTGCGTTTTTCGTTCGCGGATTCACGCTGCTCCGCTGAGTTCGTAGAAGTGAGCCTGCCTGCATTCCAGGATTTCCTCCGTTCATTTGATCCCGGAACCATAGTAGAATGCTACACCAATTTCTGGGAAGAGCTTGCTGTCCAGCCTCTTCTAGGTTTCGGATTCAAGTCAGCGTCCCGAACCCTTTTCATGCAGAATACTAAGCCGTTCCTGTCTGAAGCCCGAACCGGGAACCTTAAGCTGAAGCAATTTGATAAAAGCGATGCCCGCAAGTATTACCGGATCGATGTTGAAGCGTCGAAGAAGATCCAATCCCGGTCCAAGTGGTGGCTGGAAAGTCATCGGGGAGAGCGTGGTATTTTTTCGGCGCCAGATGATGAGGATGAGGTCAGCGCCTTCTCCGCCGCGCTCGAGCGCTTCGGAAAAGAAAACTTCATCGGCCTCTACGAAGGATCGAGTCCCATCGGTTACATGCTGCTTAAAGAGGATCGAATCGATACGATAGCCCTCCATGAAGAATTTCAGGGCAAAGGTCTAGGTTCCCAGCTGCTGAGCTTGGGTACCGACATTATTTGCAAGCGCGGTGCGGATAAGATTGCTTGCCTGACATCCGAAGTTAACATTGAATCGATTCGATTTTTTGAAGGCCACGGCTTCAAAATCACTCATTTCACCCGTTGGTACTGGTCCAAGCTATCCGATCTGAAGCATTCGCGCTAACACGGAGAACTTGCCGACGCTGACCTCATCGGTATTCCCTTTCGCCTGATCGTCTCGCTCAAGACCTTCGAAAAAGGCTGTCGAACTTAGGCGTCGGGAAGAAAAGGGAGCCGACCTCATCCCTTTGCCTGAGCTCGAGAAGACTCTCAAGGCACGCCTTGCCTCTGCCTACGAGGCTTTTTTGCATCCCCCCTTTGAATCCTCGCCTGATCGGGGTATCCTCAAAGAAACCCTGCAGGATACACCTCTTGAAAATGCGCTTTGCCCTAGTTGCCCTTGCCATTACTACTCTCGGCGGTGTTTTATTCTTTGGAGTCATGAAGCCCAAAGCGCAGTACAGACCTCTCTGCTCTCAGGAGGCGACCACCGGGTTGCCCGAAGAGCTGCGTACCTGGATCGCGCAAGGTGAAACGGCGTTAAGCAAGGAGAGATTTGAGGCGCTCGATCAGGGCACATCACTGGTAACACTGTTCCGCGAACGCCTGGTTGACCATCCCCCCTCGCGTCTAGCGCAGGAGATGGCACTGCTCCTCGGCCATTGTAATCCTGTCGTGATTCGGGCCACACTTTATGCGGCAGGAGAATTCTCGCTCATTTTTCCTGAGACACTCGGTCATGTGACAGCCTTTCTTAACCATCCCGATCGTGAAATTCGCATCAATGCGGTGGTTGCCTCGGCAAAATTCGGCCCTATCCTCGTTCCCCTCGGCACATCTTTTGCCTTTATGGAGATGCTGAGGAACGAAGATGATCAGGGTATCATGAACGCCCTCCGCCACGGAATCCGCAATATCGGTCTTGCGCTCGCTCCCTATGCAGAACGAAATGACGAGGTGAAACGCCTCATTTCACCCGTTTCAACAGCCCTCGAACGAAAAAAGAGTTCACGTTTTGAGCGCCCAGCAGCTGAAAAAGGCGACTTCCTTGTCGCCTTTGCTGAACAAGAAGTTGCTAAAGGCGCTTGCGGCCTCGAGGCTTCGCGGCAGGGCTATACCCCCGCTAGAGCCCTAGAGGAGATGGCTCTCCTGCAAGGCGATCTTCCCATAAAATCGACAAAAATCCTGTCGCAGTACCTGCTTTTGCGCCCAGAAACGGCGTGTGCCTTCGATGAAACTATCGAAGCTCTGGCCAGCAGCCCATCGACAGCCAGGGAGGCAGCCCCAGCCCTTGCAAAACTTCTGACAGAAACGACAAGCCATCGTCGGCGTCTCGCGGCGGCGCTCGCTTTGGCGGAACTCGGTCCAAACGGAGAACGCGAGCTCTCCACGCTTGCGCTCCGCAACGATCTCACCCTTATCCCGCGCATGGCCGCCATACGCGGGTTGGAGCACGCCTATACCGTCTCCGCCTGGGCGACCATCAAACAATTCTGGAAATCTGTGGCGAGCACACTCCCGTACCCTTACCGTGATGAGGCCTTTCTTCAGGGGATTTTTGGCCCCTTTAGAGCTGCGGCAATAAGTTCCGACAGATAAATCAAGGAGCCTGAGAGGAAACAGCCTCATCACACTGGCCAGCTGCCACCTGCTTGTGGTTCTTCCATTCGTTAAGGACAAAGCGGGCTTCGCTCCCTTACTTGGCTCGCAATTCGGGAGACACGACGGAATTGAGAGCTGAAACAACACGCCACACTCCGGCAGCTGCGGGCGGCACAACAAACGTGGCGGCTGGCGCATGATCCGCATTAAGAACCACTTCCACACGTGGATCGAGGGGGATGAGTCCGCTCTGCCACCGGAAGGCAACCTCACGTCCCCCCCCAAATCCCTCCGCCCTCGGCCACGCAAAAAATCCTCGTTCGCCAGGAGCCGCAGACGCAGAAGAAAAAATCGTGATGGAAAGTCCGGCAAACAGATACTTGAACACCAATGTCGACTTTCTTGAAATTGAGGCCTCGCCTGCGGATCACAAAGATCCTCTTGATATGAGATGCCTCCGCATGATCACCAGCTATGGCACGATCCTGGAGATTCCGCTAGGAAGGATATCAGTGCCTTTGCGAAAATCTATCTTGCCAAGGATCCCGTCGACTCCAGGAAGCAGGCACATGGATTGCTCGTTATAGTCACGGAGAGCCTTGGTCTACAACCTTTTGACGGCAAGTGTCTTTTTGTGTTTGCCAATCGGAGCAAAACATCGATCCGTCTTCTCTACTGGGTTATGACGGGCTTTGCCCTGTGGAGCAAGGTCTTGGAAAAAGATAAGTTTATCTGTCCAACAGTGAGTGATGACTGCAAAGTGTCTATCGGCCCAAAGGATCTCCGCTGGCTTCTTCAGGGTGCGGATTTGACGAAGATAAATATTCATAAACCTCTTACTTTTGAGGAGATACACCAGGTGGAGCCGAGGCGAGTGCTGCTCTTTATAGCCTCGTCGAAACAGGTAAGCTGAACGGAATTGACCCGCATGATTATCTGACCCTGATTTTCAAAGAGCTGCTTAAAGCCGCTTCGGCAGAAGACTTTGAAAAGCTCCTCCCTTATCAGGCTCAAGCGCACGTCTCATGGAAGCCCTATCAGGTGGCAAAATAAAGACGCCGGTTGGCGTTGCGTTTACGAAGCTCTGATTCGTGAAGCTCTTTTAGAGCATGTTCTGCAGACCTAGAACCAGACACTCCAAGTCCTTGATAGTGGCTGTGGGCTCGGCGATATGAGGCTGTGGCTAGAAGGCCAAGACCATCAGGTGCCGGCCACAGATATTTCGACAAAGATGGTGGAGCATACGGCTATCAATATTCGAGAAGCGAACCTTGATGGTCGAATGACAGCCCGCCAGATGTCGATGCAGGAGGCCCTGCAGTCAGGCCAAAGGTCTGACCTGATTTGCATCCACGCGCTCCTGGAATGGCAGCACGAACCTTACACCTTGTGAGTTTTCCCTAGCCCATAAGAGCCAATAAGTTGCTCTTTAGCCTTCCGCGATAGCGTCTTGATAAACCGCTCGCGTCGAAGAGCGTCTCCATGCCCGTAAGGTCCTTCCCGATACACTAATGCAAGCACACCCCTTGAGCGGGTATAGCGAGCGCCACGACCCTGCGTATGCAGAGCTACTCGCCGATCGACATCTTTAGCGATACCCGTATAGAGGCTGCCGTCGGAGCAAAGAAGGATATAGACGTGGAAAGACGGAGGTTCCGAGGTCTTCAAAACAAAGGGATCCTTTTTTGTATCGATGTTTCAGCTTTTCTCATCGTGGGAGAGATGGGCGGAACGACCCTTCGATTTTTTCTTTTTGCTCGGCGCATTCTTGTTGGCTTCTGCCTGGGAGGTCTTTGATTTCTTCCTTGCTGCGGGCACGGCTTCAGCTCCGACGCGGGTGATGGACTTAGTCTCGAGCGGAGTATCGAAGAAGGTGCGCAGTTCTTTGATGACGAGTCGACTTTGGTGTTCGGGAAACCAATGTTGGGCTTTCTTCAGTATCACGAGTTTGCAATCGCGTCGCTGCAGCAGCTTCTGTTCAAAAGCTTCGGTCGACCAGAGTCGATCGATCGACGATCGGAGGAACACGACTGGAAATTTGAAATCTAACTCTTCTCCTGGACGATCTAAGAGACCAAGAAGGACAAAGGGAGCCTTCAGGGGCCAGACGATGTCAGCCCAGTAGTGGTAGCAGTCTTTGCTGAGATTCTTCCAGTCCGGTCCACTGTAGCCAGCGAGACGGGACAGTAACCAAGCGACAGGCTCCGATGTTGCTGGGATGTAATATGGTAAGCTCAGGAGGGAGCGGTAACTCAAGCTCAGGGCCCGGACTCCATGCTCCCAAATATCAAACTGAGGAGTGGCAGCTACCGAGAGGGCCAGCATGCGATCGATGCCTTCCCCTCCTAGCTCACGAACAAAGCGCCAAGTGTAGGCCGCGCCCCAATCATGCGCGACCACGGCTATCTTGCCTGTCGGGCTTTCGCGCACGAGGGTCTGCAGATGCGCGGCGAATTCCTTGAATAAGACGTCCTGCCAGAGGTCCTTTAGAGTCGGAACCACGGGATGGGTCAGACGGTTCGGGAAAGCGATTGCAAAGATGTTGCGACCTTTGAGCCAAGATTCCTTTTGTTCGGTCGGATGATGGTAGTCGCGAAAAATTTCCGGTGAGTCGGGGAAGCCGTGGATAAAAACCACCGGACTGCGTTGGCTCCGTGCACGTTTCTGAATGGTCAGTAGGTGAACATACCGTGGGGCATCCATAGGTCCGGTCTCCTCAACGTGATAGGTTTCAAGCGTGGGGGCGATCGGATGCTCCCAGTCTAGACGAATGTAGCAGGATCGTCTCCAGGATCACAACCTTGTCGTTTAGATTGATCAAATTGACGTTCCTATTTTCTTCCAGGCTGCTTAAGAACCGCTTCGAGGGTCCGGCTGAGGTCCTCCAGATACACTCCAGCGCCGAGTGCGAGGTCCCGTACCACCCCTTGCCGATCGATCAGGAAAAAACTCGGAATTGACGAGACCTGAAATGCTTGATTGGCCTCTCCTTTAGGATCGCTATATATCGGATACTCGATTTCTGTTTTGCTGAGAAAGCTACGCAGAGTCGCAGGATCCTCATCGGAGACAGCCAAGATCTGCAGATCAGGGTGCTTCTTGCTCAGGGAGTTGAGATGAGGGATGCTGGCACGACAGGCGGGACACCAGGTGGTCCAGAACTCGAGGAGCACGACCTTCCCTTTCAGGTCCTCGATCCTCACTCGCTTGCCATCGGAGACTCGTTCGACGGCCAGCGTCGGTGCTGGTTTATCGACATAAAGTTTGCGCAGCATAGCGAGTGCATCGGGCTGGGCTACGAGTTGTATGCTCGTTGACAATGATTTGCTGTTGCGTAGCAAGTCGAGAGTCACCTTAAAGCCAACACCTTTGGACTGGATGAGTTGGATCAGTTCCGCTGGATCTTTGACCGCCTTTCCATCGACTTTCAATACTTCGTCTTCGGCCTTGAGTCCTGCTTTTTCAGCGGGAGTATCCGGCAAAATAGCCTTGATGCGGACCCCATCTTTTCCCTGTTCGATGGCAATGCCGAGCCAAGGTTTACTTTGTTGAAGACCCTGAGCCTTGAGCATGGGAGAACCGAGATAGCAGAGAATCGCGATAACCACAGATAAGAACTGCATGGATGGCCCTCCGTCAAGAGTACCCTCTATCTTACCACACAGTGGGGAACTGACGAAGTGTATGGGGCGTGAAGATTCAGAGACGATACCCATCAACTTCGATGGGAGTCGCACGATTTGCGCCTGTTTACAACGACGATCCACAGAGCCATTCCAAGAACCACGATCTGAATCGGAACCAAAATAAGATCGAGAAGGTCTTGCGACGGAGAGCCAAGGGACGGTCCCTTCACGAGAAAGGGCGGCGGAATTGGAAAATGGGAGAGCATTGTCAGTGTGCTCACCGCCAGGGTGTCGGCAAATCCAAAGTAGTAGGAGATAGGATGGCGCCTGTCTTGCAGACGATAAAGAGTCAGCATGGTCAGCAGACTCAAAGGTTCAAGCAAGAGGTAATGGCTGGTATCAAAGACAGGTAGCGACACCAGAGACAACCTGTAGGGAGCGTGAATGAAAATCCATGCTAAAGGGGAAGAGCGAAAAAGAAACAATCCTTGATCGTAGAATGTGGTCTGGAACTTGACTTTTGCCATCTCACCAACTAGGCAGAGAGCGAGTGCCAAGCATACAAGACGACTCAAGAGGCCCCGATACGTATCACCGTCCGGTGTGAAGATCATGATCACAATGTTAGCCGTAACAGCAAAGTTGATGTAGAGAGTGAACTCACGGAGGTATCTTTGCTGGATCGAGGGAGACAATAGACCAAAAGTTAAGAGAGGTCCCAGGCCGATCGGCAAAAGAAACATAAGCTTCACAAAGCCCATGGTGTCTTTTGAGTCGGGTGCGCTCAAGGCAAAAAAATTGATTGCAGAAAACAGCGTCAGCGCGAGTACGACAATCAATAAGAGAGTCTGCTGCAATCGAGCAAGTACGCAAAAAAGCGTGACCGCAAGGATTGCAATCAAGCTGTTCCATAAGAATAGGTCAACATCCATATGTTCTAAACATCAGGCTGTTAAAATTGGGTCGATTGAATGACTTTAAGGTCACTGATGAGCTTTGCTAGCTCTTCTTCTCTGTGCTTTCTTTGTCGTTCGGTCACCATTTTTTCCATTTCAACCCAGAGTTTGAGCTGTCGCGTGATCTGCCATTCTTGATACATTGCGTAGCGATCCCCTTGAATGTTTGGTTGGCGAGCCCAACCTTTTAGAAAGTTCTCGACATCGCCCTGTTTGACCTTCTCTTTGACTTGGCGCATGAATTCCTCTTTGATCTCGAGGATGATGCTGACTTCTTTTTGATAATCCTCTTGGCCAACGTGAGTGATCTCGATGATGCGCGCTTGCTGCTCGCGCGTGAGGGGGCCTACCCATGACTCCATCTTGTCCATCATGTCTTCTTGAAGATTGAGATAGGCTTTCTTAAATTTTTTTGGCGGGAGGTCGACGAGCTTGACGAAGTCTTCGGAGTCTTTTGCTAGTTGCTTTTCGAGGTGATTAAACTGCTTCGGCGTGAGCTGCTGGAACAACTCGGCTCCATCAGGGGCAAGACGATCCACAATGGCTATCCACATGGCTCGGGATCGTTCGTCGAGTAAGCTTCTCATGTAGACAGGATCCAGAGGGGCTTGAGTGGAACGGATCTTCTCAATTTCGGCAATGATTCCGTTTATTTGAGTATCTCGAAACCAGTTCAAGTGACTCCTACCCTTCTTGGCAAAATGATCATATTGCTTCGAACTTAGATCAAAATACTGATCCACCTGATACATCAAGATCCAGTCCAGACGAGTGATGATGATTTTTCTAAGCGAACAAGCCGATGTCAGAGTCAGGCAGGCAAGCAGGAGCGCCAGCCAACGAAAAAATTTCCCTGTAACCATGTGATGGAGACCCCACGATCGATGTGCGATGCCTTTGTATTCTAACTTAACTCCTATTAGTCCTGAAATGGCCGTTTACGCGCTGACCAAACCCTAGATCCGAAGGCGCGTCCCGAAGAGTGATCCGTCCCTAGGAGAAAAGAGGGGTCCTGAAGCAGGGTCTGACCACGAAAGTGGTCCGAGACTTATGGTGCGACGAGGGGGGTGTAGAAGCAGTCAAGCAGAGTCTTGAGGCTAGATGGAAGCCAGTGTCAAGTGTCATGGCCGAAGGAAACTTCCATCATTTTTGGCTAGGGTTGAGTCACAGCTCTCACCTGTCGTCCATTCCCAATTGCCACTCACTGACGGACTGTTGCTTTCCCAGATGCTCCTGGAGTCATTCCACTTTACAGCTGACTTGGACCTGGCAGCTCTCGCCAGGACTCTTCGTTACGGCCTCGGCAATAGAGGGTCATGGTAAAAGCCATGCTGCATACTGAGGTCCAGAGACGATCAGGCGCCAACCAGCACCAGGGCTCCACTGGCCTCCCCCGATTTTCATAGCAATTTGACCAGCGCTGCCCTGGATGATGGCGGCGTACAGATTCTGTTCCGCTCGTTGGATGGATACCGAGGAAGTGGAGGTCACCCCAGCCTCCCGACGCAGATCGATTAGCGACTTCATGCTTTCGCGAAGCCCCCAGTTGTAGACGTGGGGATAGTAAAGCGTTGGAATCCCAGGATGAGTCAGGATATAGGCATAACCCTGCATCACCTTGTCACAGGGTACGGGCCAAAAGTTCTGTCCGGTGCCACAGGTTTCGGAAGGGCCTGTGTCGTGGTTATCGACGAAGGTTACCATCTTCTGAGCCCACCAGCCGATGCCGCCAGCAGGTCGTCTCGAGCTATCAGCCAGACGCCAGTATTCATTCGTCAGGAGAACTCGGTTTAGTAATCCCTTGGTGCTAAAGTCGAAGGCCGCACATTCACCCGAAGTGCCATTCACGTAGTTGACGAGCAGCTGTCGATGACTATCGACATTGTTGTAGTCGAGATCGGTCCAGATTTCACCGACACAAAAATTGGGGCGTGTCGCATCGTGATAAATCTTAGCATAAGTGGGCGAATACCCTTTGGAGTAATCGAACCGCCAACCGGAGAAACCGAGTCCTTTCAAGCGCCCGTTCATCCAGTTTTTGATGTCATTCTGGACGAAGATCTGAGAGTGATCGATATCGCGAGCTGAATCATAGGTAGCGCCGGAATCATTTCCGCCGCAGCGTCCTAGCCACTCATCATTATTGGCGACAGCTTCACAACCCCAGCTAGGGTTATTGAAATCACCCCAATTGAAGGAGCCGACGCGATGATTGATGACGATATCCGCCACGGCAGCGATCCCCTGCCCACGCAGTGCAGCTATGACCGATGAAAGGGCTCCCTCTCGACCGTAAAGGGAGTTCAGATTGTTCAGTTCGCGCGGCAGATAACCTTCGCGCGAAGCCGAGTCTGAGGGTGGGGGGAACCAGACATGTGTGACACCGAGGGCTTTAAGATCTTCCGCTTTGGACTGGAGATCGGCATACCAAGATCCATTTGCGGAGTTCCAATGAAACCCCTGGAATAGGATTGCGTTCGAACTCTTGTTCTGCTCTGTGGCGGCTTGAACACCCCAGGTCGTCGCTAGACCCAGGACAAGCGTTGCAGCCCTTCCGCAAAGTCCTTTCCAAGATGTCGACCTACGGTCTGGCCTCCGATCTGTCGATTTCATGTGTAGCCCCCCCTTGAGATCGCCCCGCGGTCCCTTAGTTTAGATCGCTCTTAAACTTTAAAAAGTGATATCAGATTTACCACTTCCTACCATAACTATCTCGATCGAGTGTCCTTTTTTTCCTCATCAGGACGACACGCGACAACCCGGGTGTGCGGATAGTAAAGAAGCTTACATGCTGCACGATCTGCACACAGCAATCTCCATGAGTCGGCTTTCTGCTGATCTTGCACGTCTTACACCAGCGAACACCTGCTCGAAATTTGCTTCTCTCCGGCCCGTAGATCGACACTTGCATTGTGTCTCGGATCCGATTTGTAGTAAACTTACAAGAAAACCCGTCGGTTTTTGCGAGTCGCCTTCTCTCTTGTGTCCTAGCAGTATGGAGTCCTTATCAAGGATCATGCCTCAAGTGGCCCGTAGAAAAAACAGGAAAGAACCCAGGGTCTGCAAAGAATGCTATTAAAAAGGGCGTAGTGCTTGCTGCGGCTTCGCTGCTATGATGGGAGTCCAAAACGTCTGATCGTCTCATGCATGGGAGGGAGAGGAATATGGCGATGCCGATCCAGCTTTACTGCTTAGGTTACCAAGATCGGAGCGATCGAGTCCGCTGGTTGCTGGAAGAGATGAAAGTTACCTATCAGGACCATTTTTTAAATCGCAAAGCGGGTGATCTCAATACGCCGGCTTATCGCCGCTTGAATCCAATGGGTCGAGTCCCGACCCTTGTTGACGGCGACGTTGTCTTGCATGAATCGGCAGCCATTTGCTTCTACCTCGCTGATACCTACGGATACGGAGAGCTTGCACCTCGAATGGAAGACAAAGCTTTGCGTGCGGAGTACGTGAAGTGGATGGTCTGGTCGGTCGGGACCTTGGAGTGTGTGATCGCCAGGATGTTTACACACGTGTCGACGGCAGAGGAGAAGGCTTCGACCCATGCATTTGTGAAGGAGCAGAGTGAGATTTTCAAATTAGCCTTGAATCCTATTTTAGAAAAACATGATTTCATTTTGCCGAGCGGCTTCTCTGCGGCCGATATCATGCTCGGAGCGGTGATTCCCGGTGCTCATGACTATCTCGTTCTCGGTAATCCAGCTATGGAGGCTTATATGAAGCGACTGATGACCCGGGAGGCTGCGGTGCGTGCGAAGGTGTTCTGAACTCCCGATCATGGATGAAAGATAGGACCGGACCTCGCGAGAGAGAAGAGACCTTCCCAATCTAGATGCTCCTCATCCAGAACGCTCGCTGCCTATCACGAGATGGGCAGACTGTCGATAAGCCTTTGTATTGACTTTTTAAAAATCGGCGGACATTTCTTACAATGTTAAGACAGAAAGCTGGATGGAACCCCTATAAGAATCAGAAGTTTGAGCCACAGACTTAAGTAGGGCGCTTTCTGGCCGAAACCCCTCAGGGCCAGATGTTCTGGCTTTAAAGACGATCACCGACTCGACATCTCCGAGAGACGTTTGATCGCATAGTAATTGGAGGAATCGATGATTCTTGTGACAGGTGCTACCGGTAATGTGGGCTCACGTGTACTCTCTAGGCTCGCAGAAAAAGGCCAAAAAGTGAGCGCTTTAGTCCGCAACAAACAGGCCAAAGGAATCCACCCCAAGGCTGATGTACGGGTGGGTAATTACGAGGAACTCAAGTCGCTAGAAGCGGCCATGCAAGGTGTCACCAAAGTCTACTTGCTGGCGTCAGGTTCCAAACTCACTCAGCATGAGTTCAACGTGATAGCAGCAGCCCAGAGGGCTGGCGTGAAACACATTGTTAAGCACTCTGGTCTCGGTGCTAACTACGGAGCGATCGAGCTCTCGCGCTGGCACCTTGAAGCCGAGAAAAAACTGAAGCAATCGGGAATCGCATGGACCATCCTCCGACCAAGCGGTTACGCGAGCAACGCCCTCATGTGGAGCGGTAGCTTGGCAAGCCAAGGAGTGGTCTATGGTTCTACGGGAGACGGCAAACTGGGCATTATAGATCCCGATGACATCGCAGATTGTGGGGTCATTTGCCTGACTAAATCTGGCCATGAGGGCAAAGAGTATGACTTGACCGGACCGGCGGCGCTATCGGTCACCGATCAGTTAGCCATCATCAACAAAGTCGTGGGTAAGCAGTACCGTTATCAAGAGGTACCAGATCAGGCGGTGCACCAGGCCATGACGCAGATGGGTCTGGATAAAGCCTTCGTAGATGCTATGGTGGAGTTCTACGGCATGGTGCGCGCCGGGCATGCCGCAGTAACGACACCGACCGTGAAGCAACTGCTAGGCCGCGAACCAGCTAGTTTTGAAACTTGGGTAAAAAACAATCGCAACGCCTTCACCAATGCCAAGGCCTCTAATCAGTAGGACGCGGTGTCCCACAAGGGATGGCGCTAGCGCTATCCCAAAGCTTCCGAAGTCAAGCATCAGAGCCGCCATCTTTTGAAACAAAAAAGCCCTCCTGAAACTTTTTCGGTGTTCAGCGAGGGCTCTTGTTACAACTCGACATCTGAAAAATAGCACAGCCCGGAATCGAACCGGGACACCCGTGAAGGTACTGGATTTTGAATCCAGCGCGTCTACCTATTCCGCCACTGTGCCACAAAAAAATCAACGAATCTGGTCGAGTGCGACATGCGCAATTCTCTTGTCGAAGTACGCAGTTTTGCTTGTCTAAAATTTTACTTTGTCTAGGCACCTGCATCGACTGCACTGCCGAGAAACAAGGTTGTATCGATAATGAAGTGAAAATTCAACAGTAGAATTCGAAGATTCCGAGGGTGGAGTAAGCCAACAGTGACCTGTCGTCTTTGGATACTGCATTTGAACTTTTCATTAAGAATTACCCTTCGGGTGACGATAGAGCTTCATGTTGACCCCGGAGGGTTGCAGAATGTTTTTAGCCAAATGGGCGCTCAATCGCATCGAGCCGAGGGTCCAGGTTTTACCAGTCGAACTGAGAGGACTGCTCGCCTTACGAGAAACTGTCGAAGAACGGCAGGTCCCCTTTATCGTCTGGGACGTCTCGGCGAATGGCCTCGGCATCATCCTGTCCGATCGACTTGCTCCAGGAGACGTTCTACGGCTGACCTTCGGCCCGCCTTGTGCTTTGGTGGTCATGTGTAGTGTCGTGTGGTGTGAGTTGCAGGAGGCTGATTACGACTTTCAAGAACCGAGCTACCGCTGCGGTCTCATCACCATCCAGGGGGGTAAGCCATTGCAGCCTATCATCGATACGATCGAAGAGCAACAGAAGCAGTCGACCAATAGGACGAAGTAAAAGGGAGTAGAGGCCGCCCAGCTGTCACCGTCGCTAGGCCCTCAAGCGCTTTCGTCTCACGCACTATTCTTCGTCAGCTCGAGGGCGACTTTGAGATCGCTCAAAAGCATCTTCATCTTGTGAGGGTTAGACAGAACATCGAGGGTTGCAAGCGGCAGGTGGACTGACTCGCAATGACGGCATACCAGCAAGGACAAGTCCTCGCGCACGCGCTCTTCCATCTCATGGCCACACTTCGCACACTTGTGGTAGTGTGCGGTCCGCTCGAAGAGCTCCTTCTTGCGTCTTTCGGTCTCCTTCAGCTTCTCGATAAGTTCCCGTTCTTTCTTGTAGAAATACTCTTCTTCCAAACGACTGTGTTCGTGGAGACCGTGGGTGTGCTTCATAGGCGATAACTCCCTCCGAGGTGGACCTTTTCGTGACAACAGTAGTACCTTCGGTCGACTGGGAATTATCCTTATCATTCGATAATATATCAAAGATATCATATTCTTATGCATCCTCTTACTGTCGCGGCAGAATGGAGGTTGGCGCGGTTTCTCCCTTTCTCACTTCTTGGGGGGTGAAAATCCACGTTTTGTTGGGAATCTTTGGTAATCCGCCAGGGAACTGTTATATCATCTGAGACTTACGCGTAAATCACGATACCCCCCGAAGAGGTTATTGTTCGATGAAACCTTTCTCCTCGCGAGGCCTTGAGCTGCATAAGAGCCTGCAGCAGAAAATCATGATACTCGATGGTGCCATGGGTACCATGATTCAACGATACAAGTTGGACGAAGCCCAGTTTCGCGGCGAGCGTTTCAAGAGCCACCCGGTCGATCTCAAAGGCAACAACGACCTACTGGTCCTGACTCAACCCCAGATCATCAAGGATATCCACCTTGCTTACCTTGAGGCAGGGGCCGACATCATTGAGACGAACACCTTCAGCGCAACGACGATTGCTCAGGCCGACTATCACTTGGAATCGGTCGCCTACGAGCTCAACAAAAAGGCAGCCGAGCTCGCTAAGTCAGCCGTTGCTGAGTATGAGGCCAAGCACCCGGGTCGGCACTGTTATGTCGCAGGGGCGTTGGGTCCTACCAACCGAACTCTTTCCCTTTCTCCGGACGTCAACAATCCTGCCTATCGGGCTGTGACGTTCCACGAGGTGGCTGATGCCTATTATGAGGCGGTACGAGGATTGGTCGACGGCGGTGTCGATATCTTGCTGCCAGAAACCACCTTCGATACGTTGAACCTCAAAGCTGCGATCTACGCGATCGAACGTTTTTTCGAGGATCATCAGTGCCGTATTCCGGTGATGCTTTCGGTGACGATCACAGATGCCTCAGGACGTACGTTGTCGGGCCAAACAGTGGAGGCCTTTTGGAATTCGGTGCGCCATGCCAAGCCCATCAGCGTCGGCATCAACTGTGCGCTAGGGGCCAAGGACATGCGGCCCTATATTGAAACCCTGTCTCGCATTGCAGACTGCGCGATCAGCTGTTATCCGAATGCGGGTCTCCCGAATCCTCTGAGCGAGACAGGCTACGATGAAACACCGGACATGACCTCGGGATTGCTGGCTGAGTTTGCATCGAGTCAGTTTATCAATATCGTCGGTGGTTGCTGCGGAACGACTCCAGAGCATGTTCATGCCATCGCACAGCAGATGAAGAAATTCCCACCGCGAGCGCTACCGACTCTCGCGCCGACGACTCGTCTCAGCGGTCTTGAACCGCTTGACATCAAGCCTGAGAGCAAGCTTTTTTATATGGTCGGGGAGCGAACCAACGTCACAGGATCGCCTCGCTTTGCTAAGTTGATCAAAGATGGTGACTTTGACTCTGCTCTGGCTGTCGCTAGGCAGCAGGTTGAAAACGGTGCCAACATCATCGATATCAACTTTGACGAGGGTATGCTTGATTCCGAGGCCTGCATGCGCCGCTTCTTGAACTTGATTGCGGCGGAGCCCGATATTGCTCGCGTGCCGATTATGATCGATAGTTCCAAGTGGACGGTTCTGGAAGCTGGCTTGCAGTGTATCCAGGGCAAGTGCATCGTCAACTCGATCAGTCTTAAAGAAGGCGAAGCCAAGTTCATCGAGCAAGCGAAGCTCCTTCTTCGTTACGGAGCAGCAGTCGTTGTCATGGCTTTCGATGAGAAAGGACAAGCGGCGACCAAAGAAGACAAGGTGCGTATCTGTCAGCGAGCTTATCAGATCCTCACCGAACAGGTCGGCTTTCCGCCTGAAGATATCGTCTTCGATCCCAATGTGCTGACCGTGGCGACAGGTATCGAGGAGCATAACAGCTACGCTGTAGACTTCATCGAGGCCGTGCGTGAGATCAAAGCGAGCTGTCCCGGTGTGCTGACGAGTGGCGGAATCTCGAACATCTCCTTCAGTTTCCGCGGCAATAATGTGGTTCGAGAGGCGATGCACTCTGCCTTCCTTTACCATGCGATTCGTGCCGGTCTGGATATGGGAATCGTCAATGCGGGTATGCTCGAAGTCTACGAAGAGATTAATAAAGAGCTGCTTGAACGGGTCGAGGATGTGCTTCTCAATCGGAGGGCCGACGCGACCGAGCGTCTCCTTGAGTTGTCAGAACAGTACAAAGATCAGGCCCGTGGGGCCAAGGAAAGCGACAAGAACGCTTGGCGGCAAGGATCTGTCGAGGAGCGACTCGTCCATGCCCTGGTCAAGGGTATCGACGAGTATATCGAAATCGACACAGAAGAAGTGCGAAAAAAGGTCGCGCGCCCACTCGATGTGATCGAGGGCCCTCTCATGGACGGCATGAAGGTGGTCGGTGATCTCTTCGGCGCCGGGAAAATGTTTTTGCCGCAGGTTGTGAAGAGTGCTCGTGTGATGAAAAAAGCCGTTGCCTACCTTCAGCCCTACATGGAGGCCGAGAAGGCTGCCTCGGGTAGTAAGCGAAAAAGTCAGGGACGTTTCCTGATTGCAACCGTCAAGGGTGATGTCCATGACATCGGTAAGAACATCGTCGCGGTGGTGCTCGCGTGTAACAATTTCGATGTCACCGATCTCGGAGTGATGGTGTCGTGCGAAGATATTCTGCGCAAGGCCAAGGAAATCCAGGCAGACATCATCGGTCTCAGCGGCTTGATTACCCCGTCTCTCGATGAGATGATCCATAATGCTGGAGAAATGGAACGACAAGGCTTTACCGTTCCTCTGCTCATCGGTGGGGCAACTACGTCCAAGGCGCATACAGCGATCAAGATTGCCCCCCATTATCACGGACCCGTTTGTCATGTCGGAGATGCCTCGCTGGTGGTCGAAGTCTGCTCAGGACTTTTGAGTGCTGAACGTCGGGATGCCTACGTCTCCAAGGTCAAAATTGAACAGGAGCAACTGCGACAACGACATGCAGCGACCCTCCGCGAGAGTCAGTTTGTGAGCTTGCAGGAAGCGCGCGCCTCGCATTTCGAGACGGACTGGAATTCGCTTGAGATCACGGTCCCGAGCCGCCTTGGTGTTTGGGAACACGCCGATCTCAAGCTTGACGAAATCGCCGCCTATATCGACTGGTCGCCTTTCTTTTGGACCTGGGACATCAAGGCGCTCTATCCCAAGGTGCTGACTCATAAGACTTGGGGGGTCCAGGCGACGGAATTGTTTCATGACGCACAGAAGCTACTCGAAGATATCATCAAGAACCAGCGCTTCGATGCGCGCGCAGTCACCGGGATTTGGCCAGCCCAGAGCTTAGGTGATGATATCGAACTCTACCATCCCGAACGACCTGGACAACGGCTAGAAATCCTGCATTTTCTCAGGCAACAAAAGGAGCGATCAGAGGGCAAAAAAGCCCTATGCCTCGCCGATTACATAGCTCCCAAGTCCAGTGGCCGCATGGATTACGTCGGGGCATTTGCGGTTACAGCTGGTCCTGAGGTCGATCTTTGGGCTCAGTCCTTCGAGAAAAAACATGACGACTACACTGCGATCATGATCAAGGCTCTTGGGGACCGGATGGCGGAGGCCTTGGCTGAGATGATTCATAAAAAGATTCGTCAGCTCTGGGGCTACGGACTGGGAGAAAACATCGGGATCGAAGAGCTGATCAAGGAAAGCTATCGCGGCATACGCCCGGCTCCGGGTTATCCGGCGTGTCCTGATCACACGGAGAAGGGTACACTGTGGAAGCTGATGGACGTCGAACGGCGTATTGGGCTCCAGCTGACCGAAAGCTATGCCATGTATCCTGGTAGTTCCGTGTCGGGTTACTATTTTAGCCATCCCGAAGCCGATTATTTCCGTGTTGGTTCCATCGATAAAGATCAGATGCAGGATTATGCGCAGAGGAAGCGCATGGAACTGCGGGAGGTTGAGCGTTGGCTGCAACCGAATAAAGGTTACTAAGAGGTGCACCTTGAGAAACAGGCCATAGGCGTCGTTGGACCAAAAGCCCTCTGCTCCTCACGGACCGCATGTCCGCTCAGGGCGACGAAACTTTCAACGCCTAGCCTCTGGACCATGTTTCAAGGCTTGAACAGGACATTGAGCACAGAAACAAACTAGGCAGAGTCAAGGAAACCGCTTTGCGATTTGGGCAGAATGATTGTGAAGCATGTGCTGCCGGGGTGGCTGTTGAACTCAATGCTGCCATGATGCTGTTCAATCATGCCTTTGGCTGTACTGAGCCCCATCCCAACACTTCTCGACTGGTCTTTGGTGGTGAAGAACGGTTCGAAGATTCGGACATGGAAGGCCTCGGGGATACCGGGACCGTTATCTTTGATCTTGAGCTTGACCTCGGATCCCTGCTCTTCGGGCTCAATTGTGACAAGGGGAGCGATGTTTTGCATGGCGGCTTCGCACGCATTCACCAAGAGATTGAACAGCGTTTGGGTCAGCTGCAAACGCCGTCCCTCGATCTTAACATCCTGCGGGAGGGGTTTGAATATGAGTTGGATTCCAGCCGCTTGTAGGCGCTCCTGAAGTAGAAACAAGGTCGATTGAACCCAATCGTTGACGGAGCAGAGCTCAAAGGGGTCCATCGACCCATCTCGGGCAAAGGTCTTGAGACCTTCGATAATACGATGGCAGCGTTCGCAAGCTTCGATTAACTTCCGAGTCGTGAATAGCAGACGTTCGTTGGTGAGCGAACCCTTTTCCGCCTGGGAGAAGAGCTGTTCAGCGTAACCAGAGATAATCGCTAAAGGGTTATTGATTTCATGTGCTAGGCCGCTGGCTATGCCGGCGAGCGAATTCAGGCGTTGGGATGCCATCAGCCTGTGGCGTTCTTCGTCAAGATACTGGTCCAGGGCGAGATGTTTGGTCATATCCACAGTCATGCCAACGACCCCGATGATTTCATCTGCTTCCCGGATAGGATCGAGATGTGTTTCATAGCTGGAGCCACCGATACTCAAGGTAATCGCAAAGCTCCCGCCCCTCAGAGCTTTCCGAAAGTGAGCCTTTTTTACTGGTAAAGTGTGGAGGCGAAATGCTGGTTGGCCCAAGACTTTCTGGGGATCAAGACCCAATTGATGGCAGAGCCCGCCGCTGAGCAAGACGAGCTTTTCTGCCCTGTCGACCACGAAGGTCAAGACAGGCATCTTGTCGATCACGTGTTCCAATTGCCAGCGTTGAGTCATCACGTCCTTCGTCAACAGCGCTTTGGGCTATTCACCTTATTGTTATTTTTGCATACTATAGAAGGTGACGTGAGTGAACCTTTTGCCGGGTGTGAGGTCCTGTGCTGCGCATAAGCTCCGAAACCAAGGATGGTACAACCTTGCTCCGCCTCGTTGGGCCTATCGACGACCAAGCCGCAAAGATTTTAGCTGAAACCCTCCCCCATGTTGGGCGCACGGTGACTTTGAACTTAGCGGGAATCGAGTATTTCAATTCGCTGGGGATTCGCGCCTGGGTTAATTTTCTCAAGGTGCTCGTCGAGGGACGTCAGGTCTACTATGAAGAGTGTCCTATGGATGTGATTCAGCAGATCAACATGATGCCTGCGATGTCGCGGGGTGTCGAAGTCCTGTCCTTTCAAGGCGACTTTGCTTGCCCGGACTGCGGTCACGAACAGCGTCTGCTCTTCAGCTGCAAGGAGGGTCGTTCTGTCCTCTACGATCGATTGGAGCAACAGCCCTGCGAGCGATGTGGCGGCCAACTCGAACTTGAGGATGACCCAAAAAACTTCCTTCTCTTTTTAAAATCCTGAGACTTGCCAAACCTCGGCCTCGATCATCGGATTTATCGACCTCAAGTCTCCCTTGCCCGTGCCGATTGACCCCCGAGACAATTGAGTAGGACCTAGATCCCATATGGCAAAAAAGGGCTGCGTCATAACCTGGTCAAACCCTCAGGCGATCACCATCACGGGCGTCGTCGATGAGTATGCTGATTTTAGTGGTTTGGTCTCCATGGCGCAGAAAACCTTGGCCGTGGATTTAGGTGGGGTGACCCGGGTTAATAGTTCAGGAATCCGAAACTGGATCCAGACAATCCTCAGGAACAAGATCCAAATCGTGCTGAGCAACTGCTCCCCCGTCATCGTTGACCAGTTTTCCATGATTCCAGAGTTTATCGGTAAGAGCGGTTATGTCGAGTCGTTCTATGGGAACTTTCACTGTGCTTCGTGCGGCTACGAGTATGCCCATCTTTTTGTACTAGGTCGTGACGTTCAAGCTGGTCATGTTAGACCATTGATCGCCCTCACTCAACCCTGTCCCCGTTGTCCCGAAACGATGGACTTCGATCATAACCCCGATGTCTATTTCGCCTTTCTAAAAATGGTCAAACCACGCCAACAAGCTTCCTAGTTTATCGTCCTAAGAGCTGGTCCAAAAAGTGTTCTGTCCATCTCAGAACACAAGAGGTATCTTATCGAATCTCAGCGATCTTCGTGCATCTCAGTCGCTGAAGGGGCGATTGTCTTTGGGTATTTCAAACTATGTCAGTTTATAATTTTTATAACTATGCAAGTTGAATGAATTTTTGCTCGCTATGAAGAATCCATGGATCACGATGAAAATTTCATGACCTTGGCACAGGGGCTGCAATAATGGTCCCGTAAAGGAAATTGCTCCTCAACGTTCTTTTCATGGAAAGGTTTTTCTCTATGAGCATGGTACGCAGTCTATCGAAGTTTCTGGTGCCCGCCGCCCTTCTCTTCGCTGCTCAATCTGCTTCAGCTAATGGATTCCTACCTCCCCAAGGTTCCGTCAAAATCAAAAGACTCCTTTTCAACGGCACAGGTTGCCCACTCGGAACCGTCGCAGAGAACATTTCTGCCGACGGCAAAGCCTTCACAGTAACATTCTCAGAATTCTTCGCTGAAGTTGGTCCTGGTCTGCCCCTGAGTTCGGGCCGTCGTAACTGTAACTTGACCGCTGTCCTCGCCGTTCCGGCTGGCTGGCAGTTCACCGTTGGTGACTTCTTCTACCGCGGCTTCATGGATATCGACGCAGGCATCCGCGCTGAGCACACCACCAACTACTTCTTCGAAGGCCAAGGCGACACTGGTTCCTTCCGTTCGAATGAAGTCGGTCCCCAGGAAAAAGACTTCGTTTACACCGACAAAATCGGTCTCGTTTCCTCTTACATGCCGAACTACTGGTCGCCTTGTAATGTTGAGCGCGCTTTGAACATCAACGTGTCCGTTCGCGTGTCCAACACCAACACTCGTCTCTATCCAAACGCTCAAGGCCTCATCACCAACGATTCGATCGACGGTCAGCTGAAACAAGTGTTCGGTCTGAACTGGAGACCTTGCCAGCAGTAATTTCGGATACTGATTCACGGCGCCCCCTGACCACCTGGGGTCACCCAGCGGACTTGCAGTATGCCTGCAGGTCCGCTTGCCGTTTGAGGAGAGTCACACATCGTGATGGTGCGGAAGAGGCTCTTCGAGCAGACAACTGCTGCTCCACTCCGCGAAGGGAAAGAGTTTCCGCTCCGAGGTGAAGGTGAGATACAGCCAGATGTTTCGACTGTAATTGGTGAGATCGATACTAAAGTCATAGAGGTGTTCGAACTTCTTCTGGAACAGCAGCTGTGACGCGAACTGCACGAGCATGATGGCGACCAGGATGGCCTGTATAACAAAGTAATAGGCTATAAAGTAGACTAGCATGGGTACCGCTCGTTCCCAAGTTTCGCCATTGCGCACGTTCTGTCGGATATCTTCAGGATTCATGGTGGCGTGCTCCTTCCTATATCGTCTTTGTATGAGAAGTAGAAGATGATGGATCCATTGATAGTGCTTGCGATAGGGAACTGCATGCGTCCCAGCGTGAGGATCAGACACTGGACCAGCCGATCACTTCGGATGCTGTCTCCTTGCGGGCTGATTTTTTGAATGGCTCCACTACTGCGAGCAATCTGGAAACGGAAGCCGACCTGCCCCTGGAGACTTTCATCCTGGTCGAGTTGATCTATGTAGCAACGACGTAAATCAAGATCCTGTGAGGCGACTGTGCTGACCACTTTTGGGACAAGTTTTCGCTCGGTTTCCAGATCGACTTTATACATCATCGATATCTGTCGCTGGTGACTTACGGCAGCGCGCGCTTCGCTGCTGCTGCTGAAGTCTTGTTCGGCGCTTTGAAACAACTCCCGCCCTCCGAGTTCGACCTGCACTTTCATCGAATATGCGTCGACCACACCTGCAAAAGCCTGATGCTCATATTGATTTTTGAAGCTGTTCGCTTGGGTCTGAAAGCGGATCTTAAGTCCTTTCTCTCCCTCTGGCTGCAGGGTCAATAGCCCCATATTGCTCAGGAAGAGGTGTCTCACCCCCAATTTAAGACGGCCCATGCCATTCCACGTTCGCGTGCGGCCGGTATGATCGTTCAGGCTGACTCTCTGCACGGCATAATTACCAGCCGGAATCTTCCAGACGGGAACGAGACTGTCCGTTTCCGCTGCAGCTTGACTGAGCACATAGCGTCGGCCCTGTTTCACCTCGTGGAGGTGAATAAAGACGTTTGTTGTGATGGCGCGACCGCGTTTGCTTTTTCGGAAGCCCTCGAGCTTCATCCTGGTGTAAATACCACCATAGCCCTGCTGAAGATATTCCCCGTTCCAGCTTTCAAGGGGACTGTAGAGATCTTCCGCTTGGGCCGACGGAGCAAGGCCCACGAGAGAGCACACGCCAACGAGGAGCGAGCGCTGGAGCTGTGTCGTCACACCTTGCGATGCCAGGAGCAAGCAATTTGAGAATTTTAGGTCAAAGGCTGTCAAGTCACCCACTACTCGAAGTGCTTCTCGAAATGCAGCGATCGAAAAGAACGGCAACACATTGTTCCTGGTAAAATTGGTTTCGTTTCGGTCCCTAATTGTCTTTCCAGACTTCAGGAGTGAAACTGGAGCCTCGGCGCATAAAACTCTGAACCCGGAAGGAGACGGATCGTCCGTGAGGATCAGAATGATTCTATACATCACGCCGCCAAGGCACTCAGGAGAGATGGGCACTCACCTAGCCAGTCAAGTTTCGAGAGGACCTCCCCCTTCTTCTCTCACGGTAACATAGTCCATGCAGGCATTTGCTGCCGGGCTCGAAAAGGAGTATGTCGATGCAAATCCATTCCCTTCATGTTTATCCCCTGAAAGCGGCAGCGCCCTGGTCACCGCGAGAGGTTAAAGTCTGGGAGACGGGCTTGGACCAGGACCGACGCTTCGTGCTCGTCGATCCGGAAGGTCGCTTCGTCAGCCAGCGCAGCCTGCCTGCCCTGACTCATCTTAGGATCGAACTGGGGTCCGGTCTGACCTTGCACCATCAGAACCGTCGCTACCATCAACTGAGGCCTGAAGGTTCTTCGATGACCATCGAGGTCTGGAATGATCGCGTCCAGGCTCTTGATTGGGGGGATTCGATCAGTCAGTTTCTAAGCACTGAGTTCGGTCGGCCTCTGCGTCTTTATGAAGCCCGAAGCGAAGAGCCTCGACTCGTGAACCAGCGCTACACAGGGGGTGCACCCGTTCCGTATTTCTTTGCTGATGGATTCCCTTTGCTTGTGGTATCCCAAGAGTCTCTCGATCATCTCAACGAACGCTTGCGGCAGCAAAATCTCTCTCCCGTGGCGATGGATCGATTTCGAGCCAACATTGTCATCAAAGGTTGGAAGCCACATGGTGAAGACGAAGCGAAACGGATTCGGATCGGGCACGATCTTGAACTGGTTCTAGCCAAACCCTGCAGTCGCTGCTCTGTGATCACGGTCGATCAAAGCACCGGTGTGGTGAGTCAAGAACCACTTAAAACACTGGCGACCTATCGAAAGGGTGCGGATGGGGGCAAGATCTTTTTTGGGCAGAACGCCTACGTCGCCAGCGGAGCTGGCTCAACGATCGCTCTCGGGGATACCGTGATGGTTCTCGAATAATCAGGCGGCAGCCGTGGGTGTGAACGTCCAGGTGGAGCTCTTGAAGCGTCGTCGTATTAAAACCTCAGGACCTTGTGCGACGGCTTGCTGAAGGATTCAGCGGTCGATGCAGCGCGCCTCGCGAGTCGTGCGGAACGCTTGAAGGTCGGAAAGGATCCGGTCGTTGACCGGACCCTCGTCGATCAGAAGCTAAATTCTGGCTTAACCTGGAGACTCTGACGATCCTTGCCGGTCAGTGACACGTTCGAGGGATTCTCGGGAACGAAGATCAGCAGATCCTCTGCTCCAAAACCGCCTTCAAAATCGAGCCATGCGACATCTTGTGGCCTGACCGTCACCCGATCGGGTAGGTAACGCCAGCTCATGTCCTGCTGCTGGAGGGCTATGCGACGCCAAGGATCGCTCCCAGCCGAGGCGAGCGCGTCGACATTGTCCGCACTTTCAGTGCGAGCGTAGACGATCACTCGGATGCCCAATTCTCTTTGGCCGAAAAGCCCTAGACTGGCCAGAGGAGCTCGCTGGATTGCGAGTGTCGAGTACTCGAAGGTTTCCAGTCCCTTCCAAGCTTGCGCAGGTTTGCTCTCATCCTCGGCGAGTGGTTCCGCGCGTAGCGCCCGAACACTGTTCAGCTGAGCCAGCAAGGGGTCACGATCGTCTTGTTGCCGTTGACGCTTTCCAATCCAAGAGGCGAGCTGGACGTCGCTGACGGTTTGCGGAGTATCCTCCCAGGTGAGCACGCCGTCGTCGATGGAGGCGTCGACTTTTCCATCCAAGTTGGTATCGATCAGGACCATTTGTGAGCAGAGGTTCCAAGTGGTGATCGGTTGGTAGAGCTTGCTCGCTACTTCAAGATAAGCTTCCGTGCCGTCTCCTTCCGTTCTGTCGATGATGCGGTAGCCTGCTTCTTGCAGATCACAGAGGTTGGAGCGACTTGGATTCTGAAGGATACCTGATTTGCGTTCGTCTTGGCCCAAGGGTAGGAAAGGGAGAGCTGTGGCCACTGTTTGACTTTTGTTTTCAAGCTGCAGGGAAGCTAAGGCGCCAGCAGCGTCTGCCGAAGAGCTCGAATAGACCTGGAGACGACTCGCTTCGACCTGAGCAACACGTTTCAAAACAGCTAAGACGGGTAGCTGGGCGACGACGGTCTTATCGGTCGCTTTTTGATCGACAAAGCGGAGGAATCCATCGAGTTCACGTGTGTTTTGATTGTAAATATCCGCACGAATCTCAAGCGGCAGTTGAATGGTTCTCTGCTCACGAGGCAAAAGTCTGATCAGACCGCGATCCTGGAGCACAAGCTCCGAGTCGGTCACAGCCTCGATGCGGTAGATTTGCTCCTCATCGGTTTGGTTTTTGATCGTGACGCGGCTGAGGAGGCCCTTGTTCTGATCGACCAGAACATGCCCCAAGGAAAGCACCGGAGGATCCAAGGTAATCGGTAAGGTGAGGGCTTTGTAGGTGTCGATCCGGCCTGCTCCCTGACGAGTGAGGGGGTAAGCCTCCTTTTTATTGTCATCCTCGTACAGGGTGACAGCGGAATTCATGACTCGCGACTTCAGTTCGCTGTTGCTGATTCCAGGGAACTTCTGCTTGATCAATGCGACGACACCTGCCATGTGAGGGGCTGCCATCGATGTACCGCTCATGCGAGTTCCTTTGAAGCCACTGCCGACGGCCGCCGAGATGATGGCCTGACCCGGTGCGGAGATTTCTGGCTTAAAGGCTCCATCGAGTGATCGAGGACCCCGGGAGGTGAATCCCGTGAGCGTATCGATGCGGCTAGGATCCTCGATCCATGTCCCTGCGTCGAGGTTCATCCGTGCATTCGGATCAGCGCGGAGTTGAGTACCGACAGCTTGGGTGACCATGGTGCCAGGAATGTTGAGCGTACAGTCCCCACCCATAGCCGTCGCACGACCTGCGACATTGTTGATAACGACGAACGCCAGGGCACCCGCGTCTTGTGCCCTTTTACCCTTGTCGCAGAAGGAATTTTCACCACGGCTGATTAGAGCAATGGCTCCGAGGACATCGAGTTTTTGCTGAAGAGTCAGCTCTGTTAGAGCCAGCCCGACATCAACCAAACGCAGTTCCTTGCTGCTAAAACCGATAGGGCTAGGTGCAATCGATCCGGGAACCATGGGTACCAGCTGGCGCGTGCCATCGCTGAAGAGCACTTCTGAAGCTCGTTCCCGCCAGTTGTGATCCATCGAGTCAACAGAGGCTGCGACAGAGAGAGCGGCTGCCGAAGTCGAAGGGGAGCCGACGATATAGGGGACGTTACCCGAGTTACCAGCAGATATGACAGCTACCGTGCCACCCCGAGTGAGGTTTGCAACGGCCTCGTCATAGAGCCCGTCCGGAACTCCGTAGCCTCCACCGAGTGAAAGGTTCACCGCATCGAGACGATCGCTGGGATCTCCATCCTGATTCGGATCAGCAGCATACTCGAGAGCAGCAATGACGACGGCGTCGTTCGTCGAGCCATCACGACCAAAGACCTTCAGTGCATAGAGAGCTGCATCCGGAGCGACCCCATCGTACGTTTCGGTGTTATCACCGCGACCCGCGATCGTACCCGCAACATGTGAGCCGTGTCCTGACTCGTCGATCGGATCAGGATCGGGGGTTGGAAAGCGATTCCAGGGCACATCAGAGCCACTATCAAAATCGCCTCCGACGAAGTCATAGCCCCCCACGACCTTGGGAGTCGGGAAGTCATCTGCCAGGGTCGCTGGGTCGTTGGCCTTGTATACTGCGACGGTTCCCTTGCCGCCAAACATTTTGTGGGTGTAATCAATCCCAGTGTCGATCACGCCGACGCGCATGCCCTGGCCGCGAATCCCGAGTTCCTCTTGCACTTTTTTGGCCTGAATAAAGGCCACGGAACTGCTTGCTCCCCACATGGCCATACGATCGACAGCCTCTTGCTCCTCGGGAGCACGCTCGATGAGACGAGGTTCTACGATACCCAGCGAACTGGTCTCTGCCATCTCTTGGAAACGATCGCGGTACTTGTTTGGTACGGATAGAACCAGTCCGTTCAGCACGAAGCGATACTGATAGATCAATTTGATCTCAGGGGAAATAAACGCGACCTTGTCGAGGAATTCCTTTTGTTCGCGCTCCAAGGCCTCGCGACTGCTGGCATTCAAGATGACTCGACCATCTTTTGGATCGATCTTGGCGCTCTGAAACAGAGCCGCTTGTCTGAGCTGGATGCTGGCCAGGAACCGGGCTTCTTCGTAAGGTTGACTGGCGATGGAACTCAACCCAGGGCCTTGGTCTTTGGCTTTGCGCTCCGAGGAGCATTGAATGAGTCCTTGACTCATGATGACGAGCGAGCTGAGGCCAATCAGCTGCCGACGAAACGTGTTTCCAGGCATGCATTCTCTCCCTGACAGGATGGTTATGGAGCTAGCGATCTCTTCTGATAGAGGCGTCTATCCGTTCCTCTAAACGTATAGATTTCAACTCAGCAGTTAGAAACCCCTTGCGATCAAAAGCCACGATTGATGTGTTTTCCTCTCAGCACGCAAAGCGAACGAGACCGTGAGATGCACGGCGATTCTGCTGACGTGAAACAACAAGCGTGGTTGAAATCTAGGGGAAGGTAACAAGCAGCTTTCGGCTTGTCTAGATTGATCCTGGTGGAGTTCCCCCTCAGGAGCCTTTGCAAGACTGACAAATAAGAGAACATAGCTAGCAAAGCGGGATTCAGCGGGCAGAAAGTCTGAGCACTTTGAGTACTACAAGGAAATCACAATGAGCCGCACGATTGCATCAAGGCTGCACAGCGGTTGTTTCGAGTTTGTACGGATCCCGACATTGCCAGAGGCGTTTGCATGAAAATCCCTAGGTCCTCGTGGACATCTTGCTCGATCCGAGTTTCGGAGCATGAGGCTCCTCGTCTCCGGACCCTGTTCGAACGCGGACGAACAGAGGTTTGTCCGCGTGCCGAAGGAGGCACCTTTGAAAAACGAAGCATCAAAGAAGTTGGCGTGTGAAATTGGCTGAATGAGTCGCACCCAAGGCTCGCCCATGCAGAGCGGCCAACAGGATGCTTCGTATCGTTTCTTCAGAATAGGGTCGGGTGAGGAAATCCAAGCGGAAATCACGCACGCCTCGCTGCTCACACTCCTTACCGTAGAGCGTCAGCGAATAGGCTTCTGCGGCGTAGACGATCGACTTACAGCTTTCATGGGCGACATAGAATGTTTCGCCTGCGTCATTTGCAACTTCCAAGGTGCGATACCCGCAAACCGACGCAGTAGGGCAGCCGTGATGCAAGGCTGTGAGGGAGCAAGCTTCGGCGATGAAGAGCGGGGTGTCCTTGTAGAGGATGACCTGTGGTTCGCCGGCCGCCTCAGGCCAGGCAGTAAGTTTCGCATGGAGATTGTCGGCATCGTCTTCGACGGAAAGAGCAAAACGTGTCACGCCCCAGGCGGCCATTTCTTCGACCGCAAGAGTATTCAAGGAGTAGAGTGTAAAGTCGGTACTGAGATCGAGGTCCTCTCGATCCCATCCTGCTTCAGCAAGCAGCGGCAAGCATCCTAGGTTGCCAATCTCGAAGGCGCGACCACCGAGCGCACGGAATGCATCGAGCCAAGTGCGCAGCAACGGTTCATCCCACGCACGAATCACAGTGGGTAGAGCCAAACGAAGTTGGAGCTGACCTTGACGACAGAAGGCATCAAGGTCGCGTAGCACGTCGATGGCTTTGCTCGTGCCAAGGAAAGCCCGCTTGGGTTCGAAGACGAGTTCGTTCCAGGCAAGCTGGGGATACTCAGACTGAAAAGCGGCTAAGATGGGGAGATACTCGAGTCGGTCGATTTTTATCTGGTAGCGACGGCCTCGATCAGAGCGTTCTGACTTATCACGGCGTCCCTGGATGAGAGCGGATCGAGCCGCACGCCGGCTCTGGTCTTCGCAGGAAGCTTGAGCGAGTATGAGCTTTTCGTTCAGGTCCTGCTTCAGCTGCTTCAAGCGACTTTTAGGTACGAACCACTCGGCTTCACCTTTGAGGTTCACTTCGGCTTCAAAACCCGAGTCACCAAAGATATGGAACAGTTCGTGAAGATCGCTTGCAAGAGTGGTCGCCTTGCGTGGCTTTTCCGCTGGCAGACTGAGCTGGACTTCAGCTAGTCGCCTAGAGCCCAGGCGCGCCTCGACCTGGATCTTGAGGGTCCCATCAAGCTCGAGGATGCTACAGTGCACGCTGATGGCTCGGAGAGGACGCAGACGCGCGTCGGCAGGAGCCTGGGCCAAGCGTTCCGTATAGCGCTTGAGTTCATTGGAGCGAATCTTGAAGACCTGGTCGCCAACGCGTGGCATGCGAGCGTCCTCGGGAAGAAAAATCCGTACGCGACTTCCCGCCGTGCAGCTCGTAGCCCGCTTGCCATCGACCATGAAATCGCGCAAAGAAAACTGGCAGACTTCGTTGGCATACTTCTGCTGAGCCTGGGTGAGGGAGGCCTTGACCTGCTCACCATGCTGGGGTTTGGCGTGGTAGAGACTGTCCGGACTATCGATCCTCAGCCCATCGAAGCGCTCCAGTGGATCGTGAGACACAAGCTCAATGCTCCGACCCTGCACCGAGAGGACCGATCCAATCGGTAAACCACGATGGGTGGGATTCGCCAGGTCAATCACATTCTCAACATACCGACCTCTGACGAAGAGGCGGGTGGTCTCACGGTGGAAGCTAAAAGCCATATCCTTTCGGAAGTCGCGAGCTTCCAGAGGTCTGCGGCCTGTCTCTCGATCGAAGATGCGGTTGAGTTGCTCACGATAAAGCCCGATCGTTGTCGCTACATACTGAGCATCTTTTTTTCGGCCTTCGATTTTTAAGGTATCGACTCCAGAATAAACCAGAGTTTCAAGATCGAGACTTGTATCGAGATCTTTCATGCTGAACAAAAATCCATGACCAGGTTCGTTCAGAATTTTGTAGGGCTTTCGACAGGTATAGGCGCATTCACCGCGGTTGCCGCTGCGTGCATCTTCTGCTCCAGAGAAGAAACAGAGCCCGCTGTAGCTATAGCAGAGACTGCCGTGACAGAAGGCCTCCAGCTCCACGGATTCATGAGGTATACTCCGACGAATCTTGCGAATCTCCTGTGCGGTCAATTCACGAGCGAGCACCACGCGGCGAAAGCCGAGCTCAGCTGCAGCCAGAACTCCTGTCCGATTGTGGACAGCCATCTGCGTAGAGGCATGCATCCGCAGGTTCGGGAAATACTCCCGAACCAAACGTGCGACCCCGAGATCTTGGATGATGACAGCCTCGATCCCGAGCCATTGCAAGGCGGCAAGGGTATCGATAAAGTCGGGCAGTTCGGTTTCTTTAAGGAGAATATTGAGTGTGACCAAGACCTTCATGCCTGCTTCACGGGCTAAAGGCATCAGTTCCTGCAAATCTTCGATCGAAAAATTTTCGGCCCGACCCCTGGCATTGAAACTCTTCAGGCCGAGGTAGACAGCGTCGGCACCTGCCTGCAGTGCGGCAAAAAACTGGGCGCGACCTCCCGCAGGGGCCAGTATCTCAGGAACCTTCCATGAGGAATCGATCGAACGAGTTGGCGTTTCCGTCGGGTGTTGTTCGGTATCAAGTCGCATCGATGCTTCCTTTTTGAATCCATGCCATCAAAAGTTCAGGCTAAGGACCGACATCAGCGCAGTCGCAATCGTGGGTGAGGGAAAGACCTCGGGGGTGATCGCCGCTGGCTCTGACTTTATCATGGCTCCACGACCCGACCCCATGTGCTGCTTCGGAATCACAGCAGCCTCTGTGCCAAGACATAAGGAGCGCAAGCTTGATAGCAGAAAAAACCCTGCTTGGCCAGCGTTTTCTGTCCCGATGACGGGGTTGTTTTGCAGCTATTTTAGCTTGTTACCGAGTGAGGGTGTATGAAGGCTGGCGCCGAGGCGAAACGGTCCCCTCTTTCACTCGCAACCTTGGACCAATTTGCGCTCTTGAGCCGTCACGGATCTCGAGAACGCTTGATTCAGGTCTCTTTTTTAGGCCCCTCGGATCCTGAAGCAACTGGGGTTTGGGGGGCTGCATGCGCATGGGGGGCTGTCGCTGGTCCTCCGACCGAAGCTGAAGCCGCGGTGCTTGCGAGGGGTTGTGGGGTTAGTGAGGCCTGCGAACCCGTCGGCTGAGCAGCCCCGGTGGCGCCCGCCACTGGAGCTGCGGGGTTCGCCGCCACTCCGTCGGTGGATGGTTTGAGAGCAGGTGCGGCTTGCTCTGCTGTTCGATCCGCGGCGTGATCCTTGTCTTTGGGCGGAGCAAGAAGTTCGCTGAGTGGGACGTTAGCGAAAGGATCCACAGGCTGGAAGCCATCGCCCCCCTTGTATTTACCATCTGCGTAATGGGATTCGTGATAATCGTAGGACTCTCCGTGAGGATGATCGGGATCCGCTTTGGGCTTCAGAGCCTCGTTCACTGTGGTTTCAAGCACCTGACTCGGTGAGGCTGCTTCGAGCTTTTTTTGGAGCTCTCGGATCTTTTCTAATTCGATCTCGCGCTCGGCATCGTGAATGACTTCTTGAAAGCTGTTTTTGACGTCATTGGCGTGGCGCCGGGCCTGAACAAAGAAACGGCCGAACTTACGCATAGCATCCGGTAGCTTATCCGGACCGATGAACACGACCGCGACGATCGCAATGACGACGAGCTCCATAGGTCCTATACCGAACATCGTACCGTTCCTTTCCCACCAACAACAATCCCTCAGACACTCACTCTGGGTGTCCTCTCTGTTCCCTTTCAAGCGCCCGTTGTCTTCAAGACAAAGACCCGTCAAGCGACTCAGAGCACTTGGTCATTATGCCAAGCATGCTATTTATCTGACTTGCCAGCGAGCCAGGCAACCCCCGATCGTCCGAAGCAGGGACAGACTCGGACGTATTCTACACCCACCCTATTCTTTTGTATATCAGACCTCTCGAGGCTCACCCGCCTTTCTTGTGAATGACGTAAAGTCCGTCGGCGATCGGCAGGAGACCTGCTTCGACCCGAGCGTCCTGTCGGACAAATTCATTGAACGAGCGAATAGCTACCGTTTCAGGACTGAGATCCTGAGCATGGAGTACCTGGCCACCCCAGAGCACGTTGTCCACCAGAATGACCCCGCGTGGGCGAAGCAACCTGAGACCTTTTTCGTAGTATCCCAGATAGTTTTCTTTGTCGGCATCGATAAACATGAGATCGAACGACTCAGGGCCTTGCTCCTTCAGAAGCCTATCGAGGGTGTCATGAGCTGGGCCGAGCTCGATGCGAGCTTTGCGCCGAAGTCCCGCGAGATCGAGGTAGCGACGGGCGATGTCAGCCGTCTCGGGGTTGATATCGCAGCTGATCAGTTCGCCTTGATCAGGTAGAGCCAAACCGAGGCAGACAGCGCTGTAGCCTGTGTAGCAACCGACTTCAAGAATCCGTTTCACCCCGATCGATTTGGCCAGAAGATGCATAAAAATACCTTGCTCAGGGCTGATCTGCATATTGGCGTCGTTGCGGCGTTGCGTTTCGGCTGCAAGGTCTGGAAGGACAGGATGAAGGTCCATTTGGTGACGATGGATGTATTGAAAGAGGGCTGGTGTCAGCTCCGGGGTCTTCATGGGCACTCCTTCGCGAGGCTCGGTTGGGTCTTGACGGGTCCAAAGACGAGGTGACTTGACTCCACGCGCGTCTGCTTACCTCCATAGGTACCACATGTGGGAGTGGAATCCAGCTCTTGGAAGACCACTCGGTCTTGCGAGGTCATGGCCCAGGCTTGGCATGTAAAAAAAGCATGGAGGCGCAAGTCGAGTTAATAAAGGCATGATTTGTTGGCATATAACCACATCCGATACTCATATTACGTCTTTTTTAACCTGCTGTTGCTCTTGACCTGCAATGTTTGGGTGGCTCCTGAGCTCCTTAGGGCATCTGTTTTGATCACGACGATACCTCTGTCACATTTGCAGGGTTTTTTCTCGTAACAAACTTCTGGAGTTTTTCTCATGGCTAACAAGTACCTGATTTCGGCAAGTCTTTTGACCTTTGTCCTTCAAGCCTGCGGCGCCCAAAAAGACGCCAATGGAGATTTGACCCGCGAAAACGATCAACTTCGTCAAGAAAATCGCGAATTGTTTACTGCTAGCGAGAAGGCAAAGGCCGATCGAGAGCAGGCAGCAGCCGCACAGCAGACTGCTGAGCAGGAGCTTGCTGCATCAGCGAAGGCGCTTGAAGACTCTGAGAAGACTCGCAGTGATCTGCAGCTCGCATTCACCAACTTGCAAGATCAGAAAGCTGCAGCTGAAAAAGAACGACTTCGGCTTGAGAACGCACTGAAGGTAAAAGCACAAGAATCAATCGATTTGCGCAAGTCAATTGATGATAAGAACAAGCAGATCGCTGGGCTGAACGATCAGATCACCCAACTACGCGCAGCTGTCAGCCCAGACCCCCAACTGATCGGGAGCTTGCAAGATCAGGTTAAAGCCCTCACGACGGAAAAAGAGACACTGCAAAATAGTCTAAATCAAGCTTTACTTGATAAAGGCAAGGCTGAGAAAAGCCTAGCGGAAGCGAATCAGCGCATCACTGCTCTTGAAGATTCGGTAAGAAAAATCGAGGAGCTTGAGAATGCCCTGAAGGTAAAAGCACAAGAATTACTCGATTTGAGCAATTCAATTGATGATAAGAACAAGCAGATCGCTGGGCTGAACGATCAGATCAACCAACTACGCGCAGCTGTTAGCCCAGACTCCCAATTGATCGGGAGCTTGCAAGATCAGGTTGAAGCCCTCAAGTCGGAAAAAGAGACACTGCAAAATGGTCTAAATCAAGCTTTACTTGATAAAGACAATGCTGAGAAAAGCCTAGCGGAAGCGAATCAGCGCATCGCTCTCCTCCAAAATCAGATGCAATCCACTGTCGCTACCAGTATCAAAAATGTTCAGGGACTTTGGTTGAATCAGAAGCCTCTGGCTTCGATCGCGAGTGCTAACTGTTATGAATTCGTGCATATCGCCACCGATGGGACCTTGACCCAAGCTATCTCCTGTGCCGACGGACGACTGCAGATGAATCGTCAAGTTCTCGAACGTTTGAGTGCTGAGGGTTATCGACCTGGCATCAGTTCTGACTTCGAATCAACTTATGGTTTTGTACTCGTTGGTGGCAAAGCAAGCAGCTCCTGTAAGGATCCTGCGGCTTCTTTGCTTAAGGTCGGCGACCGAGCTATCTTTGAAATGTCATTGCAGGATTTTGGTCGCGATGTGAGTGATTTAGATTCTCGCTATATGGTTGTGCCACAGGGTGAGACCTATAAGCCCTTCCAGAACGCGGCATTCAACTTCGGCACGAATAACTTCAGCTACGCAGCGATGCTAGCCTATTCGAACCTCCCCAATCGAGGTGCTTTGTCTCGTTCTGCAGCGGTGTTGCTGGGTGGAATCGAAGGTCAGATCGTAGCCGGCTGCTTCGATGCTACTGGTGCCTTTGTGCCCTCAGAGACACAGAACTGACTGGTATTCCCAAACAGTAGAACGCTTCGAGTAGCATGTGAGGACTGAAGCTAAGCCTCGGATTGATAGACTTACAAAGGACTAAAGTATATGAAACATAAGATAAGTATTTTTACACTTTTGGCTCTGAGTGTTGGGTGTGGCCCCCATAGCCAAGATTCTCAATTGAATCAGGCGTGGGACCGCGAAAGCGATCCGCGAGGTTCGGGCTATCAGGGCGAGCTCAACTTCGCGGATCTGACTAAAGATCTAAACGAATCATCGACCCTTCGCTTACCTTGGACTGATACTTATTGGCCAAGTGTAAACCAGGGATTGTCCCACCGTTGGGCTACCCTCACACGTCAGCCTGTCTCAGAAGTGGGTCTAGTGGATTTTTTCACGACTCACCTGGAGGAGTCGGTTAAGGATCATCCGAGTGTCTACCTTTCACCAGCAGAAAAATACGATCTCATCTACCGCTGGCGATTCGGTAAGCAGCTGACCGCCGATACTCTTGAGGCTCTCCAAACGACATTGACTGAAAAAGAGACAACCCTCAGCGCAGCGACAGAATTGAAGGTCAAGCGACAGTTGATTGGCGAAATGAATCAGGCTCTCCGTCAACAGGGTGCAACCCTCCAGTCTCATTTTCCACTGAGCTGGGGCGGCTGGGAGGTTTGGACCAATCGTACATCAAATGATGCCTTTCAGTACCTTAATCAGTCTGGGACGGGTTCAAACTGGGCCTGGGAGGGTCTCTGTCACGGTTGGGCTCCAGCGGCCCTCTTCTCTGAAGCGCCGAAGCACGCGGTCAAAGTTAAGCTCGATGATCAGGAAATCTTGATGACTGAGGGCGATATTCGAGGCCTGCTGACCTATGCTTGGGCTCATTATGCTCCCAGTCAAGATCAGTATTTTATCGGTCGTCGCTGCAATATTGACGTGGAAAATGAAGACAGCCGAGGTCCTCTCGATGCTTCGGGTCGTAACACCTACGGTTCGATTCAACTGACTGCCGAAGGCGAAAAGGCGAACTTTTCTTTCGTCAAGGAAAGCTCCCCTGCATGGTTGAACAGGAATGCAATGATCGACCGCTTTGGGGGCCGTATGCGTCTCTATAGCATCCGTATTCAGGATGCCACAGAGCGGAATGCACACCTTCTTGAGCTTAGCTCATTCAATCGTCAAGCTCGAAGATGGTATAGGAATTTCTACATAGCCGAGCAGGTCGGAGCTCTTCGGGCTATGGCTGAGAACAACGATTGGACAGGTATTACGATTCCTGTTTCGGTCGATATCAACGGCTGTGGTGACGTGAATCCTGCCGTGATGCATACGACGATCCTTCAAGCCTTGAAGGAAGAGCGTATCGGATTTGTGATCGATCGCACCCAGAGCGGCCAAGTGTGGAACCAGCCTGTCCACAAGGCAAGCGTCGATGTTGGCAAAAAAATACTGCTCGAGACATTAATCGAGGGTGACCCCAGTCTGGCCCAGCGTTTTGCTCCAGGAACCGTTTCTGTCCTACCGGTCAAGGTCAGCCTGCAATGGTCCTACGAACCAGCTCGGCCTCGAATGAATTACGATGTGGAATACGACCAATACTATGCACAAGGTGGATCTGATCTGGAGTATATTCTCGAGTTCGATCGATACGACAGATTGATTGGCGGTGAATGGGGAACTTTTGGTAGAGTTCAGCCCAGTGATCAGGTTCCAGACTTCATCTTCGGGTATAAAAAGGATTCCAAACCTGTCGATGCGCTGACTGAGGGATTTGACTATACCGGCATAGTCGGCCAAATCCATGCATGCTCCTTGAAGCCGGATGCTGAAGGAGTGGAAGGGGTGGGCAGCCAGCAGTTAAGTTTCGTCACATGCGACATCACGAAAGCTGCTCAGTAAGTGGCTGTTAAGATCCCGGTCGTAAGACCGGGTTTTTGCTTTTCTGGGTCGGGCAGGTCGCACACTTTGGGGTGAAAGACTCCATCCGACTTCGGTCGGATACGGGGTGCCTAAGACGGAAGCCATGCATCGATTTTCTCATATCGTGGCATCATACTGTATTCTGGCAATGCGCCCTGGTAAAGCTACAGACAGAGAAAATACTGGAGTTGATAAGCCTATACACAGGCGCTCCTTTCAATCCTGGTGATCACAAAGAAGCTCCAGTCGAATGCGTGGATTCGTTTCAAAAGATCCATTTGAGAAGCATTCAGCTTGAGGTTGCCGATCCTTCCATCTCAAGCGGCACCGCTCAAACATCCCTTGGCATCCATGTGGCGCTGAAAAAACAGCCAGTGTAGCAGCATAGTGACCAGAGGCGAGTCTTCGATATAAGGCACCTTATCGAAGGAAAAGGGCTTTCACACTGTCTTCAGATCGAAGGCTGTCTGACAGACCTTCATGATTTCATCACGAAGAATCTGATGAATCCAAATAACATGGTCAAGTGCTTGTAATTGGCTACTCATCTTCGTGTGTCCCTCCCTACTCGGTTACGATGGGCGTCTGCTGGCGCAGCGAGAGATGGTAACTTTGGTAGAACGAGGAGGCGACACCATGTGAACGGTCAAGGAAAAGCCCGATCGCAAGACCGAGCTCTTTGCCGAGTGAGAGGAGTGTTTCGGGCGAAGCCGCTTTTACTTATAACGCCTCGCTTGAATCAGCACATGAAGCTAGGCATCGTGCAAAAAAGGACCAAGTTCTCACTTCGATGAGATCAATTCCAGCAGGGCTTTTTGCGGCTCAGCAAACTTCTTGATCCCATCCGCCATCAAAAACTCTTCGAGCTTTTGGAAGTTCACGTGTTGGTCGATGGCCTGCAGAACGCTTGCGGGCGGCAGCTGATCAATTTGTCTCGTGAAGGTCTGTCCACTTTGCGCTACAGCCTCGTTGGTTTCAGGTGGATTGGTTTCGATATCGCTGCCGGCGAAGGCGGCCACGTACTTCCACTTCGGATCGCTAGGCTTTTTGGTACCTGTACTGGCGAAAATCATCTCTTGCTGAAGTGCCAGACCTTTGTCCTTCCAGAACTCCTGATTGAGTTTCCAGATCCGTTTTGCGTTGACGATCCCCACCCAACCCTGGGCCTCAGCTCCTAGACTCGGCACCTGCTCTTCGGTGTAGACGTCAAGACGTGATACGAAGATGCTATACACCGTCTTGCAGCGCTTGAGGTTGGGGTGCTTCTGCATCCCACGCCACACGGCATCGCGCGCAGCTTCGTATTGGCGTTGACTGAAGATGAGCGTGACGTTTACGTTAACTCCGGCTGAGACCAAACCTTCCAAGGCGTCGATCCCAGCAGCCGTAGCTGGTACCTTGATCATGCGGTTGGGGTGACCTTTGGCCCAGAAAGTGCCGAGTTCAATATACTTTTTGACACGCTCAAGGTGGGGCGGACCCAGCTTGGGATCCTCTAGCAAGGGATCGACCTCAAAGCTGACGAAGCCGTCGTTGCCTTGGGTTTGTTCATAGACCGGAAGAAATACTCTTTCCGCAGCCGTCACCAACTGATCCGTAAGCGTCCAGGCGATGTCTTCGGGACTCTTGCCTTCGCTCCGCAAACGACGCATCTCAGCATCGAGCTGGCCGGTCTTGAGAATATTGGCGACGATGATCGGGTTGGATGTGGCACCAGTGGCACCCTGTTCTTTGCTCAGGGCCACGAGTTTCGGGTCGATGGAATCGAGCCAAAGCTTAGTGCCACTCTTCACCAGGGACTGTAGAGGAGATGTCATGGGGGCATCCTTTCACGGAACGGTTGCGCTGCCGAGTCTATAGCATAGGCTAGAAATGGGTACAACGTAGCTTGTCCCGAAAACCAGTAAGAAACCCTGAGAAGCCTACAGAAAGCGTTCGGAACGTTTCGCACTCTCAATTTGCCGTTCTTTTAAACCTATAGATTGCCACTCAGTAGTGAGAAACCCATCAGGTGCGTACCCCTTCGAACTGCTGCTGCCAAATCCGCATCCATTGAGCAGCCCTCTGTTCGGGACTTGCATGGTTGAGTACGTCAGAGATAACAGCAAGACCTTCCGCTCCGGCTCCAGCAACCCGGGCAGCATGCTCCAGCTTGAGACCGCCGATCGCCACCAGGGGAACATCGGGGCAGAGCCGTTTCCATTCGTCAAGTCGAGCGAATCCCTGAGGACCGAATGCCATCGATTTGCAGGTCGTTTCGAGGATGGGCCCGAGCGCAATGTAAGAAGGCCCGAGATTTAAGGCGCGAGCCGCTTCTTCGTAGCTGTGTGTGCTCAAGCCGAGCCTGAGATGACTCGACCGCAAAAGCTCAAAGTCGCTAGGGTGCAAGCGGTCGAGATCCTCCTGACCCAGATGTACACCGTAGACGCCCTCCTCCAAGGCCATCTGCCAGTGGTCATTCACAAAGAGTCTGACGTCAGCCTGTCGACAGAGAACATTGGCTTCGGCAATGTGATGAGCACATTCCCTCTCACTTTTGTCTTTGAGTCGAAGCTGGATCGTGCGGATACCCGTGGGTAGCAAGCGCTTGAGCCACTCGAGATCGGGGACTATGGGATAAAATCCAAGTGGACCGTCGTCGACTGCCGGAAAACCTTGGCTGGGGACATAACCGTCATAGCTCAGCCGTCCCAATCGGGGGTGCGTTTCTCGAAAGCGCAGGATACTTCGTTCGTCCCCAGCTTGGGCAAGAAGGGCCGCTTGCAAGAAACCATGTCCGAGCACGACAGCTTCTCGAAGCGAAAGTCCCTGGGCCAGGAAACAGCTGATAGCTGTCGCGAGACTGCAACCCGTGCCACGAAAGCTTCCTGGCATACGTTTCGCAGCAAGCCAGAAGGGGCGTTGGCCATCGTCGAAGTAATCGAGGACCTCAGGCCCCACACTATGACCACCTTTGATCAGAACAGCTCGGACGCCCCAGGATCGGAGATCACGAGCTGCTTGCTCGATCGATTCTCGTCCCTCGAGCGCGTATCCCAGCAGTTGCTCGGCCTCGGGCCGATTGGGAGTCAGCAGGGTCACGCGAGGAAAAATGTATTCACGGTACGCCGTGAGGAGATCGCTTGTCGCTTGGGCAAAGCCGGAACTGGACGCCAAGACGGGATCACACACGATAGGACAGTCGGGCCATGCATAGAGGAGACGACCAAGTCGGTCGAGGGTCGCAGGAGAGCGCAAGAGTCCGAGTTTGATAACCTTGGCTTCCTCCTCTTCTGCGAGAACGTCCCATTGGGCCTTGAGCCAGTGATCAGGGACGGCTTCGCAGAGCGGCATAGACCTATGATTTTGCGCTGTAAAACTCGCAATAATGGTGCGCAGCGAGATATTGAGTTGCTCGGCGACACGAAGATCGGCTTGAATACCGGCAGCCCCGAGAGGGTCATGGCCAGCAATAGACCAGACGATGGTCATAGCAAGGACTCCTGATGCCAAAAGGGAATGCCAACGGTTGGTGATGAAGCGTGGGCCCGTGAGGAAGCTTGCATCATACCCGCTTCGTAAGCACCTCGCCCGGCTTCAATTGCTAAACGGAATGCCGCGGCCATGGGCCCGGGATGGCGAGCGACTGCCACCGCCGTATTCAGGAGAACACCGTCAAATCCAAGCTCAAGAGCTTGGGTGGCATGGGACGGACGCCCAATCCCAGCATCGACGATCAGAGCAATGTGCGGGAGACGCTCGCGCATTTTGCGAAGCGCATCGATGTTTCGCAAGCCTTGGCCGCTCCCGATGGGCGATCCCCAGGGCATCACGATACGACAGCCGACGTTCACCAAGCGCTCAGCAACGACCAGATCGTCCGTCGTGTAGGGAAAGACTTCAAATCCCTCGTCACACAGAATGCGGGCGGCCTCTACAGTTTGAAACGGATCAGGCTGGAGAGTGTCGTCGTTACCTATCACTTCAAGTTTGATCCAGTGAGTCTGGAAGAGATCCCGAGCCATATGCGCCGTGACAATAGCTTCTTTTACCGAAGAGCAACCGGCCGTGTTTGGCAGAATACGCACGTTTGTCTGGCGGAGATAGTCCCAGAAGCGATTGCCGCTATTCTCCTGCGCGGATTCTCGACGCAGGGACACCGTGACGATCTCGGTACCAGAAGCCTGTATAGCCTCCTGCAGCACCTGAGGACTGGGATAACGAGCCGTGCCGAGGAGCAGGCGGCTTTTGAAGGTTTGATCGGCCAAAGTCCACATCGTTCATCCTCCTGCCATGGGGGCCAGTATCTCCACACGGTCCCGATCACTGACGCGATAAGCTGTATAATCGTGTCGCGGAACGCAAGTCTCGTTGATTGCGACCGCAACGAAGTTGTTGAGGTATCCCAGCTCTTCCAGGAGCCCATGAATGGTCAAGGACTCTTGATCAACCTGTAATTCACGACCATTGACTTGGATACGCATGACGCTTCCTCATGCAAAGTGAAAAAGATGTTCGACGTGAGGTACCTGTCGGTCCTCGAGAAAAAGTCTTAGCCTGTTTGCGAGCACTGGCGATAGAAGAAATCCGTGACGGTAAAGTCCGTTCATGACGATGACTCGTCCCCGAACCACAATCCGGGGCCTATGGTCGAGATAAGCGGGTCGGATACCCTGCAGAAGCTCGAGAATCGTCGCCTCGGCGAATCCACCGTGAATGGAAAAAGCAGCTGAAAGCAGTTCCAAGGCCGATCGAACGGTGACGGCGCCAGCGCTGCTACCTTCGATACTGGTAGCTCCGAGGTAGTAAATCTGGTCGGCACGCGGCACGATATACACGGCGTAGCGCGGGTGCATCAAGCGCACCGGTCGATGCAGGGTGACATCCGGGGCATGCAGAAGGAGAGCCTCGCCACGGACACCCCGAAGCTCGGATTCGTCCTTTTGGGCAGAGATCCCTCGGCAATCAATGACCCAACGAGGAGAGAGAGACCCTGGTTCCAGGATCTCTTCACCAAAACGAAATCGGACGCCCCCGGCTTCGAGCGAGGCGATCAAAGCTGGCAGGAGGGCACGATTATCAAGATGGGCTTCGCCCGGCAGGAACAGACCACGTTCGAAGGAATGGCCCAACTCCGGCTCCAGCTCGGCGACTCGGGCCCATTGCCACGCTTCGGTTGGGGCCTGCTGAACGATCCGCTGGGTCAGAGATTGAAAATAGGGAATGTCTCGAGCGTGACTCAGAATCAGACTGCCTTCGCGTCGAAAAAAAACGCCAGCGGGTACGATCTGGGGCCAGAACTCAAGAGCCTCCAGTCCCCAAAGACTGATCAGACTCTCGGCACTTTCGAGCTCACTAAAAGGAGCAAGCATCCCACCGGCTGCATAGCTTGTTGCCTGAAGGTGCTGATGACGGGCCAGTCTTTCATACACGCAAACATCCCAGCCCGAGGCGGAGAGTTCGCGTGCAACAAGCAGCCCCTGAATCCCTGCACCGACGATGGCAACAGACTGGGTCATGCCTTCTCCGCGGCTTTTTTATCGATATCCTGGCTGATGCGCATCGAACAGAAAGACGGACCACACATCGAACAGAAGTGAGCCGATTTGTAGCGATCCTTGGGTAGCGTTTCGTCGTGGTACTTGCGCGCCAGCTCCGGGTCGAGTGACAGATTGAATTGATCTTCCCAACGGAAGGCAAAACGGGCCCGCGATAGTGCATCATCTCGCTGGCGAGCGCTGGGGTGGCCCTTAGCAACGTCGGCGGCATGGGCTGCAATTTTGTAGGCCATGAGACCCTGTTTGACGTCTTCCCGGTTCGGAAGACCCAGGTGCTCTTTGGGGGTGACGTAGCAGAGCATCGCAGTTCCAAACCAACCGATCATCGCGGCTCCGATGGCGCTGGTGATGTGGTCGTATCCGGGAGCAAAGTCAGTGGTCAGAGGTCCGAGGGTGTAGAAGGGGGCCTCGTGGCACATCTCAAGCTGCTTATCCATATTAGCTTTGATCAGGTGCATCGGTACGTGACCTGGGCCTTCGATCATCACCTGCACATCGTGTTTCCAGGCGATCTTGGTCAACTCGCCGAGGGTTTGCAGTTCGGCAAATTGAGCCGCATCGTTCGCATCGGCAACAGAACCAGGACGGAGGCCATCACCGAGCGAAAAACTGATGTCGTAGGCCTTCATGATTTCGCAGATTTCTTCGAAGTGCGTGTAGAGAAAGTTCTCCTTTTGGTGGTAGGTACACCACTGAGCCATGATCGAGCCACCGCGGGAGACGATGCCGGTGACGCGTTTTTTGGTTAATGCCACGTAGTCTTTGAGGACACCCGCGTGGATGGTGAAGTAATCGACGCCCTGTTCGGCTTGTTCTAGGAGAGTTTGTTTGTAAACATCCCAGCCGAAGTCTTCGATCCGACCATTCACCTTTTCAAAGGCCTGGTACAGAGGAACTGTGCCTATGGGGACGGGCGAGTTGCGAATGATCCATTCCCGGGTCTCATGAATGTTTTTGCCCGTTGACAGATCCATGACGGTATCGGCGCCCCAGCGGGTAGCCCACACGAGCTTTTCGACTTCCTCTTCGATGCCCGAGCTGATCGCTGAGTTACCGATGTTGGCATTGACTTTGACGAGAAAGTTGCGACCGATGATCATCGGTTCAAGTTCGGGATGGTTGATATTCGCGGGTATGATCGCCCGACCCCGAGCGATTTCATCCCGTACAAATTCTGGCGTGATCTCAGCCTGGAGCATAGCACCAAAGCTTTCGCCACGCAGTCGGTGTTCGCGCTCTTGTTCCGCTGGGTCCAGCTCGGTCAACCTTTGCCTTTCGATGGCGCGCTGCTGATTTTCGCGAATCGCAATGTATTCCATCTCGGGCGTGATGATGCCACGGCGCGCGTAGTGCATCTGGGACACGTTTTTACCAAAAATTGCCCGCCGACCTCGATGGCTCGATAGGGGCAGTTTCGCTTGGAGCTGCGTACGCAAGAGCGCTGTGAGCGGCCCCCCATCGAAGAACTCGGTGTCCTGTCGAGCTTCGATCCAACTTTCGCGCAAACGTGGCAAGCCTTTGTTAACGTCGACCGTGGCCTCGGTGTCTGTGTAGGGACCGGAACTATCGTAGACATGCAGACTGCACGGAGTGCCATCCTCTGTTTTTTCCTGCAGGCTGATGCGCTTCATGGGAACACGGATGTGGGGATGCAGGCGGCCTGGGATGTAGACCTTGTCAAAAATAGCCATGGTGACTCCTTTATGCATTCAGAATAGTCGAGTCGCGCAAAAGGAGTGGCCTAGGCCATTTCGCTCTCCCTACGCTGGTATGACCCAGATCAGGTGATTGAGAGTTGGATCTTCAGGAGAATCAGAGGCCTCTGATCTTTCCTGTATCCTCTCAGCCTTGCGGCACCCCTGGCGAACTCTACCTGATTAACATAGGCCGGGGTGAGGAGAAAGGAGGAATTCTCGATGGGCTCCCGCGAGGTCGGTTGCCAAGGACAAGGCGTGAGCGGAGGCCTCGGTCCTCCTGTTCCTCCCTTGCAGGAGTTTCGCTTTAATCCCGGGGTCTTCTGTTCTAGGATGAGGACGAGGATACAGGCCAAAAGAGTGGCATCCGACGAGACGACTCTCTGAGGCAACAGGCGAGCGTTCTTTCTGCGTGGTGATGACGCTGTTGCACCCGAGCCGTCTTGATGGATAGGACGTGAGCAGCGAATAGATTGGAGGACAACTCATGGACAGAGACTCTTGGGACGATCGCCGGCGAGGGCTCGAAGAAGAATTTTTTGCTCGACAGAACCGCGAACTCGTCGAGCAGTTGAAGGCAGAGCGCAATCGAGAGGAGACCTGTCAGCAGCTTAAGGGTTTGACTGGGATTCACGATCAGGACGTCTTGCATCGTCTTTACGAAGCGAAGGTTACGCCATCGACGTACATGGCGCTCACGCTCGTTCCCTTGGTTACGGTGGCGTGGATCGATGGATCGATCGACGCGAAGGAGCGGGCTGCCATACTCAAAGCAGCCGATGAACAGGGGATGAAACAAGGTGAGCTTGCCTATCGGCTTTTGGATTCTTGGTTGGAACGTGAGCCGACCGAGCAGCTGTTTGCGACTTGGCAGTCTTACGTCGAGGGTCTAAAGTATTCGCTCGATCCTGCAACCTTCGAACGTTTGCATCGCAAAGTGCTCGATCAGGCCCGTTTGGTTGCGAACAGCACAGGTGGATTCCTCGGCCTGGGCTCGAAGGTCTCAGCTACCGAGCAAGAAGCTCTACAAAAAATCGAATCGGTCTTCAAGAAGGGTGCGTGAGATCGCCCCTCCCCGGTGGGGCTGAGTCGGAGGTTCCCGATCTGCAGTCGGGAACTTCCTTGGATCATCCTCGGTTCGCCCCCTCGGTTCGCCCCCTCGGTTCGCCCCCCTTGTCTTTGCTGCAGTGTGAGGGTTCAGTGCGCTTCGTCCTCCTCGGCTCGCAGGCGTTCGAGAACCCCGAGGTCTTCGAGGGTCGTCATGTCTCCGGTGCTTGCACGACCGGCTGCGATGTCGCGTAGCAGTCGCCGCATGATTTTACCAGAACGTGTTTTCGGGAGAGTCTCACTAAAGCGAATCTCGTCGGGGCGGGCGAGAGCTCCGATCTGCTTCACCACATGCTCCGTCAGTTCCTGTTTGAGCTCTGAGGTTGCTTGCTGTTTGCCTTCAAGTGTCACAAAACAGGCGATGCCCTCGCCTTTGACAGCATCGGGGCGACCGACGACAGCCGCCTCAGCGACCGTAGGATGGCTGACCAAAGCGCTTTCAATTTCCATCGTCGAAAGCCGGTGACCTGAAACGTTGAGAACGTCATCGATTCGACCCATGATCCAAAAGTTACCATGTTCATCCCGACGAGCTCCATCACCTGTAAAATACATACCTGGTATATGCGACCAATACTGCTCTTTGTAGCGCACAGGATCCCCAAAAATCGTCCGCAACATGCTAGGCCAGGGGCGCTTGATGACTAAGAAGCCACCGGTGTTGGCAGGCACAGACTGACCCTGTTTATCGACGACATCCACGTCGATGCCAAAGAATGGGCGCGTGGCGGTGCCGGGTCGAATGGGGGTCGCGCCTGGCAATGGGGCGATCATGATGCTGCCCGTTTCTGTCTGCCACCAGGTGTCGACGATGGGGCAGCGGCCCTTGCCGATCGTTTCGTGATACCACATCCAAGCCTCGGGATTGATGGGCTCCCCGACCGTACCCAACAAACGAAGGGAGGAGAGGTCATGCTTGCTCACATGCTCATCACCCCATTTGATAAAGGTGCGTATGGCAGTAGGTGCGGTATAGAAGATCGAGACTTTGTACCGTTCAATGATCGACCAAAAGCGAGATGGATCAGGGACGTTCGGAGCACCCTCATACATGACGATCGTTGCACCATTGGCTAGAGGCCCGTAGACCACGTAGGTGTGCCCTGTCACCCAACCGATATCGGCTGTGCACCAGTACACGTCTTCGTCGTGATGATCGAACACATACTTGAAGCTGAGAATTGAGCCAAGCAGATAGCCGGCTGTTGTATGCAGAATTCCCTTGGGTTTGCCTGTGCTCCCTGAAGTATAGAGGATAAACAGAGGATGTTCGCTTTCAAGAGGTTCTGGAGCGCAAACCGCTTCTTGTCTAGCCAGGAGATCGTGCCAATCATAATCACGAGCTTTTTTCCCGTGATGATGCCCTTGGTGATTGGTGCGGCGGACGATGAGTACCTTCTCGACCGTTGGAGAATGATCGAGAGCTTGATCGACCTGCTCCTTGAGAGCTACAACCTGTCCGCGCCGGTATCCGCCATCGGCGGTGATGACGAGCTTAGATTGGGCATCTTGGTTGCGACTGGCCAGAGCTTCCGCACTAAATCCACCGAAGACCACACTATGGGTGGCCCCGATACGTGCGCAGGCCAGCAGGGCAATCATCTGCTCCGGGATCATCGGCATATAGATGGTGACCCGATCACCTTTGCGGATCCCTAACTCCTTCAAAGCGTTGGCGCATCGGCAGACCTCCTCTAGCAGGTCAGTGTAGGTATAACGCCGGGTATCCCCAGGTTCACCTTCCCATAAGAGAGCCGTTCGATCTCCCCGTCCAGCCGCGATATGGCGATCGAGGCAGTTAAAGGAGATATTCAGCTCTCCTCCGTCGAACCAGCGAGCGAAGGGCTCTTGCCAGTCGAGGACTCGATCGAAGTCACGGAACCAGCTGATCTCTTTTCTAGCATGCTCAGCCCAGAATCGATCGGGATCGCGCAATGCTTGCTGACGTATGTGTTCTGATTCGAGGAAGGACGAAACCCGAGCCGTTTTTTGGAATGCTTCGGGTGGAAGAAAGACTCGCTCTTCGTGCAGCATGCTGGTGATCGTAGACGAATGCGTGTGCTTATCCATAAAGGAAACTCCTTCGGGTCGCGAAGACTCCAGCAGATCGACCCGTTGAGGCGTCGCTGGCGGCTCGCACATGGGAATGTCGTGTCGGTTGGGCTTCTTTCAAACGGCTCAAGGTATCATTCCTGGAAGCGGAGTCCAAGGCTCGCCAGTGGATCCCGCTCGCATCAGGTGGAGCAAAATGTCGGTCAATTTGACTTCCTGTGTCGGGTTGCTCTAAGTCGGAGGCGCTCGTTTGGGCTATAATGGGGTCTTACCAAAAGGCGGCGTAAAGCCCCGGGCTTCAGCCATGGGGATATAAGCCGCCTTATGGTAACGGACGATATCTCAAAGTGGGAAGGACGTGAGGTGTGGCTAGTTGGTTATGGTAGTAGCAAACTAGCCCCTGATGACAGGCCCCGCGAAGGCAGCGAGATCAAAAGGGTGATCCCGTTGACGATTGCGGCACTCAACGATGGCAAAATCAAGTTTGATACTGCTGGCCAAAGAACATGTGAGGGGGAACATGTGAGGGGGATCCGGGTGGTCCAGCCCTCATCCACCTTGGTGGTGGGCAGTATCGAGTCGTAGGAGTGAGCTCCTGTGAAGATCTGAGCTGCGCACCGTCCGGTGTCTACACCCGTATCGATCGTTTCACAGCCTTTCTTGGCGTGCGCGCCGGGGAAGATCAGGCCTTAAACGTCCATAGTTGCGGAAGCAATGGAACACAGGGTCGCTGCGAAGGGAACGAACTTGTGACTTGTGAATACGACTGTTTCGCAGCTGTTGTGCGTCGAGAAAATTGTGCTGATCGTAAGGGAGGATCGTGTGTCTCCACCGCGGGAACCGGTCAGTCCCGGTGCTTCGGCCCCCATCCATAGAGCTTAAGCGTGTCCCTAGGGTATGTCTCACTTCGTCACCAGCAGGAAGGTTGAGCATGAGTGTCTTGAAATCGCAATTTCAGTCCCTCTTACTGTTTGGATCCTTGCTTCTCGCTCAAGCCTGTCAGACGCAGGGACCCGGAGCTCTGGAATCTGATGGCGATCAAGCAGAAGACTTGACCCCTTCTCGCCTCTTAGGCAAGGAGGCGGGGCATGACTTTGGAGCTGTTGGACGCCTTTATGCAGATATGATTTGCACAGGCTTCTGGCTTGATCTGCAGCAGGAAGCGCAGAGCCCCGCTATGCTTCTGACAAATGGTCACTGTGTACAGGATTGGAACCAGCGCGCCAGTGCCTGGTCGGTTATCCGGGATGTGGTTCCTCAACAGGCTTGGACGGTAGTCTTCCGCGTGTACCACGATGCCCCCGAGCAGCAGCTCATCGTTCCCGTTAAACGTCTTGTATACTCCACGATGCGAGGCCTCGATCTGGCTATTTTGGAATTGGGTAAAAGCGTCGGAGAACTGCGAGCGCTGGGACTTCAGCCTTTGTCCTTGGCCACGAAATCGCCTCGACCTGGTGACCCGGTGCGGATCATTGGAATTCCAGAAGAAGTGCCAGAAGGTCAAAAACAGTTTCTGCGCGAGCATCGCTGTCGCGAAGGAAGACGAACGGATGTGATCGAGTGGAACTGGTATTGGTTCGATATGCACGCGAATCGCTGTGCCGATGTCGCTAATGGGAGCTCGGGCTCACCCTTACTGGATGCGGATCAAGGTGTGTTTGCTCTGATCAACACAACCACGCACGGGAGTCAGGGTTCTGCCTGCGCCCTAGGACAGCCCTGCGAGGTGACAGCGCAAGGGGTTCAGCCTAGGACTGCAACAAATTATGCTGTGAATGTGACGGGGCTTGAACGCTGCTGGAAAAAGTCAGCCTGGAACTTTCGTGCGAAAGATTGTCCACTGCCTGAGGCCTTGCCCTTTACGATCGAGCTTTCTTCCCCCATTGCGTTCTCGGCCAAGACCCAAGCTCGGAACTGGCTCATTGAAGTTGGAGCAGGTGCTGAAGAAATGGTCTGGCAGCAAGCAGGGCGAGCGGAACTGATGCGATGTCGAGACAAGAAGGCCTATGGAAACCCCAAGAGTCTGAGGAAGCTATCGAAGGTCCCTATCGTTGGAGAGGAAGGAGTCTACCTCAACTGTCTGTGGCCCGAGCGATCGAGCGAACGGCTGCCTCTGGTTCTGGTGACTCATGTCGACCTCACCCCTCCTCAGGGCGATATCAAACCAGAGATTACTGTTTTTCCCGATAGTGTGTCGTTGATGCTGGAAGCCAAACCGCCCGAATGGAGTTCTTTTCGCTATGCGCTCGGACGAGCCGGACGTCTCGACTGCCGTAAGGTATCACTGAAATCTCTTCCACCACGCGCTCTGCGTATTAGCAAGAAAGAAGTTCCAGCAAGCTTCTGCGTGCAGGGCTTCGATCAAGCCGGTAATGCTAGTGGAATCCTTCAGTTTCATATTGCAGCTGATGGTCGCCTCGAACGCTAAAGGTTAGGCTTGCTCCTCTCTAGGTTCCTAGACACAGGCAAGCTATGGATGAGGTCTTCAGCTTGGATCGAGACAGAAAAGCAATGGAAAAAATCTGACAAAGCTTTGCTTGACCTTGTCACTTAAATGGCAGACCTTGGTAACTTGGGAGCAAATCAAGCCCCTATTCTGTGCTGGAAGGAGGAAAGGATGATGAAGTGCTCTCCGCTGTGGCCGCTCGGAATTGGCTTTTTCTTGGGTCTTTGCACTGTCTCCTGCCAAACCACACCTGAACCCGAGTCAGAGGGGATCCCGAGGGCTGCGAGTCTGGAAGCTGTGACGCGTCAGGACCCTATCGCTCAGCATACCGTGGCGCTTGTCGATCCGGATCCGACTGTCGGGCAGTTTTGTAGTGGTGTTGTGTTTGGTGCGAGGTTCGTGCTGACTGCAGCCAGTTGTTTTCAGGATGAACAGCGAATTCCCTACGTGCTGTTTGAACGTCTGACTCCCCTTGAAGATGAGGGGTATGAGGATCGGGGTATCTTGATCAAGATTGAGCGGGCTGTTATGCACGAGTCTTATGCTCGTGAGCTCGCTGACCAGTATGATCAGCTACTGGCAAACGGCGGGAAAGTCGATAAGATCGTTAGTCCCAACGACCCCCTGAACGATTTGGCGCTAGCTTATCTCGAGGCCGAAGTACCAGCTCACTATGTACCAGCGCGTCTGATCAAAGCGGATGTCGATCTTCGGAAAACGCGGTTATTCGCAGCTGGCTATGGATGTCAGTCGAACCCGTGTGATGAAAATGATAGCGAGTTGCATAAGTCCTCGACTCGCTGGCTTCGCAGCTTCGAGCCAGCACGGAAGATTATTCTGATGAGTGGAAAAAACAAGGGATCCTGTGTGGGAGATAGTGGTGGCCCCGTGTTTCATGTGACAGAGAAAGACATCGTCCTCGTGTCGATAAGCACTTCAGGACAGCTGAGCTGCGAGGCCGGTCTGTCCTTTGATACTCCTGTCGTTCCCTATCGGCGTTGGATTGAGCAGGCTATGTCAGGCATGACACAAGCGAACTGGAATGTAGCAGGCTTTCGTGTCGTCCAGTTTCCCAAGGAATCCATCGAACTCGACCCCTGACGTCCCTCTTTTTTTGTCCTCAAAAAATGGCAGGCTGGATCTCAGATCCAGCCTGCCTAGAGTTTGGAAGATGCCTACAGTTCCTCGTTAGCTAGGGACCGATGTGGAGTCTGAACCCTTGTCTGCAGCTTGAGGCTTGAAGATAAGGGAAACCACCACGGAGCCCACGAGTATGGATCCGATGATACCTAGCGACCAGGTGATCGGGAACTTGCCGCCGAAGGCCTCATTGAGGTAGGTCATTTTAAGACCTACAAACATCAGGATGAACGCCAGACCGTACTTCAGATAATGGAAGCGGTGCATGATATCGGCTAGTAAGAAGTACATGGACCGAAGACCCAAGATCGCGAATATGTTTGAAGTGAAGACGATAAACGGCTCCTTTGTGATCGCAAAAATTGCCGGTACCGAGTCCACTGCAAAGATGATGTCCGAGAACTCCAGAAAAAGTAGTGCCAAGAACAGCGGGGTCGCCATCAAAACGCCTTTTTCACGCACGAAAAACGCTTGCCCATGGAGCTTGTCGGTGATCGGCAGAAAACGTCGAGCCAGCTTAACAATCGGATTGCTGCCTGGATCGGGAGCTTCGTCTTTGCTGAAGAGCATCTTCGCGCCGGTGAAAATCAGGAACACACCGAAGAGGAGAACGACCCATTCGTACTGCATCAGCACCGAGCCCAACGCGATAAAGATAGCACGGAAGATGAGAGCCCCAAGGATACCGTAGAAGAGCACCCGATGTTGATACTTCGGTGGAATCGCGAAATAGCTAAAGACGATGATGAAGACGAAAATATTGTCAACAGCTAGGGCTTTTTCGACCAAATACCCCGTGAGAAACTCGAGACCCACCTGCTTCGAGGCGACTGCTGGTTCAAATCCCGGTATGGCCATTAGGCGAGGATCGTTGGTGAACTGCCAAGAGGCGTAGTAATACAGCCCGAGGTTGAAAATCAGAGCTAAGGAAACCCAGACGACCGACCAGGTCGCAGCCTCTTTGACGGAAACGGAATGCGCCTCCTTGTGAAATACGCCGAGGTCGAGAAGCAGCATGATCAGGACGAGCCCCACGAAGGCCAAGTAGAGCCACCAATACTGCTCAAAAGGAAAAAGGGATACATTCTGCAAGTTCATTTGCTTTAACACCTAAAGATATGTGAGAAGGCCGGACCCTGAGGGGGCCCGGGGATTGGGTTAGGCACGAATCGACTTCAATCGGGCGATTCGCTCTTCGAGCGGCGGGTGGCTCGAGAAGAGTTTGAGGAGGCCGCTGCCTTTCGATCCTTCGATCTTCAGGGTCGCGACCGCTGCAGGCGTACCATCGGCGGGCATCATCATGTTGACCTTCAGAGCTTCCAAAGCAGCGATCATGTTTTCACGACCGCCCAAGCTCGCACCACCTTTGTCGGCACGGTACTCACGCCAACGAGAGAAGGCGGAGATCAACATCGATCCGAAGATCATGAACACGATCTCGAGAGCGATCTGCACCACAAAGTAGGCTAGGGAACCATAACCAGAGCCTTCCTCTTCATCGCTGCGGAAGAATTGTGTCACAGCCAGCGCGATGATGCGCGCGAGGAACATGACGAATGCGTTCACCACACCTTGCAACAGAGTCATGGTCACCATGTCACCGTTAGCGATGTGAGCCACTTCGTGAGCGAGAACGCCGCGCACCTCTTTGCGATTCATCCGAGTCAGAAGTCCGCTGGACACCGCGACCAGAGATCGAGCCTTGGTTGGACCTGTCGCAAAAGCGTTAAGCTCCGGGGAGTCGTAGACTCCGACTTCCGGCATCACCTTCAAACCAGCCTGACGAGCGAGCTCGTGCACGGTCTGCTTCAACTCCACGAGCCTTGGATCGTAGACCTGGTCCCCGATGACCTGAACTCGCATCATCCACTTTGCCATGATGCGCGACAGTGCTAGGGATATGAAAGCACCGCCCATACCCCAGACGAGGCAGAACAGGGCCAACGTCGAGTAGTTGAAGCCGTTCGCTGTGACGAACTTGTCGAGGCCAAGGACCGAAGTCAGGATCGAAATGCTGACCATGATGATAAGGTTGAGGATCAGAAAAAGTCCGATTCTCTTAAACCACTGCATGACTCTCTCCCAAAAATATAAAATACTGATGTGACACTCTTGGTGTCTTGCCCATTATTACGGCAGCTTCTCTTTATTGCTAAAATAGATAAAAATGAAAAAGTATATTGCATAAAAAAATAGAGGAAGCAAGTCTTTTAATATAATGAAATTGAGTGGTTGTAGTCGGATTAAGGAACTTGTGCAGCTATGCGCGAAGAACTAGACCGGTGGCTAGGCACGAGGTCCAACAAGGCCGCTTGCATCGGGGGCGGCGTGAACGTCACTGGTGGGCTGAGTTTCAGTGCATACCGACGGGTCCTAGCCCCCGGCAGCCACGAGCTTCCAACCCTTTTCCTGAAAGTGCTCCTGAACCTTGGTGCGGATGTCGCCCTGGAATTCGATCCGCCCGTCTTTGAAGGTAGCGCCGCACGCCTGTTTCTGTTGGATATCTTTCATGAGGCTTTTCACTGTGGCGTCATCCCATGGGAAATTCCAGAGGACTGTGACTGAGCGGCCTCCACGCCCCTTGGTTTCCAAACGCATTTTAGTCGGACCGCTGCTTGCTTGATAACTGCGACTTTTATTGGGCTCCTTGCGAAGGGAGCCTTGACTACTGGAATAGACAAGCTTGCTGTCGCTCATGATGGCACCTCGTAGGTCTGTTCGTCTTTGTGCAGAGGGTGAAGGATGTGATCGCCTACCATCCAGATCGCTCGCGCGTAGGGGTAGAGGCCGATAGCCGTTGTCACGGCGACTAGCGAAATCAGACTCGCCAACCCCAGCATGCCGAAGCGAGCATGTAGGGAGCTCCAAAAGATACTGGTGACAAACAGGGTGATGATACCGACCAAAGGATAACTGATCATCCAGGGTGCACCCCAGAAATAGCCGGCCTCGCGCTCGTAGCGATAATGGCAGCCGGAGCAACCATCCGCAAATTCGAACCAGGATCCAGATTTGCGCAAAGGCGATTCGAGGCAGTAGGGACACCGAAGCAAAACGATACCCCGGAACTTAGGCTTCTGGCGCATAGATCTCCAGCTGCAGAGGGGGCCCGTGTCACACATGCCAGCTTGGAGTTTCGCTCACACCGGAAGCTGAATCTTGTGTTCGATGCTGCGACGGTAGAATACCGCTGTGTGGCCGATGACTTGGACCAGCACCGCCTGCACATTCTCGGTAATTCTTCGCAGCAGGTCAAGTAACTCGCTTTGACCCTCGCAGCGGATCTTCACCTTAATCAGCTCGTGGTGGTTCAGTGTCGCTTCGATCTCGCGGATGACGGCGTCTGTGACGCCATGTTGGCCTGTCATAACTACCGGATTGAGGTGGTGGGCACGACCTCGAAGGAATTTGATTTGTTTGCTGCTGAGCTTTTTCATACGGCTTGAACCTCAAAAGAAACACGAGCCGTAGCAGTAAACTTTTCTTAGGCAGCTGGCAAGTGAAAAGTGACATAGTTAGGTTTAAGGCAGAATTTCCTCCCACTCCGAGAGGAAGCGTTGAGCTCCTTGCTTGATGGCATCCATGCGATTGCCCTGGACGCGGTCGATGACATCGACCAGGTAGTGGGCTGCTACGATTCGCGGGATGAAGACATAGTCGGCCCCTTGTCGATACATCTCACGGGCGGCGTCCAATGTCTCAGCTGTGACGACGATCCGTGCTTGAGGGGCAAGGTGTTTGAGGGTGGCAAGCAGCTTGAGATTGCTGGTACCCTTCAAAAGATGATCCGGTATTGTGGAGATGACGATCATCGCCTGATCAAGGTGGAGATGGCGCAAGGTTTCGCTGTGAGCTACGTCGCCGTACTTGCAGGACACGCCCTTGGCTTTAAGCTTGGCGAGAGTCTCGGGATTGTAATCGATGACCAGAAGGCGCTCGGTCATGGTTTGGCTGTGTCGTCTCACGACCTCCTGGAGGAAGGAACTGGCCTCCCGGTAGAAGCCAAGCAAAACAATCTTCTGCTGCATGTCTTGGGGCTTTTGTTCTTCGAGGTCGACCGACATAAAGCGGTCTTTCAATCCGATCTTTTCCAGTAGGGGGCCGACTTTTCTGTGAATCGAGTAGCTTCCAGGAATGAGCACTGACGAGATCAAGAAGGTGATGACCATCGCCAAAATAAATGCTGCTAGGATATCGCTCGATATATGCTTATAGCTAACACCCAACGCAGCAAGGACGAGCGAGAACTCCGAGAGTTGGGAAAGATTGAGGGCAGGTATGAGGCTCGCGCGGTTACCGTAGCGCATAAGATGCAGCACGGGGAAGACCGTAAGCACGCGACTGATTGTGACGAAGATGACGATCAGCCCGGTCAGACCCAAGACCTGAATGTTCGGCATCGGGATTTGCATCCCCAAAGCTACAAAGAAAAGGGTAATAAAAAAATCGCGCAGACTGCTGATCTTGGCAGCGATTTCAGAATGATAGGGAAACGAAGCGATACAGACGCCAGCGATCAAGGCCCCCATCTCCACGGACAGATTCAACCACCCAGCCAGACCGCAGATACCGAAGCACCAACCCATAGCTGTGACGATCAAGAGTTCAGGTTGTTTGCCTACACGATGGAAGAGTTTCGGCAGTAGAAACTTTGCGATCAGCCAGGCGCTCGTTATCAGCAGTGCAGCTTTAGACAAAGACAGGAAGACTGTCATCAAGCTGAGAGCGTGAAGCTTAGGCTGGATCGCAAGGAAGGTTATCGCCCACAAATCTTGAATGACCAGGATACCTAGGGTGAGGCGCGAGGTGAGGAGGTCGAGCTCCATCCGATCGGAAAGCATCTTCACCACGACCAGAGTGGAGGACAGGGAGCAGGCGACTGCGAGATACGTGAGAGTGTAGTTGCCCTTAGCATTGCTAAAGCCAAAGAGACTGAAAAATAGCGCAGCGAGGCAAGCACAACCCACAAATTGAGTGACACCATTCACCAGCACAGCTTTCCCTGCACGCAGCAACTTGCGGATATCGATCTCAAGCCCAAGGATGAACATGAGAAGCACGAGGCCTATGGATGACATCGTTGCGATATTAGCGGTCTCCGTAATCAGCCCGAATCCGAGGCTTGGGCCGATGATGACCCCCGCAATCAGATAGGCGAGGACGAGTGGCAGCCGGAAAATATGCGCAGGCACCGCTAGGAGGGTTGCTCCCAGAATGCACAGGGCCACGTCGCGCAGAAGGCTATGGCTGTCCAATCGCTCACACTTTCTTATCATGTGCTGTCTGTTGAAGGAGACTGCTTGACCTTTTTTTCCCATCACTCGTATCGGTCGAAGACAAGCACCGATTGAGAGTTTCTCTTTTTTTGGTCACTTGTTTCGGAAGTGGTATCGCTTGGTGTTTTGACTCAGAATCGAAGACTTCATTTGAATGACAGTGGTTTAGGGGAAAACCGGTCAGCATGATCCTGGTTGCAGACCAGGAAGCGCTGTCAAATTTATGTAGCTAGGACTTGATCCGCCGGAAAGTTTGGGTTATCAGATAAGGGTGAAAATAATGTTGCACCCGATAGCTGCAGTGCTAAACCGCGGCTTTAGAGTATGAGTGAGATTCGATATGGATACGGTGGAAAACTACGATTCGAACAGCGTTTATCTTGATTCTCATGATGTGTCGCAAGCGATTCCCCTGCATTTCGTGGGCGGTCTCACGGCATCAGGCAAGACCAGCCTAATCCGAGAGCTGGCGTTGGAATTGGAGGGTCGGGAACGGCTCGGCATCCTCCAGACGGAGGATGGTGCTCGACCGTTGGACCTGCCAGAAGATTCCCTTCACGTCGTCCAGAAGCTAGGGGGGGCTTGCATCTGCTGCGAGATCTTCCTCGTCTTCTACAAGGCGGTCCTGAGTTTGGTTCAGAGCGGGCAGGTGGACCGCATTCTGGTGGAGCTGCCAGCCACCGCCGACATTCAGCAGCTCAAAATGCTGCTGAAGGACTATGGCCGGGATCGATGGGTCGAGCCAGGACCGACTCTGGTCACGGTTGATCCGCGCAATCCTCATTTTAAACGTTGGTCGGCAGCGCCGCTGGTCAACCGCTTGATTGATGTTGGCGATGTCTTCGTCCTGCGCTTTGGTGAATTGGCGAGTGCGCGGGAGATGGAACGCTTTCTTGGGTGGGTCAGTAGCTTCGAGGCAGGTGAAAAGCGCTACGTGATCCCTCAGCATGATCAGGGCTTAGCGGCTGTGGTGGAGGCGAGTTTGCTTCTGCCGCATCTGGGGCAAGAGACTGACAAACGCGTGCGAGTCTCGACCCATTGAGGTCTTGAGGATCTCGGCTATTCTAAATGGCTTCATGAAGCGTTCAGAAATGGTTCAGAGGTTAGACGCATCAGGTTCGAAGCCCGAAGTGAACATGCGGTCCGTGAGGAGCTAAGGGTTTTTATGCGGCGACTTTGCGCTATGTCTGGACGCATACGCACTAGATGAGAAGAAAAAGATCAAAATCAGCCAAAGGCAAAAAGCGGGCATCATCGATTCGTTCGTCATCGAAGTCTGTGCCACTGATCAGTTGGTACATCAAGCCGATGCCAGCCCGAAAACCAAAGCTTTGGCCGCGCCACTGCTGTGACACGGTGAAGCCTAAGCGCTGGGCTTCGAGATTCTCCAGCTGCAGGCGAGCTATGTGAGCCGCCAAAACCAGAGTCTCGCGAGGGGAGCGGAGAATCTCTCCGGTGACTTCGAAACGTTCCTGACCCAGGCCGAGTAAGGACTGGAGTAGCAGCGAACGATGGGTGACACTGTAGTTTTCCTGAAGACTCCCGCTTCCATCTGGCCCGTCTCGATCTCGGGTCGCATAGTCTCCCTTGGGGTACTTGCTTTTCCAGAGACGGCGTTTGCCTTTCTCGGTCAGTTGCAGTTTGCTGCGTTCGAAACCCCCTTCCCAAGAACTATGCACCAACAGGCGTTCTGAAAAGGCCTGTGTGAATATGAGGCGAGGATGGAAACCCACAACATCGAGCCTCTCAAACTGGTCTTTTTGGGAACCCCAGAGCAAAGTCTCGCGGTCGACCTTCATCAGGTCGACTCCAAGAGCGACCCGGCGCGGACCTTGCGACCAGATCTCAGCCTTCCCGAAGACATTAGGAGCACCCGCTAGTAAAGCTGGTAGGTCAAATCCCACCAGGCTTGCAGGACCGGTGCCGTAAGCAGATTGAAACCCCAGGCGCCACTGCCTAGGTTCGAGAAAGCCAGTGCTTGTCTTGAAAACGAGGCTCGAGGCGGGGCTTTCCGCGGGGGGAATGACCGGGGAAGCGGTTGCAAATCCTTCGCAAAAGCATATGATAAGCGCCGCAATGAACTTGGCCACATGTGGGTACCGGTTGATTCGCATCCTGCGCCTTTATATCTAAAGTTTGCGCCATAATAGCCTTATTACTCGAGACAGTTGACAGGAGCAAGGAGTTTGAACACGCAAGCACGCATCCAGCCCCGAAAGCTCAAAGGGTTTCGTGATTTTTTGCCGCAGCAGGCCCTGCTCCGCAAGAGTATTACGGACAAGATCTGGCAAAACGCCCTTTTAGCCGGATTCCAGCCGATCGACACGCCCGTCCTCGAATACTCCGAGACTTTGCTGGGTAGCGGTGGGAACGAGACTGACAAAGAGGTGTATCGTTTTACCGACCATGGCGAGCGGGAGGTTGCACTCCGTTTTGACCTTACGGTACCTTTCGCTCGCTATGTTGCGGAGAACTTTTCCGAGCTGGTTTTTCCCTTCAAAAAGGTCCAGATTGGCAATGCCTGGCGTGGTGAAAAACCGCAAAAGGGTCGCTATCGAGAATTCTGCCAAGCTGACATCGATATTGTTGGGATTGACTCACTTGCGGCGGACGTGGAGGTCTTGACCTGCATTCTTCGCAATCTCGAGGAGCTGGTCCCGCAGTCCTTTACGATGGCCATAGGTCACCGGGTGATTCTCTCGACTCTGATCACGCTCTGCCTACCGACTATCGAGGCTGGAGGTGAGGTGAAGGCATTGATGGCCCTCGATAAATTGGCGAAGATTGGGCAAGCTGCTGTCGTCCGACTTCTGCTAGAAATTCCTGGAACGGACGCTGCTGGAGCTGAGAAGCTGCTCCACCTCCTGCTGGCGAAAAATGCGGCAGGCGATTCGGACCTAAAACTCCTGAAGGGCCTGAGTCAGGATCCAGGATTTGCGGCTGAACTGGAGCGTTACGAGGAAACGGTGCGGCTTGTCCGGCACCTGGCCGCAGGCGAACGAGCCAGCGTCCGTATGGATCTGAGTATCGCTCGAGGTTTGGGTTATTACACGGGTATCGTCTTCGAGACCACGATCGATGGGCTTGATGGGTTCGGTTCGATCTCCTCGGGAGGTCGGTACAACGGTTTAGTTTCGAGGTTTTCCTCGCAGGAGTTACCCGGTATTGGTGGATCCATTGGGGTCGATCGACTCTTGGCTGCACTGGAGCAGCTGGGAACGGAAGCCTCACAGCCACGCCAAGGTATTTTTATAGCTGTTGCAAGCGAAACGGAACGTGCTTACGCCTTTGAACTCTTGGGCCAGTTGCGCAGCCGCAAGTTTTTGGCTGACATTGCTCTGAAAGCGGGCAAACTGGGCAATCAGTTCAAGTTTGCAGATAAGCGGCGTTACGCAACGGTCGTGACAATCGGCGAAGAAGAGCGCATCAATCGAACCCTGTCGATCAAGTTGCTCGAAACCGGTCAGGAGCAGCGAAATCTCGGGTTCGCGGAGGCTCTTGCTGTTCTTGAACGCAGCGAGGCCTAAGAAAAATCCGGTGTTTTGTTTGCAGCGATTTGCAGTTAGGATACTCTTTTTCCTGAGAGGGTGAATTCCCTGAGCGCAGCCGAGCGGTATCCCTGATTGGGGACCATAAAAGGAGCTTTATGAAACTCTCGTTTCCCTTTCTAAAGACCAAGCGAGGCCTTCAGATTTTCTTGGCCTTAGCAACCGTGTTCCTTGCGACTCTGGCTTTGGATCAGATCACCAAGCGACATGCCCACGATGTATTGATGACCTACGAAGACCCTGAAAATGTCGATCTTTACCGATCCAATTCGTTTTTTGTGGGACACGTCGGTAACGAACGGGTTGAAGAAGGGGAGATTCCATTCTTCGTACAACTGAAATTCCAGTATCACAGAAACCGCGGCGCTGCCTTCAGCATGTTGGCCAACATGCCCGATAAATACAGGATCCCTTTCTTTTATGCAGTGACACTTTTTTCCGTGATCTATATCGGGTATTACCTGCGGATCCTGCCGCTCAACTACCATCTGACTCGCTTTGGTCTCGTTATGATCATGTCGGGTGCGATTGGTAACTTCATCGATCGCTTTATCCAGGGATATGTGATCGACTTTGTCGATGTGAGTTGGAATATTTTTGGATGGCGGCATGATTTCGCGGTGTTTAATGTCGCAGATATTGCGATCAACGTCGGGATTATCGCGTTTCTCCTCGAGATGATACTCAAGAGAAAGCCAGTCTATTTTGCAAAACCGCAGGTACCAGCTGCCTCCCTAGATAAGGCGAAGAAAGCTTATTAAACCTCACCATCCAAGTCTGTGACGATGGATGGAGATTCTCGGCATGTGATCGTTCAGCGCTTCCCAGGAATTCCTAGAGCTCTTGCTGAGGAATACTTTGCCTGTCTCCCGATCCCTCGAAGGAAGCCGTCTTTTCCTGGCTTCCACACATGGTCACACTTGGGATTCTCTAAGGGCGGTCGCACTGGATGGCTGCCGGGAGATACCATGGGCATGATGCCCAATGACGTACGTTAGCCAAGCCGCTCGCTGGCCTTCGGTTTGCGTCGGCCCTAAAAAACTCCTTAGTGTGTCCTAAAATGCTCGTTTAAGCGGATGCGTCGGCGCCGTCAAGCGATATCTCAACGTGCACTCCACTCCACTTCAGCTTACATTCAGAATGTCTTTGAAGGCCTGCTTGAGCGTCGCTTTGGGAAGGGCCCCTTGAGCCATGGTGGGTTGGCCTTCCATGGGGATGAAGAGCAGGCTGGGAATGCTGCGGATTCCAAACATTGCAGCTAATTCCTGTTCTGCTTCTGTATCGACTTTGTAAATCTGAATGCGACCGGCGTATTCTTTAGAAAGATCATCGAGGACTGGGGCGAGAGCCTTGCAGGGACCACACCAATCGGCGTAAAAATCGATAAGGACCGGTATCGCTCCGCGAAACGACCAATCTTTGTTCTGTTCGAAATCGAAAATCTTGTCTTTGAAATCTTGGATCGTGAGGTGTTCCACGGGAAGGGCTCCTTATGCGTCATGACGGCAATGTGCAATCATGCTTTTAGGATACACTGCCTGGTGGGTCTCGAACCAGCAGCATTTCGCTGGCAAAACATTCACTTTTCAAGGGGACCGAAGCTGATGCTGCTTCGGTAATCCTTTTATCAAAAGAAGGAGGATCCCGACCATCAGCACCGTGCGTACTTCCGAATCAAAGAATGCGTTCTGGGTCAGACCCCCGATCACGAACACGAGGAGAGTCTGAAGAGCCATCCGTTTGAACAGGGGCGCTGACATGTCTCGCTTGATCCAAAGGGCGAGTGAAAGGAGCCAGCCAATGAAGCAAAAGAGGGCTAGCAGGCCACCTTCGGTCCAGGCCTGAATGAACTGATTGTGAGCCTCGTACTTTTTCGGAAAATCAGCGAGTCCGATGCGCTCGTAGTAGGGCTTCCGGTATTCGTGATTGAGGTGAACACCATGCCCTAAAATGGGCCGATCTTTGATCATTTCCGCATGTGCATGCCAGAAAGCAAGACGATCGTCGGGATAAGAGCTGAACTGATCAGGATTTTGCTCGCTAAAAAGGACGGAGAAGCGATGCGACATGGGGTTATCCGTAGCCATCATCAGGGTTCCACTGGCCAACGTCCCAAACAGGAGCAGCAAGCGTATTCTGCCACTGAGCATCTGCACGATATTCCAAAGGCCGAGAGCGAAGACCAGGATTTGCACCATCCTGGACTGTGAAAACACGAGAAGAATGATGACACTCCCGAAAGCACATTGGCGCCACGCGTTTTTGGGTTCGCTGAGCAGTTGGAGCTGTACGTAGGGAAAGAGTAGGAGGGCTACATACGCAAGAGTCAGAGGATGGGAGTAAAAACCTCGCGCCCGCTGAAAGAAAGGGTCAAGATCAAGGCTCGCACCTTGAATGCGCCAACCAATAAGGGCCTGCGAGAGAACGATGCCAGCCCAAAAGATCAGGATGAGGGTAAACAATTTCTGCAGGAGGTCTCCCTGTTCCGGCTCTGGACCAGCCATGCGAGCGAAGAACGCCGGTCCTAGCAGTAGGGGAGCGAAGCCCATAAAGTACCCGAATAGATCCGTCTTCGGATGGGAAGGATTCAAGAGTGAGGCGAGGATCGAGAAGAACAAAAATCCAAAGAGAAAGAGATGCGCAGCGCGAGCTGCAGGTGAGCGAACGAGCGCGGCGATCTCTGCCGGAATCTGCCGAAGTCGGCGCGCAGACATCCCGCACCCTATCAGAAGTCCAAGATTCTGGAGAGCAGGACCGAAGGGAAGACAAAACAAGAGAACTCGCACGATCTGGGACAGTCGCCCGCTACTTGCTTCAGTCATGATATCGCTCGAGCGCTCCGCGGAGATTTGTACGGAACCGCTCGCCGGCCGTTTCGATCGTAGCCAGATCCTTGCAGAAGGCAAATCTAACATACCGGAGGTGTTGGGCTGCTGCTGCACTGTCCGTATAAAAAACTGATATAGGGACACAGGCTACCCCGACTTCTCGCGTCAACCATTCCGCGAATTCAATATCCGGCACGTCGAGCAAGCGTCGATAGTCGGCAAGAATAAAATAGCTACCATCGGGCTGAATACACTCAAAACCGGCCTCGCGTAGATGACGAAACAAAGCGGCCCGCCGCTCGGCGTACTCTTCGCGGAAAACATGATAGTACTCAGGACCCAGCTTGAAGGCTGCTGTCATGCCATGCTGCAAGGGTGTTGCTGAGCAAAAGACAGTGTATTGGTGGGGAACACGTATCGCTTTGGTAAGGTAAGCAGGAGCGAAGGCATAGCCAACTTTCCAACCGGTGAAACTGAAGGTTTTAGCGCTCGATGAAATGACGATGGTACGATCACGCATACCAGGGAGGGTGGCGATGGGCATATGGCGAGCGGGTGAGAACACCAGCTCCTCATAGACTTCGTCGGTCATCACGTAGAAGTTATAGGTCTTGGCCAACTGAGCGATTTGTAATAACTCGTCACGCTTGAAGCATCGGCCGGTTGGATTGTGGGGCGTATTGAGGATCAACAGACGGGTACGTTCGTTAACGACGGCTCGGAGCGCCCTGAGATCGAAGCTCCAGTCGGGGGCTTCGAGAGGAATGGTCCGAAAGCGTGCGCCCGCTACCATAGTAGCCACAGGATAAGAATCATAGAAGGGTTCGAACGTGACGACTTCATCGCCTTCTCCACAAAGCGCTGTGATCGTGCAGTAGATGGCCTCGGTCGCACCTGAAAATATGGTAATTTCATCATGGGGGTCGTATTCAAGTGAGTACTGCTGCTGCTGATGGGTTGCCAACGCTTGTCTGAGCTCGAGCACACCAGGGCTGGGAGCGTATTGGTTTTGGCCCTGTCTAATAGCTTGGATCGCTGCTTCCTTGATGAGCTCAGGCCCGTCGAAGTCTGGAAAGCCCTGTGCTAAATTGACTGCGTTATACTGCTGGGCGAGCAGGGACATTTTGCTGAAGATCGAGCTTTCAAATTGACGCCATTTAGACGGGAGCATGTCTCATCCCCTTCCTGAACCGGTGGACCTTCTTTGTATGTACCATATCCCGGGAACGATTCACTCAGTCATTATGATGGAGGGGCGATCACAAGAAGCACGTTAAAAAAGAAGGCACGACTTTTTTACCTAAAAAAATCATCAATGAGTTTCGTAAGTGACGACCATGCCCACGGAATCTCGATCAACCCGGGAAATTGGCGATTGACCTTTCCGAGGAGATACCTAAAAGTGTCGTAAAAATTTGGTTGGACAGCTGACCAGTCTTCAGGGCATAGAGCTTAGGTTAGCTTCGAAGCCAACACACTCGAACCCAATCGGTAGCGTAGTCAAGGATCCTAAAGGCCTCTATGCTGCGGCATTTGAGCAGGTTTGCGTCCCAAACTTTGAGTTCCTCTCAGGCAAAGGTGGATACGTATGCGACAGAAGATCTCATCCCGGATTTGTCGACAGGTTGCGTGGCCCGTCATGGTCACCGTCGGCCTCGCAGGCGGAGCGGTTTACGCTTCAAATCCTGCGCAGGACGCAGTGAACACGCAAGCCCAAGCGGTGAAACAGAATCAAGAGTCCCAAAAGAAGATCGATGCGATCGCCGATCAGTCGAAGCAACTGGTTGACGAGTACAAGGCAGCCCTCTCGGAGACCGAGAGTCTCAAGGCTTACAACGATCAGATGGAGAAGCTGATCGCCTCCCAAAAGTCTGAGATGGATTCGATTGCGAAGCAGATTCTTTCGATCGAAGTGACGAACAAAGAAGTCGTACCCTTGATGCAGAAGATGATCTCGAGCCTCGAACAGTTTGTAGCGCTCGACGTTCCGTTCTTGCAGAAGGAGCGCGTTGAGCGGGTCGAGAACCTGAAGAAAATGATGGACCGAGCTGACGTGACGACCTCGGAGAAGTACCGCCGGGTCATGGAAGCTTATCAAGTCGAGAACGAATACGGCCGCTCCATTGAAGCTTACACCGACGACGTGGATCAAGAAGGCAAGCGAGTCACGGTCGATTTCCTCCGCTTTGGCCGCGTTGCTTTGATTTATCAAACCCGCGATGGCAAAGACGCATTTGCTTGGGACCAAAAAGGCAAAAAGTGGGTCGAACTTCCTGATACCTATCGGACAGCGATTCGCGACGGATTGAAAATGGCTCGCAAGCAAACAGCACCTGATCTCATCACCTTGCCCATCGCAGGCGCGGAGGCTGCACAATGAACTTCTTCAAATCCACCCTGATCACTCTGGCCCTGGGACTTTCTCTGGGCTCCGCCTATGCGCAGGAACAAAAAGCAGCGACCCTGGATCAACTTCTGCAAACGATCCGAGCAGACAAAGAGAAGGATGCGGCGACCAATGCCGAGCGTGAAGCCCAATTTCTGAAGGACAAGAATAACCAGGCCGCTCTGTTGAAGCAGGCCAAGGACAATCTCGCTCGGGAGCGCGCCCGAAGTGATGCTCTCAAATTGAGCTACGACGGTAACGAAAAAGCTCTTGGTGAGATGGAAGACAAGCTGAAGGTTACCATGGGGACCTTGGGCGAGCTTTTCGGCGTCGTCCGGCAGGTTGCAGGGGACTCGAAGGGTCTCTTCGAGAGCTCGATGATCACGGCGCAGTTTCCAGAGCGCGTGGCATTTGTTGACGAGCTTTCTCGGCGCAAGGAACTCCCGAGTGCACCCGAAATCGAACGTCTGTGGTTTGAGCTTTTCACCGAAATGACCGAATCGGGAAAAGTTACGAAGTTTAACGCCAAAGTGACCTCGGCCCAGGGCGTCGAAGCTGAGAGAACAGTGTTTCGCGTCGGTACCTTTAACCTCTACGCGGACGGTCAGTTCCTGAACTATCTCGGCGACGTAAACAAAATCGCAGAACTGTCGCGTCAGCCCGCAGGGCGCTTTCTCTCTCAGGTCGACGACTTTCAGAGCGCACAGCCAGGTGAGTTGACGGCGTTGGGCGTCGACCCGTCCCGCGGTGCGATCCTCTCGCTGCTCGTCCAGGCCCCTTCGTTCATGGAGCGCTTCCATCAGGGCGGTCTGATCGGATACGTGACCATGGCCCTCGCAGCGATTGGTCTGCTGATCTTCCTCGAGCGCTACTTGGTTCTCTCGCGCCTTGGTCGGAGGATTTCCGATCAGCTGAAGACCGACCGCGTGGATCCGAACAATCCGCTAGGCAAGATCTTCTCCGTATTCCAAGCTAACAAAAACAAGGACATCGAAACACTCGAGCTGAAGCTCGACGAGGCTATCATACGCGAAACTGCTTCCATCGAACGCGGCATCAACACCATTAAGCTGTTTGCAGCTGTCGGTCCGCTGCTCGGTCTGCTGGGTACGGTGACGGGTATGATCGAGACCTTCCAGTCGATCACGCTCTTCGGAACTGGTGATCCGAAGTTGATGGCAGGCGGTATCTCCCAGGCACTTGTGACGACAGTTCAAGGTCTGGTCGCTGCTATTCCGCTGATCTTGCTGCACAGCGTAGTGAATGGTAAAGCCAAGGGGATCATCTCCGTACTTGACGAACAAAGTGTCGGCCTCATGGCGGCACGTGCAGAACAGGAGTCAAGGGCATGATCTTCCTCCTCGAAACATGGGGGATCATCCGAGGTTTTTTGGAAGCCGGTGGTCAGGTTCTGCTGCTGGTCTTCGGGGCAACCTTCGTTCTCTGGACGATGATCCTCGAGCGATTCTGGTACTACTGGACCGTCCACAAGGGCGAAGTTAAAAAAGCCATCGAGAATTGGACGCGGCGAGAGGATAAGTCCTCCTGGACGGCTCATCGGATTCGAGAGTCTATCATTTCCGACGTCTCGGGGCGCTTCGAACACGGAATCGGTTTCGTCAAAACCTTGGTGGCCGTATGTCCCCTTTTTGGTCTTCTCGGCACGGTTACGGGTATGATCAACGTCTTCGAGGTCATGGCTATGACGGGCACGAACAATGCTCGCCTCATGGCTTCCGGTATCTCGATGGCGACGATCCCCACAATGGCTGGAATGGTCGCAGCCTTGTCTGGGCTTTATTTCGGCAACAAGCTGGAACAAACGGCCCGTCTCGAGCGAGAAAAGCTCGCCGACCATCTTCCTTTTCACTGAGAGGCTATTAAACTATGAGACGCTCGCGACGCAGTGGTGACGAAGATGCAGGGATCGACTTGACCCCGATGCTCGACGTGACCTTTATCATGCTGATCTTTTTTATCGTGACCACGTCCTTCGTTAAGGAATCCGGGATCGATGTGAATCGTCCTTCGGCGGCGACCGCTGAGAAGAAGGAACGGGCTAACATCCTCATCGGTATCTCCGAGGCTGGTGACGTGTGGATCTCGAAGCGCCAGATCGATATTCGCTCGGTACGAGCCAACGTGGAAAAGCTTCACGCGGAGAATCCTGAAGGGTCAGTCGTTATTCAGGCAGACAAGGGCGCGAAGACGGGAACGTTGATTCAGGTGATGGACCAGGTTCGCCTCGCTGGTGTGACCAATGTGTCGATCGCCGCCAGACAAGAGCGAGAATAACTATGCGCTTCCTCATCGCTTTTGGCTTGGGGGGCTCCGTAACTCTTAGTCTGTTTTACATGATGTCAGTTCTGATCTCGTCAGGTAAACAGCAGGCAGAGAGCAAGGTGGACTCTAATCCCATGATCGAGTTCGTGCGATTGAAAGTAGACGATGGTGCGACTGAAACTCGGGCTCGGGAGGCTCCTCAAAGGCCTGCCCCTGTGCAGCCGCAACCTTCGACACCGAAGACGGCTGTGGCCAGTGAGGACAGCCGTCCACAGTCTGACGGTCTGAATATCGATGTCCCCATCACGGGAGGGCTTGCCATGGGCGGTCCGGCCGTGAAAGTCGGAGGGGGGAGTGCGATCGGTGGTGCCACTACGGGTGGTGGCGGCGGAGTTGATTCTGAGGAAATGCCGATCGTGCGCATGGACCCTCAGTATCCCCAGCAAGCCGCGATGAAGGGCCTCGAAGGGTTCGTGACCCTCGAGTTCACCATCACCAAGTCGGGGGGAGTGTCTGACGTGAAGGTCGTCGAGTCGCGTCCTCCGCGGGTCTTTGACGACGCAGCTCGCAAGGCTCTTGCACAGTGGAAGTACCGACCTAAGGTCATCGATGGTCAACCCGTCGATCAGCCTGGCAGATTGGTGAAATTGGATTTCAAACTGGATAACGAGTGAGGTGAGCCATGCGAATGACCATGATACCTTGGCTCCTCGCGGCTACTCTGACAGCTCAGGTCCTTAAGGCCCAAGAGCCAACGCCGCCAGCAGAGCCTCAGAAAGCAGCGGAACCGGATGCAGCCAAGGCTTCGGGTTCCAAGACCCAAAAGGCTCCTCCTGATCTTCTGACGCGAACCCCGCGTAAACTGGAAGACCAGAGTCCTTCGTCGCTGAATGAGAGGGTCATCGAGCGTCTGAACCGGGCTCAAAAGCTCATGGGTTCGGAAAAGTTCGATGAGGCACTCGAAGCCCTGAAGAGTCTCGAAGAATCGGTGAGAGGTCAGGAGTACGCTCTGGCGCAGGTGCGGCAGCTGCGGGGTTACATCTACGCGCAGCAAAGCAAATATAAGGAAGCAGCTAAAGCTTTCGAAGAGTGCTTGGCGCTCAATGCTCTGCCGCTCGATCCGACCCTGCGAACGATGTTTGCCTACGCCCAGGTCCTCGCTGGAGACGAGCGTTACGTCGATGCCGTTAAGGTCATGCAAGACTTTCTTGCGAATAAGCCAGACGCGACGGGAGACAACGTTTTTCTTTACGCACAGCTCCTGGCCCAGGTCGATTTGAAGGAAGAAGCCGCGAAACAGGCCGAGCGAGCTCAAGCCATGTCCGGCGAAGTGAAGGAAAGCTGGCTTCGTCTTTTGACGGCAATTTACTTCGAGCTGAAGCGATATCCGGACGCAGCCGCGACTCTTGAGCGATTGCTTGTCGCCAATCCTGACAACAAGCAGTACTGGAAACAGCTTTCGAGTGTCTATTTGGAGGCTGAACAAGATGACAAGGCTCTCGCTGCACTGGAAGCTGCGTACAAAAAAGGGCTGATCGTCGAGGAGAAGGAACTCTTGCAGATGGCCCGCCTGGCCCTTTATCGAGAAGTTCCTTTTAAGGCTGGCCAGTATCTCAAGAAAGCTTTGGATGAAGGCAAGATAGCCAAAAATCGCAAGAATGTCGAACTTTTGGCTGACGCTTGGATTCAATCTCAGGAGCTGGATCGAGCGCTGGACGCGCTGTCTCTCGCAGCTCCTCTGGCCGAGGATGGGATGGTGTACGTCCGCCAGGGTCAGTTGTTGCTCGAAAAGGAGAAGTACAAAGAGGCCGCTGAGACCCTGAATAAAGGGCTCAACAAAGGCGGCCTCAAGAAGCCTGGGGTGGCCCACCTGAGTCTCGGTATCGCACAGTACCGGCTTGGTAACTTCCAGCAGGCGATCGCTCAATTTCAAAAAGCAAAGACCTTTCCTGACAATGAACGTTCGGCGAACGAGTGGATCAATCACTTGAATCAGCAGACGGCGTCGCAGGACCCTGGTTGAAGCTCAAAGTTAGGGATTGAATTGCACGCGAGGGCTTCCCAGCCCTCGCTTTTTTTTCATCTCACCTTGGCGATGCCTTCCAGATTGGCCACTTGCTGCTCGCATGCTAAGCTTTTCCCCATCTCGATCTTTGAGCACCTATTGACATGCATCGACAGGACATCAGATTCATGGATTCAACGTTCGAACTGATCCGTAGCTTCATCGACATCGTGCTGCATCTCGATCTTCACCTCAATAATTGGATTACGGCGTTGGGGCCTGGTATCTACCTTCTCTTAATCTTTGTGATCTTTGCCGAGACAGGGCTTGTGGTTTTTCCCTTCCTACCGGGAGATTCCTTCTTGTTCGCACTTGGCGCTCTGACCGCAGTGGATCAGGCCTATTTGAGCCTGCCTGTCCTCCTGATCACGCTCACTCTAGCGGCCATCCTCGGGGATGCCGTGAATTATACGATCGGTAAATACGCAGGGCCGCGTATTTTTCGTCAAGATACGGGAATGTTTTTAAATAAAAGTCACCTCGCGAGGGCCCAGCACTTTTATGAAAAGCATGGCGGAAAGACCATCATCATCGCTCGATTTGCCCCTATTATTCGCACCTTCGCTCCCTTTGTTGCTGGCATTGGTCATATGAATTACGGACGATTTGCGTCCTATAATGTGATCGGCGGCGTCCTGTGGGTCTGTTCCTTTCTCTTCGCGGGTCATTTTTTTGGCAACCTGCCTCAGGTTAAGTCTCATTTCCATATTGTGATCATTGCCATCATCGCGATATCCCTCGCGCCGGTGGCTCTCGAGTGGTGGAAGGGGCTCGACACTGCTCGATAAAAACTAAAGAAACCTATACAAAGCGATACTATTTGTATAGGTTTATCCTCATGAAACTCAAACTCTCAGAAGCAGCAAAACAG
>Ga0209985_10000179_pt1 | contig 73309 bp, 105 predicted proteins | sample NOAtaG_FD_187305 | JGI IMG/M metagenome (GOLD analysis project Ga0209985, IMG submission 187305) | Freshwater lake microbial communities from Lake Erie, under a cyanobacterial bloom - NOAA_Erie_Diel6S_1000h metaG (SPAdes) (version 2) | ecosystem: Environmental > Aquatic > Freshwater > Lake ... | reverse complement strand
ATCGACGCAGTGGCCGCGAATCTCGCGCAGCCGCGGCGTGCCCGCACCGACGCCGGCGAGGTGGAGCAGCACGAGCTCGACCGCCAGGTGGAGGCCGCCAAGTTCGTGGCCAACGCCCGAGCCGCCGCCAACCCATTCGCGGCGCTGCGGATGGCGCAGATCGAGTACCCCGGGGCCGGAGGCTGAAGCATGGGGGTGCTTGCTGGTCTGTTTGGCGGGCCGTCGCGGGCTTCGCTCGCGCAGACGGTCGCGGAGCAGCGGGCCGCAATCAGCAAGCTCGTGCGAGCCCGGTTTGACGCCGCCGAGACGACGCCGCAAAACAAGGGCCACTGGGCGATGGCCGACGCTCTGTCGGCCGACGCCGCCCTGTCTCCGTGGAAGCGTCGCACGCTTCGCAATCGAGCCCGGTACGAGGCCGCCAACAACGGCTACCTCGCGGGGATGGTGAACACGCTGGCCACCGACGCCATCGGCACCGGCCCCACGCTCTTGCTCGACTGCGGCCCGGACGCCAGCCAAGAGGCCGTCGCCCGCATCGAGGACAACGTATACGAGTGGCACCAACGGATCGACCTCGCCCGCAAGCTCCGCATCATGCGGATCGGCAAGGCGATAGACGGCGACGTGTTTGCTCTCGCGACGACCAACCGCAAGCTCCGTGGCGTGCAGCTCGACATCCGGCATGTCGAGGCCGAGATGGTGGCCGATCCGGCCGCACGCTGGGAGGTAGAGGGCTCGGTCGATGGAATTCGATTCGACGCCGACGGCAACCCGTCGTCTTACTACGTCTTGAAGCACCACCCAGGCAGCACGCACTACGGCGTCACGCTCGAAGGCCGCTGGGTGAACGCCGGCAACGTCCTGCACTACTACCACGCGACGCGGGCCGGCCAGCATCGCGGCATGGGTGAGGTAGTGCCGGCCCTCGAACTGTTCGCGATGCTGCGGCGGTATCAGTACGCGGTCGTGACCGCGGCCGAGACTGCCGCCGACCTCGCCGTGATCCTGAAGACAACCATGCCGGCCGCCGGTTCGGCCACCGGCATCCCGGCCTGGGACACGATGCCGATCGTCCGCGGGATGGCGATGGCTCCGCCGGAAGGCTGGGAGCCCTACCAGCTGAAGGCCGAACAGCCGACGAGCACGTTCGACGCCTTCGAGCGTCGGATTCTCATGCAGATCGCGAGGTCGCTCAACATGCCCTACATCGTCGCCGTGATGGACGCGACGGGGGCCAACTACTCGACGATGCGTGGCGACTACCTCGTTTATCGCAAGCATTTGGCCGCGGAGCGGGCGGAGGTCGAGCGCGTCGTGCTTGATCCGCTGCTCGAGCGATGGATCGAGGAAGCGACGTTCCTGGAGGGCATGATCCCCGACGGCCTGCCGCCCCGCGATCAGTGGACGTGGCGGTGGCGGTGGGACGGGTTCGAGCACATCGACCCCATGAAGGAGGCGCAGGCCGAGAGCGTCGGACTTGCGGCCAAGACCGTCAGCCGCGCGGAGGCATGTGCCCGTCGCGGGAAGGATTGGCGGCAAGTGTTCCGCCAGATCGCCGCGGAGCGGGCCTACGCGGCCGAACTCGGCATCGACCTGTCGGAGCAGGCGGCCAACTCGCCGGCAGGTGACGCACAACAGCAGGAGCAAAACGCATGAGCCAACGAATCAAGATCGGCGGCGAAGCCACGCTCATCGAGGCTCCTGTCCTCGCGGACGGCAAGAGCGGCGGCAACCCGAAGTTTTCGCTCGTTGGCTACACCGGCCGGGCCATCAGGCAGGCGTGGAGTCGCAATCCGCTCGTCGTGGACCTAGCCGGCATGGACACGACCAGCCAACCGATCGCGGTCATGCTTGGCCACACCTACGACATCGACCACGCCGTCGGCCAGGCGAGCGATGTCGTGAACAGCGGCACCGACCTCACGGTGGCGACCGAAGTGATCGGTGAGAGCCCCGAGGTGGAGAAGGCCGTGACACTCGCCCGCAAGGGCTGGAAGTTCCAGGCGTCGATCGGGGCCGATGTCGGCCGGATCGAAAACATCGCCGCCGGCGAGGCCGTCGAGGTGAACGGCCGTCAGTTCTCGGGCCCGATCAGCGTGGTGCGTGCGAGCACGCTCCGCGAGGTGTCGATCGTTCTTTTCGGAGCAGACGCCGCTACGTCTGCCGCGATCGCTGCGGAAGCGAGTTCAGGAGAGTTCCCTATGGCGCACGACGCCAACCAGACGCCCGCTGAGCCGATCAAGGCCCAGGCGGAAGACGCGGCGAAGGTCGCCGCGGGGACCGAGTCCACCGCTCCCGTGAAGCTGCCCGGCGTGACCGCCGGAACCGGCGGCGACGGTGCCCAGCTCGTTGATGCCGACTCGATCGCCGCGAAGGTGCTCGAGCGGATCAAGGCTGAGAACCTCGCCGCGATCCGTGCCGACCGTCCGACGGCCCCCGCCGTCCACGTGGTCGCCAAGGTGGAGGATTCTGAGGAGGTCGTTCAGGCCGCCCTCTGCCTCGCCGGCGGCCTGGCGGGCGTCGAGAAGCGGTTCGGCGAGCGGACGATCGAGGCCGCTGAGAAGCGGCGGAACATCGGCCTTCAGGAGGTGCTCCTGCGGGCGGCCAAGGCCAACGGCTACGACGCGGACACCTACAAGGTGACCGACGGCAACTGCCGTGGCGTCATCAAGGCGGCATTCGCCACGCATTCGATCTCGAATGTGCTGTCGGCCACCTACGGCAAGTTCCTCCTTGACGGCTTCACCGCCGTGGAGCAGGTCTGGCCGATGATCGCCAGCGTCAGGTCGGTGTCGGACTACAAGACCGTCACTGGTATCCGGGTGAACGGCGGCTTCGAGTTCGAGCAGGTGGGCAACGGAGGCGAACTGAAGTCGGCAGAGGCCGGCGACCAGACCCGCTCGATCGCGGCTCGCCTGTTCGGCCGGATCTCGTCCATCACCATGATGGACATCGTGAACGACGACCTCGGCGCTCTGACCGTGGTTCCGCAGCGGCTCGGCCGCGGTGCGGCGACCAGGCTCAATAAGAGCTTCTGGTCGGAGTTCGAGGCAAGCAACGCGAGCTACTACGCCGGGGCTTCGGCCGCGGCCGGTAACGCGCTGCAAATCTCCAGCCTGCGGACGGCCACCTCGGCCTACCGCAAGCTGAACGATCCGGACGGCAACCCGCTGGCGGTCACGCCCGCAATGCTGCTCGTTCCGCCGGAGCTCGAGATTTCGGCGGCCGAGCTGATGAGCGGTTCGCTGCTCATCACGGGCGAAAATGCCACCCGCACGAACGTGAACGTGCTGGCTGGCCGTTACCGCGTGGTTTCCAGTGCCTACCTGTCGAACGCTTCGACGTGGTGGCTGGTTGCCAACCCCGGCGAGCTTCCAGCGATGGAGGTGTGCTTCCTCAACGGGCAGCGGCAGCCGGTGGTGCAGCAGGCGGAGGCCGACTTCGACACTCTGGGCATCCAGGTGCGGGGTCACTTCTCCTTCGGCGTGGCCAAGGCCGAGCCGCAGGGTTGCTACCGCATGGCGACCGCCTGAGCGTGATGTCCTGACGTTCCCGGCGGCGGGAGCCCAAGCCCGCCGCCGGGGTTCCGATTTTCCGGTTCCAAGCATTCCAGAAAGAGGTGATCCAAATGGCTCGTTTCGTTCAGAAGGGGGAGTCGATCGACCACACCCCCGTTTCGGCTCTCGCGGCCGGTGCGATCGTCGCACTTGGCTCCGTGGGTGTCGGCATCGCCCAGACGGCGATTGCTGCCAACACGCTTGGTTCGTTGATCGTCGATGGCGTGATCGAGCACCCGAAGACGGCGGCCCAGGCCGTGACGCTGGGGCAGAAGGTGTATTTCGACTCGGCCAACAACCTGTTGACCACGACGGTCGGCACGAACGTCCTCGTCGGCTACGCGGTCGCCGCGGCCGGTGCGAGCGATCCCGTCGTGCGAGTGAAGTTGATGAAGGTGTGATTGTGTCGCGCGCAAGGGGCCAGGGGGACGGGCAGCGTAATCCGCAGCCCGCCCCCGGCCCCGGGTGGGCCTGGAGATTTCCGTGCAGGACATGCTCAAAAAGGCCGAGGCGTGGTTCGAAGGACAGCGGCGAGAGCACTTGTCTGTCAACGTCGAATACCGCCCGAAGGTCGGCCTTCCGAGAGCCTGCCGGGCAACGCTGGTTGTGGGGCGATGGGAGGCGGTCGACAAGGCCGGCAACCTCGTCCGGATCGAGACTCGCGACTTCCTGATCCACCGCGACGATTTGCGGCAGGATCCGGCCCGCGGGGATCGGGTGGCGGTGACAGAAAACGGAGCCGAGAAGCTCTACGAAGTGGCGATCCCGGATGGATCGCAGAACGCATGGCGCTGGTCCGACCGCTCGGAAACGATTCGCAGGATTCATACGATGGCCGTTGCTGGTTCCGCTGCCGTGCCCAACGAAACGCTGCTCGTGCGTGCGATCGGCGTTTCGACGGCCGCGGCCATCACCGACCAGCAGATCGCGGAGCAGCTGTCGCTCGACCTCGGCACCAACCGGGCAGTGTCGAAGACGCTGTCGCCGGCGTCGGCCTACGTCTACGTCGTGCTACCTGTAAGCATGGGCGAGCCGATGATCTCAGTGAACGGCATCCCCGCGAGTGCCTGGGAAATCACCACCCGCTCGATCGCGTTCTCCGGGCAGGCCGCTCGGCCCTACAACGTCTATCGGTCGACCTACGCCGTCACCGGCACGCTCAAGCTCGAGGTGGCGTGATGGCAAAGATTCCAGGCACCAACGTCATCGCCCCCGTCGTGCCGTTCGACACGGCCGACGTTCATCCGTCGCATGACGCCCGCTACGGCAAGGGCGGCTACCGCACGGTGGCCACGCTGGTCGAGCGGGACGCGATCCCGGCCCCTCGCCGCGAGGCGGGGATGCTGGTTTTTGTGACGGCTGACGAAACGACGTGGCGGCTGGCGTCCGACCTGGCCACGTGGGAAGCCTACGTCGCTGATGGCGGCGGTGGCGTCGAGCTGGCCTTTGCCGGCGGCTCTGTGTCGCCGCTCATCCTCACGATCACCCAGCAGGTGCAAGAATGACCACGCCCGCCACGTTCACGACCCGCGTCACCTTCGACCACGTCCGCAACACGGCCGCCGGCTTCACGACCGCGAATCCCGTGCTCGGGTACGGCGTCATCGGCCTTGAGACCGATAGCGGCAAGATCAAGGTGGGCAACGGCACGACGGCCTGGTCTGCCCTGCCCTACTCCGGCGGCGGTGCTGTCGAGATCGAGGACGTGACGGGCCTCCAGGCCGCGCTCGACAACATCGAACTGACGCCCGGCCCGACCGGCCCGGCAGGCCCCACTGGGGCCACTGGACCGACCGGGGCTACCGGGCCTGCCGGAGCGACCGGTGCCACTGGGCCACAGGGGCCGGCCGGTCCTACCGGGGCGACCGGAGCCAAGGGCGACCAGGGCGATACCGGGCCAGCCGGCCCAACTGGTCCGCAGGGGCCACAGGGCGTTGCGGGCGCGACCGGAGCCGCCGGTGCCACCGGAGCGACAGGCCCACAGGGTCCGCAGGGCGATCCCGGCCCGCAGGGCATCCAGGGCGTAGCGGGTGCCACAGGCCCCGCTGGCGCGACCGGGCCGGCCGGAACGACGACGTGGGCTGGCATCACCGACAAGCCGGCGACGTTCGCTCCGGAGGCTCATGCGTCGAGCCACCAGACGGGCGGGGCCGACACGATTGCGAACGTCGTGACGAGCCCGGCCCAGCTCACAGCCGACCAGAACGACTACGCCATCGGAACCGGAGACATTTTCCGAGTGTCGGCAAGCGCGGCCCGCAACATCACCGGGGTCGTGGCCGGCACGTCGGGGCAGGCCGTGCTCCTGGTGAACGTCGGCACGTTTGCGATCACGCTGAAACACCAATCGACCAGCTCGGCCGCCGCCAACCGGCTCGTTGTGCCGTGGGCAGGGGATTACGTCATGTCCGCAAGCGGCGGCGCGGCGCTCCTGGTCTACGACGCGACCGATAGCCGGTGGCGGGTCGTCTGACGGCCCCACATCCCTAACGGTAGCGCACTTCCCATGCCAATGTCGCCCCGCCTCCTGCGACCGCGTGCCAGCGGCACCGCCGTCCACCCGGAAGCCGTCGATTGGGCGACCCGCGTCACGGCGAACGGCGGCACCGTCAGCAGCAACACGCTGGCGGCGGTTTCGACGTTCTGTGCCAGCATCGCTCTGGAATCCGGCCTGCGGTCCGCGATCCTGCGGCTGAACCTGTTCGCAGGCAACTCCGACGCATCGCTAAACGCTGTGCGGACGCCTCTGTACCTGTCTGGATCGCTTGGCGGCGCAACGATTGGTAACACCACCGACACTAATTTCAACTTCGTCGCAGGCGACTACGCAGAGACGGGCAGCGGTGGCGGCCTGAAGGGCGACGGCACCAGCAAATACCTCAACACCGGGTTCAACTACAGCAGTATTCCTAGCGCCAACAGCACGCACCTGTCGTTCAGCGGTACATCGCTGGAAACCACCAGCGGCGACCGCATGGCTCTAGGAAGCTTTGAATTTCCTGGCGACCTGAACAGGCTTTGTATTCTGGACATCCAAACAGGCACTTCACTCAGAGGATACAGGTCTTCAACCGTTGGGCAGGCGCAGTTCAACAACTCTGGCATTACGGCCGAACCGCACATGATCGGAACGCGAACGTCCGTCACTCTCAACAGAGTCTACCGAAGCGGATCGCAGGCGGCAGAATCGACAACCACTGCCGGGCCTACAACGTTTGCGAGGCCATTTGCTGTTTTCGCTGGCAATAACAACGGCACCGTTTCTGCGTTTACTGCCGGCCGCCTCCGCATGTACTCCATCGGCAACGGTCTGACGGCGGCCCAAGCTCTCGCGTTCTCTAACGCGGTCATCGCCTTCAACACTGCACTGGGGCGAGCATGACACTAGGCGACCTCACGCTTCCGATTTCCTACGCTGACGCCAGCCAATACGCTCTGGTGTTCACGCCGCAGCTTGCGGCCCGCCTCGCGGAACTACACGCCGAATACGGTCGGCCCGATTGCGTGGCCGCACCGCGTGCGATGGTGGACGGCAGGCTCATGCTTCCCGCCGCACTACTTACCGCCATCGAACCCGGCGGCTGGCTGCATGAGATGTGGGAACACGCCGACAAAGCGGTGCTGAACGCTGCGGTGGAGGTTCTGCCTTGGGCCGACGCGGTGGCCCTACTGCCGCCCGATCCGCCGATGCCGGCGTGACCGTACACCCACAGAGAAAAGCGATTGGCAGTAGCGTCGCTATACAGACCAGGGAAGAATTTTGTGCTGACTACTGAGCAAAAAGCGACGAACAACGACACGTTTCGCCACATTGAGCGAGTTCGCAATCTGCTGAACGCATGTGCTATCGACTTGCTCAGAAGGGGCGAGCAGCATGACCAGACAAAACTAGAATCGCCAGAGGTGGAGGCGTTCACGGAATACACGCCGAAGTTAGCTGGCTGCACATACGGCAGCGACGAATATCGCGGCTACTTGGCGGCAATCAAGTTCGCGTTGGATCATCACTACGCCCACAACCGCCACCACCCGGAACACCACAAGAACGGGGTGGATGACATGAATCTGCTTGACATTGTGGAGATGCTCTGCGACTGGAAAGCGGCGAGCGAGCGGCACAACGACGGTAACATCCGTAGGTCGATTGAGATCAACGCGAACCGCTTTGGCCTGTCGCCGCAACTGGTGGCGATTCTGGAAAACACCGCCGATCTGTTGTTCAAGTGACGCTACACACCGTAGGTGCGGCGGTCGAATTAGGTAAGATCGCAAGAACTAGGTAGTAAATTAGGTAATACCGAACACTAAGCCATCCGTCAGCCGACGCCGCGCCACACGGCGTCTATGGTGGCTGGCGGCGGGCAGGGGCGAGACGTAGCACGCCGGGATACAAACCGGATCGGTGACGAGTGGGCCGCCCCAGTGGCTTTGCAACGCCTGCGACCGGGCTTTCGCAATTCTGGAATCTGGAACATGACACTCCCTCACGAGCGAACGCGAGCCGTCTTGGGCACGCAGGATTTCCTCCTGCGGCTGACCTCGCCCTACAACGGCGGGATCAAGGGCGTGCCGAAGCCCGTCCGCGAGGAGGCTAGGCGGCTGCTGCGGCACTATCCGCTTTGGTTCGACCTGGGCCGGGCCGACTCGTTCGACGCCGAGGCCGCCAAGCGGATCGCGGAAGCGGACGAGCGTTGACCCGATTGACGGGTCCGCTACGCTGCACCGAGCGGGACAAAGCGACCGCCAGGGCGAGAATCTGCCCGAGCGGGACAACAACGCCGCGCCGGCGGCGACAGCTTGCGACAGCGACCGGCCCGATAATCCGGCACCGCGACCCGCAGGCACCGGCGATACACGCCCGAATCGTATTTGAGAACAGACGAATCGCGTCGGATTGCCAATATGATCCGGCAGTTTTTTTGCGAAGAACTTTGACATTACACGCCGCAGGTAAAGACGTTTCTTATCTACGAAACCAAAGGAGTTTCCATGTTTGGCTGGCTCAGAAAAAAGAAGCCGAAGCACGCAATCGTCACTGCCGTGCCTGCATCGTCTGACGATGGTTTTGTGCAGTCTGTTGCCCTCGGCTACGCCACGAACGACGGACTTGTAGGCGGATTGCTTGGCGGCAACCTCGCTGGAGGGATGCTTGGCGACATGATGAACACATCGGAAGACCACCACTGCCACCAGACGCCGGAGGTAGATTCTGGGGCTGGGTCGTATGACTCTAGTTCATACGATTCTGGAGGCAGCAGTTACGACAGTGGCTCGTATGACTCAGGAAGCAGTTTTGATTCTGGGTCATGCGGCGGCGACTTTTAGCAATTGCGCTACTGAAATCAGAGAGGGACGCGATGGACAAGTGGACGCCAGCACGGCCGATCATCGGAGTGAACGAGGACGGGTCGTTACAAACCGTTGATTCTTGGAGCCATCGGCTCACGCTCACCGACGCGGAACTGGAAGCGATTGTCGCTGCCGACTCAGAACTGAGTGCAATCGGCCATCATCGTCCACCAGACAAGGACGAGTGCCTGCGTATTTCGTCAGCGCTGCGGGCGCTTCTGGAGCGGACCAAACGATAGAAATCAGGTGCGGTCGCGCTTCTGAACGAGCGTTGACCCAGTTGCCACGCTCGGTAATCTGCGGTCATGGCAAGGGTGCTGATCGCTTGTGAGTACAGTGGTGCCGTGCGGGACGCCTTCTTGGCTCTCGGGCATGAGGCGATGTCATGCGACCTTCTGCCGACCGAGACGCCCGGCCCGCACTACCAAGGCGATGTCCGCGATGTTCTGGACTACCCGTGGGACTTGATGATCGCCCACCCGCCATGCACCGACCTGTCCGTAAGCGGGGCGAGGCACTTCCAAGCGAAGCGAATGGACGGCAGGCAGCAGGCGAGCGTGTCGTTTTTCATGCGGCTAGCAAAGGCCGATATACCGCACATTGCCATAGAAAACCCGGTCTGCATCATGTCATCGCTCTGGCGGAAGCCCGACCAGACCATCCAGCCTTGGCAGTTCGGCCACCCAGAGTCGAAGGCTACCTGTCTCTGGCTAAAGGGCTTGCCTCATCTGCGGGCGACGAACGTGCTGGAGCACCGGGATCGCTGGGAGAACCAGACCGCGAGCGGGCAGAACAAACTGGCCCCGTCGCCCGACCGCTGGAAGATCAGAAGCAAGACCTACGAAGGGATCGCAGCGGCGATGGCCGACCAGTGGGGCGCGTACATTGAGACTCCGCTACTGTCGGCGGTGTGAAGAGGCGTTACCGAGCGAAAGTGCGGGCATGGAAAGCAAATGGATTTCGGTGGGCGAACGACTGCCGCAAGATGGCACGTCGGTCCTCGGGTGGCGTCCGGGCGACCCGGTCTTCGAGTGCCAATGGCACGACGCCAGCAGCGGAGGCGGCATTGATCGTGAAGCGGGTTGGTTCTGCTACCCAGAACCGATAGACCCGCCGACCCACTGGATGCCGCTCCCGGCCCCGCCAACGGACGGCAAGTAGCCACAGAACGCTGGCGATGAGCAGCGGCGGACACATGACGCAGCTATCACTTTGGACTCCATTCCCGCCGTCTGCTCCATCGCTTGGTTCTACGGCGGCGCACCAGAGCACGCTCCCGCCTCACCTCAACAAGTTCCACGTCGGCAACGGAGACGACGGCAAACACTACTGGCTGACGCCACCAGAGCTATACGCCGAACTGGACGCCGAGTTTCATTTCGACTTTGACCCATGCCCGTACCCTGTGCCACCTGGATTCGACGGACTTACTTGCGAGTGGGGGAGCAGCAACTACGTCAACCCGCCATTCGGATCCATCATCCACAACGGCCGCAAGAAGGGGCCAACGGCATGGATGCGAAAGGCGATTGAGGAGCAGCGGAAGGGCAAGTTGTCGGTGGTGGTGTACCCGGTGGACAAGTGGGTTCTGATGATGCTTGCCGCCTGCGGGGCAGCGAAGGTGCGAAACCTTGGCGACGTTAGGTGGCACGCAACCGAGGACGGATCCAAGGGCAAGGGGACGGGGCGGCACATCGCAGCCTTCATTCTGGAGCCATAGGTCGCCAGCGTTGTGGATTTCCAATGGATGCTTCAATCACGGATTCACGCGGTCGGAGAGTTGGATTCATCACGCTCTCGGGTGGGCCATATAAGCCGGGAGATCAACCGCCTTCCGGGTATTGCGATTGGGATGAGTGGGCCGCCATTCAGTACAAGGCTGGACTTAGGCAGCGACGATGCGCGCGGTGCGGCAAGTACAGGTTTCCGCAGGAGATTGCCAGCGATGGCCAGAAACCGGCGTGCAAAGAGTGCGGCAACGGATAGCCGTAGAACGCCAAGGATCAGGAGCGGCGAACGATGAGCGATGACAACACGCACGGCGCGGCTGAGCCGTCTCTTGCATCCGCTGGTTCTGCGGCGAACCGTCAAGCGATCCTTGACGGTTGGATTCCGGTGACGGAGCGGCTGCCAGAGGAGCGCATTGCCGTTGCCGTTTTCGTCCAGGGAGATAACCCGGCAGATCGCTCGGTTACGGTTGCCCATATGTTTCAGGGGCATTGGAGATGCCCCTATTTTGGCGAGGAGTTCCTTGAGGACGTGAGCATTGTTATGGGCAGGGCGACCCACTGGATGCCGCTCCCGCAGCCCCCTGCGTGGCCTGGCTGAAGTGACGCTACTGCGGCGAAGAAGCGCATGAGCCAGCCGGCATGGATTCCCGTCGCCGAACGCAAGCCCCCTGAGGGACGCTACCTCGTTGTCCACCATCACGGGCCGCACGCCTACGTTGATGTGAAGGTCATCACCTACGAGTGCGAGGTTGGGGCGATGGCACGCCCGGCACTGCAAGACGTGAGCCACTGGATGCCGTTGCCGGAGCCGCCTGACGATTGACGACCGCCATATCCTTCCGTCATGCACTCGCTTCCCGACAAGCTCCGCACGCTCGCGTCATACCACGGGAATATCTACCTCTCCGTGCACCTCCAGCACGTTGACGAGGTGGTGCGGCTTCAGCGTGCCGCCCTGCTCGAAGCTGCCGACCGCCTGGAGGAACTAGAGGCTGAGGCTGCAAGGTTACGGGATCTGACGCCTACGCTGGATGGCTGATGAGGCCGCGTCGCGGGCCATCCCCCGTGCCTACCCAGGAGATATGCCATGTCGGAAGTGAAGCTGCGGCGGCGTGCCCGCCAAGTCTCGATCACCCTGCACACCGCCACCTCGCTCTGCACCACGCTGCGGCTCGAGGACTTTGCCGGCGGCGTGGTCGATCTGGGCACCATGAGCACCAACGCGACCACGCTCCAGATGTGGTCAGCGTCGGCTGAGGCCGGGCCGTACCGTCGTCTGCGGAAGGTGGACGGGTCGGCCTGCGAGATCACGCTGAGTCCCAGCACGACTGAGGGCCGGGCCTACCCGCTGCCTGACGAGACGTTTGCCGTGCCGTTCCTGCGGATCGCGAGTGGCACCACGAACTCGACCGGCACCACTGGGATCGTGACGCTGAAGAGTTGACGCATGCCGACGCGGGTGCCCCGATTCCGGCAGGCTCGGCTCCGGCCAGCAAGTCTGCCGGAGTCTAGGCCGAACGCTGCCTCCCGTGGGTACTGTGACAAGCGTCACTTCGCGTGGCGTCTTGCTGTGCTGACCCGCGATGGATGGCGATGCCGCCGGTGCTCCATGCTCTGCACCAAGAAGGGAGAGGCGCACGCCGATCACATCTCGCCAGTGGTCGCCGGCAGCGACCGCTGCGTTAATGGGGTGTCGCGATATGACGTAGCCGGCGGCCAGTGTTTGTGCGCGCATTGCCACCAGAAGAAGACGAACGCAGAGAGCCGGGCATAACGCCGTCGCGTGCGCAGAATCTAGGCATGACCGCATAGGGGGTAGGCTTTCTGGAGGGCTGCTGAGCGAAACCAGAAGTTCTAATCGACAGGGGTGAGCGAGGGTAACGCTCAGGGGGTAGGTGCTGCTCGTTTGACAGGCACCGCATGTTGTTGGCATGTCTCGCGCATGCATCGACTGCGGATCGCAACTTCAACGCCAGTTGCCAGCACGCCGTTGGCCAATTCGCTGCCCGTCTTGCAAGTCGAAAAACACTTCCGCCAGGCTGAGATCAAGGGCGACAACAAAGTGGAGTTCCGCAGCGTGCGTCGGCTGTGGAACATCGCTTTCACAGCTTCCAAGAAGAGGGCCGTTCCCAAAGTTGTGCCCAAAATGCATGGCAGCAAAAGAGGTCGCGCGCAGTCGCGAAAGACACAGGGCAGGGAGAGACAAAATCTACTCGCTTTGCTGCCTGCATTGCGGGAACGCATTTCTGTCATCTCGGCCACGGCAGAAATTCTGCTCCGCGCAGTGCGGCCACACAGCCAGCCGCAGCCGGGTCGTAATCAACTGCACAGCCTGCGGGAAACAGTTTGAGCGGCGCGCGGGCCGAGCCGGCGATGGCAAGTTCTGCTCTCGGGCGTGTTTCCACAACACGCGACACCGTCCTTCGATTCAATGCCTTCAGTGCGGCAAGCCATTTCCAAAGAGGAGCTTGAAGAACGAGTGGCAAGGCAAAAACAAGTTCTGCTCTCGCGAGTGCTCAATGGACCATCGATGGGGAAAGAATCGCCCGCGTGCCGAGCGATCCGGCCAGGCCAGGGAGAGCTGGGCGAAGATAACCCGAACGACCACGCTTCGGCGGAAATGCCGTCACTACAACGTCCCGTTCGACCCGGTGTGCACTAGGGAGGCCGTGTGCGAGCGTGACGGTTGGGTCTGCCAGAACTGCGGCACAAAGTGCCATAAAGGACCGTGGCGGATCAATAAGCGAACCCGCAAGGCCAGCCTACGCAACGCTGAGCACGATCACATCGTGCCACTGTCATGGGGCGTGCCAGGCAAAGGCAACACGTTCGACAATTCACAGTGCCTCTGCCGGAGATGTAACGGCAGGAAGAGCAACAAGGCTGGCGGGCAATTGCGGCTAGTTTTTGTGGAGTGCTGACGATGGGGCGACGCGGACCACGTCCTACACCGACGAAATTCAAGATTCTTCGTGGCAATCCTGGCAAGCAACGGCTGAATAGTGCTGAGCCGGAGCCGCCAGCTGATGGCATCGCCATGCCGCTGCACCTTGGAGAGATCGCGGCAAAGCGATGGCAAGAACTGCTCCCCATGCTCCAGGCGGTCAAGGTGATGACGCGGGCCGACGTTGAGGCGCTCGCCCGGTACTGCGACACGTACGAATGGTGGCTTGCCGTTCGTGCGAAATTGAAGGCAGAAGGTGACACGTACCCGATCCTGAACGATGGCGGCGAAATCAAGTACATCGCACAACGGCCAGAGGTGAGCATCGCTCACAAACTGGCCCAGCAGCTGCGGCAGTTGGAAGCCGACTTCGGCCTGTCGCCTGCGGCACGTTCGTCGCTCAAGGTGGAGCCTGATGCCAAGCAAGAAAGCACGCTCGCCAAGTTCCTTGCCCTCAAGAAGAAGGCATGAGTGGGTCGAGGGCTACACCTACAACGGTGACGCCGCCGACCTCGTGATCAAATTCCTCGAGGCCGTGTGCTGCCACACGAAAGACTCGCCAACGGCGAAGGCCGGCGAGCCGATGCGTCTGCTCGACTGGCACAAGCACGACGTGATCGAGCCGCTCTACGGGTGGAAGACGAACGACGGGCTCAGGCGGTATCGGCTCGCCTACCTTGAGGTGCCGAAGAAAAACGCTAAATCAACGCTTCTTTCGTGTCTTTCCATTTGGCACTTGCTGATGGAGGGCGACGGCGAGTTGGGTTGCATTGCTGCCAAAGACCGAAACCAGGCGGCGATCATCTTTGACGAGACAGCCGCGATGGTGAAGCGTTCGCCAGAGTTGGCCGCGTCGCTTGAAGTGATCGACTCGCGAAAGACGATTGTCTGCCAGCAGACCGGCAGCAGTATGCGGGTGATTTCACGCGACGCCGGTGCGGCTGAAGGGCCGTCCTATTCGTTCGTGTTCTGCGACGAACTGCATGCATGGCCCGACCGACGCCTTTTCGAGGCGCTTCGCTACTCGGGACGCTCAAGGCGAGAGCCGCTCCTCGCGACGATCACGACGGCCGGCGACCGACGAGACACGATTTGCTGGGAGCAGCACGAATACGCCGAGCAGGTGATGGCAGATCCGAAGTACGACCCAAGGTTCTACGGGAAGATTTTCGCGGCCAAGGCCGACGGGACCGATGACTACTTCGACCCGGCTGTATGGAAGCGGTGCAATCCTGGCATGGGGATCACCATGACGGTCGATAGCTTCGCGGCCGATGCTCAAGAGGCGAGGAATAAGCCGTCGAAGCTCAATGGCTGGCTGAGATATTCGCTTGGGGTCTGGGTAGAGAGCACGAACAGGTGGCTTGACCCGGAGAAGTGGGCGGCCTGCTCTGAAATGCCGCGAGAGCCACTCGCCGGCAGGAAGTGCATCATCGGCATGGACTTGTCGAAGTCCACTGACCTTTCGGCATGCGTCGCTCTGTTCCCGTCTGACGATGGAACCTTCGACATCGATGCGATGTTTTGGGCGCCTCGCGACCTGATTATGGAACGCGAGCGGACTGATCGCCAGCCGTTCCAGCACTGGGTGAACTCTGGCTACATCACGGCCACCGACGGCAACGTGATCGACCACGCTGTTATTCGCGAGTACGTGCTGCAATACGCGAAAAAGCACAAGGTGGAGCGCGTCTTGATGGACATGACGGGTGCTGTGCAGCTGGGGGTGGAACTGCAAGGGGAAGGGCTCTCCGTGGAATCATTCGGGCAAGGCTTCCGCTCCATGAGCAGCCCGACGAAGTTGCTTGAGTCGCTTGTGCTTCAGCAGCGGATTCGGCACGGAGGAAATCCTGTGCTGTCGTGGATGGCTGGGTGTGTGTGCACGGAGAGCAATGCGTTCGAGGACATTCGGCCAGTGAAGAAGAAGAGCACTGGACGCATTGACGGCATCGTGGCGTGCATATTCGCGCTCGGCGGGTGGGAAGCAAACAGCGTCACCAACTCGGCATCCACACCCGAAATCTTCTTCATATGATCGCCCACGAAAATCGCATCCTCTGGCTACCCGGCGACGAGCGTTCGTGGGATGAAGACGGCGGCAGCCGCAGCCCGGCGGGTGTGCGGATCAGTGCCGACAACGCCACGATGGTGGCGGCGGTATTCGCGTGCGTGCGGATCCTGAGCGAGACGGTGGCGAGCCTGCCGCTCCATGTGCTCGAGCGGCTGAGCAACGGCGGCAAGCGTCAGGCTAAGGAACTGCCTCTCTATCGCCGGCTGCACTCTCAGCCGAACGCATGGCAGACCTCGTTTGAGTGGCGGGAGCAGCTGGTGCGGCATGTCGCGTTGTGGGGCGACGCCTACAGCGAGATCAAGCCGGGGGCGTCGGGGGCGGCTGACCAAGTGCTGCCGCTGCACCCGAGCCGGATGAAGGTCGAGACAATTGAGAACGACCGGCTGAGGTACAGCTATCGCGAGGCGAAGGGGCGTCAGACGGTCTATTCGCAGGAGCAAATCCTGCACGTCCGCGGCCCGAGCGATGACGGCGTGCATGGCGAGAGCATCGCAGAGTCGTGCCGCGATGCGATTGCGCTGGCACGGGCGTGCGAGATTCACGGGGCGAGATTCTTTGGCGGCGGTGCCCGGCCCGGCTTCATTCTCAGCACCGACAATCCGCTCAACGCGGAGGCTCGCCGGGAACTGGCCGAAGGGTGGAACCGCAAGCATCGCGGCCCGCACAACGCTTTCGAAACGGCGGTGCTCACGGGCGGCCTCAAGCCCTATGGGATCCCGTATGCCAGCAATAGCGATTCGCAGTTCTTGGAATTGCGGCGGTACCAGCTCGAGGAAATCGCCAGGCTGTTCCGCATCCCGATGCACCTGCTTCAGGTAGGCGGCGGCTCCTACGGCTCGATTGAGCATGCTGGCCTCGACTTCGTGCAGCACACGATTTTGCCGTGGCTGCGTCGCTTGGAGTCGGCGTTCACCCGCGACTTGATGCCGGATGACGCGAGCCGTGAGCGGTACCAGATTTCGTTTGACGTTCGCGGGCTGCTCCGCGGTGACGCGGCGAGCCGATCAAGCTACTACCGCTCGATGTGGGACATTGGCGTGCTCAGCACGAACGACATCCTCGCCTTGGAGGACATGAACCCGGTCGAAGGCGGCGACGTGCGGCATCGGCCGTTGAACATGGGCACGCTTGGGGAAAGCCCCACCGCGACCGATGTGATGGCGCAGCAGATGCCGGGCAGTGGCATCGACGGCCAGGCGGTCGAAGGCGGCGTCGATGCGGCCACGCAGCCGGCCGCGGATGCCGCTCCGCAGGTGGCGGAAGTCTCGCTGAACGGTGCACAAATCACGGGGCTGATCGCGATCATTCAGCAGGTGAGCACGGGGCTCGTTACCAAGGCCGGTGCCTCTGCAATGGTCGCGGCAGCCTTCCCGTCTATTCCGCAGCAGCAGATCGACGCGATTCTGGCGGGTGTGCCAGACACGCCCGTGCCGGCCCCGGCCACAGAACCGGCCGCAGGTCCTGCCGCTCCGCTGGCTCGCTCGCTGCCTGAGTCTCGCTCGCTGACGCTCAGCATCGACTTCGACCGCACGTTCGCTGCGGACCCGAAGCTGTGGGGCGAATTCGCGGAAGACGCGGTCGAGGGCGGCAACACGGTCGTGATGATTTCGCGGCGCGAGGACACGCCAGAGAACCAGCAGCTGGTTGCCGACACGCTGGGCGAGTGGAAGTCGTATTTCTCGCAGGTGCTGCTCATCGGCGGTGAGACGCTGAAGGACGACGCCGCCAAGGCAGCCGGCATCGCCGTGGACGTGTGGGTGGACGACTCGCCGCAAACCGTGAAGCCGCCGATGGAGAAGAAGGCGAAGCGGAGCCGCAAGCGAACGTCAAAGCGGGCCGCCCCCGGCACCATTGCGGAAGGCGATTGGGTGACGCTCGCGGACGGTCGCATCGGTCGCGTCGATCATGTGATGACCGAAGGCGTCCTGAACCTTGGCGACCTCGAACTGCCGGCGACGCCAGATGATCCGGCGGCGCTCGTCAGCGTGTGGGATGGCGGTGAGTTCGACGGGCAGGCTGGAGCGAAAGTGACTGATATCACGAAGACGGAAGCCCCCAATGGCTACGTATGACCATGTCGACTTCACGCCACCTTCGGGTGTGCGAGAGGAGGCGGCGCGCGGGCTAGAGTGGCGAAGAGAGTTCAACCGTGGTGGCACGGAGGTAGGCGTTGCTCGAGCCCGTGACCTGAGCAACGGCGTCAGCATCTCGCCCGACACGGCTCGCAGGATGAAGGCGTATTTCGACCGGCACGAGATCGACAAGCAAGGCCAAGGATTCAGCCCATCAGAGCAAGGGTTTCCCAGCGCAGGGCGTATAGCTTGGGCGCTATGGGGCGGTGACGCCGGGCAGGCGTGGGCAAACAAACTGGTACGGCAACTCAACGCGGCAGACGAGGAGAACCGAAGCATGATCGAACGACGCAGCCTGTACGAAGAAGAATCCGGCACCCTGCCGCTGCTCCGCGTGGAGTCGCGGTCTGAGGACGGCGCGGGCGAAAGCCGGTGGATCGTCGGCTACGCGGCAAAGTTCGGCGTGAACTCGCTGGAACTCGACGGCCAATTTATCGAGCGGATCGACCCCAAGGCGTTCGGGATCGTCGCGGAGCGACGCGGCCGCAAGAAGTCATTGGAGACTCGGGCGCTCTGGAACCACGATCCGAACTATCCGCTGGCCAGGTTCCCTGGCACGCTGCGGATGAACGTGGACGAGATCGGGCTGCGGTATGAGTTCCCCGTGCCCGACACAACCTACGGGCGCGATCTTGCCAGCAACATCGAAGCGAATATCGTGCGCGGCAGCAGCTTCAGTTTCCAGATTGCTCCAGGCGGTGAAGCGTGGAGCGTGGAAGACGGACGCAGCATCCGCACCGTCACGAAGATTGACACGCTAATCGACGTTGGGCCGGTGACGTTCCCGGCCTATCCAGATGCTGACGTGAGCGTGGCGAAGCGGTCCTTTGATGCGTGGCGTTCCGCCGAAGCCGAAGTGCGAAAAGCCGAGATCGACCGCGTGCTGCGGGCTCGCGGCAAGGCGGCGTCTCTCCGCGATTTCCTGAGGCAGCATGGCCGCTAGTGGCGAAACGTGCCCGCGATGCCGAGACGGCAAGCTCGCCGTGGCATCGTCGCAGCGGAGCGGAGAGTACCAAGTGCGGTACCTCCGCTGTGCCCGGTGCGGCTGCACCGACAAGCAGATCGTGCCACCGGGCGAAGTTCGGCGGCTGAAGGTCGGCTGAGTTCTTTACTGTCACGACCGCATATCTGCATGGGTGCGGGGGCGTCCTCCTAGTTTCGACGTTGTGGACGGCAGCGGCCGTCTGAACCCGAACAAGGAGCATCGCACGTGGACAAGCTCAAGAAGCTGCTGGACGAACTCGCCGCCGTGGTCGCCGAGATGGAGGCGACCTCGCAAGCCCCCGCTGAGGGCGATGCCCCCGCGATGACCGAGGAGCAGGAGGCGTCCCTCCGCAGCCTGGAGCAGAAGGCCGACAAGCTTCGCTCGCAGATTGAGTTCGTGCAGCGCGTCCAGGCCAAGGAGCTTGAACTCCGCAGCGTTCTGGAGCGTGCCGCTCCCGCGAAGGCCATCGAGAAGACCGAAGCCCCCGAGGTGAAGGAGCCGACTGTGGAGAAGCGTCATTTTGCGATCCCCCGTGCTACTGGCCGGCTCAAGGCGTTCGGTGGTCCGAACGCGGAGGAGCGGGCCTATCGTGCCGGCATGCACCTGAAGGGCTACGTGCTCGGTGACGAGGAAGCCCGTCGGTGGTGCCGCGATCACGGCGTTGAGTCGCGGGCTCAGGCCGGCGGCATCAACTCGCTCGGTGGCGTTCTTGTCTCGGACGAGATGAGCGCTGAGATCGTGCGTCTGGTTGAGGAGTTCGGTGCGTTCCCCGCCAACGCTCGCCGGGTCGCGATGAACAGCGATTCGATGCTGTTCGCTCGTCGGACTGGTGGCCTGTCGGCTCGCCCGATTGGCGAGAACGCTGCTCCCGCGACCAGCGACGTGACGTTCGACAACGTCAACCTGATTGCGAAGCTCTGGGGCATCGATAACCGCATCCCGAACTCGCTGATGGAAGACTCCGTCATCGACCTTGCGGATGCAATGGCGGTTGAGGTGGCTCAGTCGTTCGCGGAAGCCTTCGACAATGCCGGGCTCATCGGCGACGGTTCTTCGACCTACCACGGCACGGTCGGCGTGGCGACGGCGATCATCGACGGCACGCACACCGCGTCGGTCGTAAATGCCGCCACCAACAACGACGTGTTCGCGGATCTGACGCTGACCGACTACACGGCTGTCGTGGCGCGGCTCCCGCTCTACGCCCGCCGGAACGCCAAGTGGTACATCTCCCCGGCTGGCTACGGCTCCTCGATGCTGCGGCTCATGGTCGCTGCGTCGGGCAACAGCGTGGCCGATGTGGCCGGCGGGGCTGGCCTCCAGTTCCTTGGATTTCCAGTCGTCCTCTGCCATCCGCTTGAGAGCCGGCTGTCGGGCACCGCGAACGGCGTGGCCTGCCTCTTCGGTGATCTGTCGCAGGCTGCTACCTTCGGTGAGCGGCGGGCGATCACGATCAAGACCGACACCAGCCGGTTCGTGGAGTTCGACCAGACCCTGACGTTCGCGACCAGCCGTGTTGCCATCGTGGCCCACGACCTGGGCAACAACAGCAAGGCCGGTCCCATCGTCGCCCTGCGGTTCGCCGCCTGACCCTAGCATCCTTCTAAGGAGAATCTGACCCATGCTTCATCTGGCTCGTTCCAAGACGGATGCCATCATCGGCACTGCGGACACCACGACCTCGCAGACTGCTCAGCACACCATCGACACGCTCGGCTTTGCCTATGCGTCCATCGATGTGGTGCTCGAGCCGAACGCGGCCACGACCGACGCCATCTGCCGGGCGCTCAAGGTCGAGGAGTCGGACGCTTCGGCGACCGGCTACTCTGACATCGCGGCCCTCGTGGGCGGCGGCACCGGCGGCTTCACGATCCCCTCCAGCGGATCGCGGACGGCTGGCAGCAACGTCGTGCGGCTGAACATCGACCTCCGGGGCCGCAAGCGGTACCTGCGGGTCAATGCCACGCCGACCGCTGCGAGCGTGGTGGCCAGCGTCGTGCGGCTCGGCCGCGGCGAGATCGGTGCGTCGGACGCTGCTTCGTCTGGCGTGCAGGTGGTCGTCAACTCCTGACGCTTGACAGCAAGAGCATCTTGGACGGCTGGCAGGGGATTGCCTCTGCCAGCCGTTTCTTTTTTGGAGCCGCATAGATGCTCGTGCGAGTTGGCGATACCCAGGTGGACGTTCGCGTCGAGGCAATCATGTCGATGCCTCGCCTGACGTTTACCAGCAACACGTTCGGCTGGGCTCAGGCGCTGACGCCGCTCGGCATCCGGCCGACCATCGGCACCGGCTGCTTTTGGGATCAGGTGAATACCCGCTGCATGGAGCAGATGATCGACAAGGCGGAGTATCTGCTCCTGACCGACTACGATTCCTTCTACACAAAGGAAGATGTCGAACATCTCTTTGCATTGGCTCTCACGTTCCAGTGCGATGCCCTCGCCCCGATCCAGACGAAGCGCGAGGACGGCAGGCCGATGTTGACGTTGCTCGGCACGCTCGACAATCCGCCTGAAAGCGGAGCGACCACGCTGCCGCGAGAGTGGTTCGCGGAGCCCGTGCAGCCTGTCGACACGGCGCATTTTGGGTGCACGATTATCTCGACGGCCGCTCTGAAGCGGGCGAAGAAGCCGTGGTTCTGGAGCAAGCCCGACCCGAGCGGAAGCTGGGGAGACGGCAGATTAGACCCTGACATTTTTTACTGGGCGAACTGGCGAGCCAGCGGCAATCGCGTGTTCGTCACGCCCCGCGTCTGCATCGGCCACGGGGAATACGTCGTGACATGGCCGGGGCGTGACTTCAGCAAGCCCGTCTACCAGTACGCCACCGAGTTCACCAGCACGAACAAACGCCCGGAAACTGCATGGAGGGTGCCCGAAGCATGAAAATCAAGTTGACCAAGAACTACTCGACCTATCGCGTGGGCGACGTGGTCGAGTGCGAGGACGTGACGGCGGTGCGGCTCATCAATGATGGGCTCGCCGTCCGTGAGCAGCAGATGGATTTGATCGAGACGGCGGCGGTGGAGCCCGGCGGCGAATCAGCCGACGCGACCCCCCGACGCCGCGGCAGACCTCCCAAGGCGTGACCAATGCACTACCGCTCCCTGCGTGTCGCCAGCCAGCCCGCCGTGGAGCCGGTCACGCTGGCAGAGGCGAAGGCTCACTGCCGGATCGACACGACGGCAGATGATGCCTACGTGTCCTCCCTCATCACGGCGGCTCGCCAGTGGGTCGAAGCCTACTTGGACGAGGCTCTGATTCATCAGCAGCTCGTCATGAAGATGGACGGGTTTCCGCCCGAGATCGAACTGCCGAAGCCGCCGATGGCCACGGCTGGTACGCACACGGCCACCACGATCACGTACACGCAGAACGAAAACGGCACCACCGCCACGCTCTCGACTGCCCAGTACCGGGTTGACCGCGACGCGCGGCCCGGCGTCATCCGCCATCTCTATGGCGGGGCGTGGCCTGCCTACCTCGAGGACTACAACGCCGTCACGGTGACGTGGTGGGCGGGTCGTGGGGCGAGCGGCAGCGATGTGCCACAAGGCGTGCGGAACGCGATCCTGTGGCTTGTGGGCATGTGGTACGAACGCCGCATGGCGGCTGACGCGGCGAACCTGAGCGAGATCCCGTTCGGCGTCAAAGCGTTGCTTGATGCGGCCAAGTGGGGGAGCTACCGATGAGCCTGGAAGCGGCACAGATTCTCGTTGATGCCTACGTGCGCGAGACGCGGTCGAACGACGTGTCGAGTGAAATTCGCACGACGCCCTTCCGCTATTGGGTGTCACTCACTGACGGCACGGGGGCGAGCGAGGCTCAGATTTCGTGGAGTGACTCCCGCACGCTTGCCAGTGGCTCCGAGTCGCTGACGCTTACCGGCATTTCAGACACGCGGGATGGTGCGGCCGTTACGGTCGCCTTCTCTGCGGTCAAGGCGGTGGTCGTGAAGAACACGCACCCGACACTCTCGGTCACGTTCTCCGGTGCCTTCACGGCGTGGCCGCTCAAGCCAAATGGCATGGTCGTGATTGTCGATCCCAGTGCCGACGGCGTCACTGGCAACACGCTGACCGTATCGGGCGGTGCGGGCGTCACGTATGACATCATCGTCATCGGTGAGGGAACCGTTACGTGATCGACCCCGGCAAGCTCCGTGAGCGAGTCACGATTGAGCGGGCGACCGAAAGCCGCAACGCTCTCGGCGAAACTGTGCTGAAGTGGGAGACGTTCGCGGAGCGGTGGGCCAGCGTCGAAGGTGTGTCGTCGCGAGAGTTCCTGCAAGCTGGCCAGCAGCAGATCGACATGAGCCATCGCGTGCGGCTGCGGTACGTCGATGGGCTGACGCAGAACATGCGATTCGCGTGGCGTGGCCGCAAACTGGAGATCGTGTCGCTGCTCGAGCACAACAACCGCAGCGAGCATGAGGCTCTGTGCCAGGAGCAGGTCTAGATGGCTGTCGCCGGCATCGGCATCTCGGTCGAGTTCACGGAACTGGAGCGAATCCGGCGTGACCTCTTGGCGCTTGGCAGACCGCGTGCGACATCGACGCTGCTCGGTGCCGCCCTGAAGAAGGCAATCGTGCCGGCGTACCAGCGGCTCCAGCAGGTGACGCCGCAGGGGCCGACGGGCAATCTGCTGCGGGCCGCCACGACGAAGATCAAGACGTATCCGAATGATGGTGGTGCGGTGGCCCTGGTTGGCTACGAGCGGTCAGGCGTGGGTAGTTCCCAGAGCGCCCAAGGCGGCACGGTGCGAGCCGGAAAAGACCGGGCGTTCCACCAATGGTGGTTAGAGTTCGGCACCAAGCCGCGCCAGATCAACCGCAAGAGCACGACGCCATACGGCAGGCGTGGGCACACTCGGCGGCTGCCAGGACGCCCGGCGGTCGAGGTTCGACCGCACGTCGTCAAGGCAGGGCAGAATCAGTACATCGCTTCGTCGTTCAATCGGCTTGGACCGTTTCGGACGTTAGAGACGCCACGCGACGACGAAAACCGCCGTGTGGAGACTGAGCCCGGCTATCCGAAGGCGTTCTTCAAGGCGTCCAGTGTGCCGTTCCAGATTCCGCCGACGCCGGCCGGTGGCGTGGCTGGTCAGCCGCCCGTACAGACTGCGTTTGAGGACACCTCCGGCCAGATGGCGGCGATCCTGCAAGAAGAGCTTGCCATCTCGCTGTCGCGGGCGTGGAACGCACTGATCCTCCGCGACAGCGGCTCAGTCACCGGAGCGTAGCCATGCCGTTCAAAAGCCCCGAAGTCGCCATCCGCCAGCAGCTCGTCTCCGATGCCGGCGTGGCCGCGATTCTCGGAAACAAGATTTTCCCTGTGCTCGCGCCGGCGTCTGCGGATCTGCCGTTTGCCACGTGGCGGCGAATCAGCGTTCAGCGTCAGCAGGGGCTTTCCGGCCCGATTGGGATGCCGACGGTGCTGCTCTCGCTCGACGTATTTGCAGAGACATATGAGGCAGTAAGGGAGCTTTCGGATGCTTGCCGGAAGGCTCTGGATGGGTGGGGCGGCACTGTGAACGATGTAAGAGTGGCGAACGTCAGTCTCACGAACGAGGCGGACGGGTTCGTGACGCTGGCCGGCGGAGACCTCCCGCCGGTCTACACCGTGCAACTGACTTTCTCGATCCTCTGGCAGGAGATTTGACGAATGGCTTTCGAGACTCCCCATGACAGCGGCGGCATCCTGCTCACATGGAATCCGACCACCGGATCGGCCACGACGGCACACGTCTATACGGTCACGAACATCGTCATTTCGTATACCGATCCGACTGCTGAGGACGAGAAGATCAATGTGGCGCACCTCGGTCAGACTGTGGGCGAACTAGCCAAGACGCTTGACTTGCCGCTGGCCGGCGCCGCCTCTGGCGATACTGGCCGCACTGTTCAGTTTGATTACGTCGGCATGTCACTGATTGAGGACAAGCAGACCGGGACGATCACGATCAGCTACGGCCCGACTGCCTCGCGCTCAACGCTTGTCGGCAAGGGCGGCACGGTGCAGTCTTCGACGCTGACGCTTGCCACCCAGGATGCCGTTCGCGGGCAGGCGACGATCCGTATTGTCCGCTAGTCCGTGACGGAGGCCCGTCATGGCGCACTATGCAGCGGGCGTTACGGCTTCGTGGCGGGGCACTACGCTTGGTGAGATCACCGAGCTAAAGGTGGCCTACGGCGGCGGGCTTCCCACCTCACGTGGACCCACTCCGACGGGCACTACATCAGAGCCGTGGTCGCTTGACCTTGGCACTATAGATGTGAGTGCCCTGAGCAATGCCGGGCTCTCTATTAGCGAGTGGGGTCGCAAGGGAGTGCTCGCGTTTGGCGGCACGGCAGTGAACCAGACGGCGACCTCCCAAGTGGTCACGGTCGGATTCAGCACCAAGGCCATCTGCCAATCGCTTCAGAATCTCGGCAAGGTTCAGGACGTGTGGCGTTACCAAGGCACGTTCAAGATTGTGAAGGAGTAAGCATGGCCGACCTGACCGCAGCCGACATTCTCGCAGCCGATGACCTCTCGCTCGTTCCCGTCGAAGTGAAGGAGTGGGGCGGCGGCACCGTCTACATCCGCGTGATGAGCGTGGGGGAGATGGAGCGATACCAGCGGGAGTTCTCCGAGAAGCGCGAAAAGATGGAGGACTGGCGGGCGAAGCTGCTTGTGCGCTGCCTCTGCGACAAGAACGGCAAGCAGTTGTTCACGCCGGAGCAGATCGACCAGTTGAGCAGCAAGAGCGTCAAGGCGATGGCGAAGCTGTTCGACCTGGCCATGAAGCACAACGCCGTGACCGAGAAGGACGTGGAGGACTTGGCAAAAAACTGAACCTCCGCCCGACGAGGCAATTTCTGTTTCGTCTGGCGGGCCACCTCGGGATGACGGTTGGCGAGATCGAGCGTCGCATGTCGATGCGAGAGCTTGCCGAGTGGATGGCTTTCACGAGGTACTACGAGGCGATACCGAATCACTGGCAACAGACGGGGCTGATTGCGTCCGCGATCCTCGCCCCTTACTCACCAAAAGGAAAGGCACCGAAGGCTTCTGATTTCGTTCCTGTCGAAAAGCCGCCGCAGCATCGGCAGCAGATGATCGACGTGATCGAGCAGCTATCGCGTGAACTGGGTGGGTAATGGCAAACGCCAAGGTCTTGTCGCTGGCGATGAAGGTGACGGCGGATGGTTCGTCCGTCCCCAAGCAACTCACGCCTGTAGAGCGTGCACTGGCGAATCTCGGCAAGGAAGCCGACAAGGCAACCAGCGTTCTCGACAAGCTGGCGAGCGGGTCGGCTGCGGCGGCTGCGGCGCAGGCCAAGGCGGCTGGCGACTTTGAGAAGCTGGCGCAGGCGCTTGCTAATGGGCTGAACGCTGAGGACTACGCTCGCCAGTTCGCCGCCCTGGAGCAGGGAGTCAAAGACACGGCCGCAGCGTTCGAGGACGGGCTGCGGATCACGGAGCAGAACCGCACGGCAGAGGAGCGGAGGGCGGCTGAACTGGAGAAGCTATCGCGGCTTCTTGACCTCGGGGCCATCGACCAGCAGACCTACAACCGGGCTGCGGCAGAGGCGAGCGGCGCTAACGCCGAAGCAGCCCGTGCCGAGCGTGAGCGTGCCGACGCTGCCGCCGCTGCATCCCGCATCATTCAGGCGAACCTGACGCCGCAGGAGAAGTACGACCAGCAGATGCAAGAGTTGGCCCAGCATCTCAATGCCGGCCGGCTCTCACAGGAGCAGTTCAACCGTGCTGCCGACAAGGCACGGTCAGACTTAAACGCAGTCGGAAATGAAGCCGGCAAGGCAGACGCTGGAATCTCTCAGCTGGGCCGCAGCCTAAAGGTAATTGCCGCCATTGAGATTGGCCGCGTGATTGTCGATGGAATCCAACTCATCAGCAATGCGGTGTCTCGCGTCGGCGGCGACATTGCTTCGCTCGTCACCAGTGTCAATTCCTCTCTCGACACGCTGAACGACTTCTCTGCCCGCACTGGCATTGGCGTCGAAGCCCTCCAAGGCTACTCGCTCGCAGCCAAACTCGCTGGCGTTGACACCGAAGCTTTCGGAACGGCTGTGCAGAAGCTTGCCGTAAACATTGGCAAGGCGACACCCGGAGACAATCTCGACAAATCGCTGCGTCAGATCAATCTTTCGGTTGCCGAATTGCGTGCGTTGTCGCCAGAGCAACAGTTCTCAGAGATTGGCGATGCCATCTCGCAACTCCCGACAGCCGCCGACCGAGCCGCTGCCGCAGTTGAGATTTTTGGTAAGCAGGGCGCGGCACTCGCTCCGCTGTTTCGCGATGGTTCAGCGAGCATTGAAGAGTTGAAGCAAGAGGCCCAGCGGCTCGGCATCATTGTCAGCCAAACGCAGATCGACAACGTAGCCAAGATGAACGACGGCTTTGACAAGGTTCTCGCAACCGTGCAGGGCATTGTCGGGCAAGTTCTTGGGAACTTGGCCCCAGCGGTCACAGATGTGACGAAGCAGTTTCTTGAGTTTGTAAAAACGTTTGAGGGAACTGGCGCGCAAGGCACGGGCGGCAGTGGAATCGCCAACGCGATAACCGACACTCTGCTGCGTGGTGCCGATTACTTTGCCGGCATCTTTGATAAGTTCGTTGCATCCTTTGACGGGTTCAACGTTTCTCTTGAGTACACCGGCGAAGTGTTTTCAGTTGTTGGCAACCTAATTGCTGGCGTTGCGGAGACTTTGCGCGTTGTATTCAATGTTTTTGAGAGCATCGGAAATGCGCTGATGCTCGGACTCGGAAAATTTCTTGAAGGAATTGGTTCGTGGGTCAGCGACGATCTGGAGCAGGCAGGGATGACCATTGCCGCGTCGGCAAGGGAGTCCATTCGCCAAAACGAAATCGAAGCCCAAAGCGCGGCTAAAAATGCCGCCGATGCGTTTAATGCTGCGTTCGGCGGTGGGACTGCAAACGCCGAGCAGCGGGGGCAAGGCGCAGCGCAAAATTACCTGCGTGGACTCAAGGAAGAAATTGAGCGATCTCGGCTGCCAGAAGTAAAGGTAGCCACAAACCTGGACGAGTCACAGCAACGCCTTGAAGCGTATTTCAAGTCGGCCGGCGACGGTGCTGACGAGACGCTCAAGAAGTCGATGGAGACGCTCGACATCTTCAAGGAACAAGTCAAGCAAGGCGAGCTGCTGCCGGTGCAGATACAGATCATGAACGGCTTCATGGATCAACTGAACCAGAAGCTTGACGAAGAGATTGCCAAGCGTCAGGAAGCGGCTGACGCCGCTGCGAAGCAAGCAGAAGCCGACCAGAAACGAATTGAAGGTCTTCTCCAGACCAATGACGCAGCCGGCAAGATTCAGGAAGACCTTGACGCGGTCACTCGTGAAATCCAGCGTGCCGAAGAGGCACAGGCTGCCGCTCGTGATGCTGGCAACGCCGATGCCGCAAATGCGGCTGCGGCCCGCGTCACGCAACTTGACCAAGTGCAGGCACAACTGGAAGAGAACCTTCAGGCTGCCGAGCAAGGCTTTGGAGAAGCCGGCTTTGGCCCCGCCTTTGAGGCAATCAACTCCGGCCTGAACGACGCTGCGGCACAGGCTGCTGAGTTCGGCAACGCCGGCGCAGAGGCGTTTGCTCGCCTGCAAGAAGGCGTTGCTCAGGCCCAGGAGCAAGCAAAGGACGGCATCCTCAACAAAGAAGGGCTAGATCAGCAGGTTGCCGCGCAGCAGAAGGCTTTTGAGCAGGAAATCAAGAACATCGAAGACGCTGCGAAGCGCCGCGAAGAAGTCCAGAAGGAAGTCGATCAGATGATCTTCGACTCGCTGGACAAGCAGCAGCAAGCGCAGATCAAGGCAGCAGAGAATCTTGCCAAGCTCGAGGAAGAAAAGGCGAACGTTCAGAAGCAACTTCAAGCCGCGCAAGATGCTGGCGACAAGGAAGCCATCAAGGCGGCGAATCAGCGGATCGCCCAGATTGACAAGGTCGCGGCGAAAGAGCGAGACATCGCCAGTGGTGCGGCTGGCCAGCGGGAAAAGTTTTTAGAGCAGCAAAAGGCCATTCAGGACGCGCAGCAAAAGCAACGGCAGGCTGCCGAAGAACAGCAGAAGAAAATTTTTGAGGAGCAGCAGAAGGCCGCCGAGGCTGAATACAACCGCCAAGTCGAGCGGATTACCGCCTTGAACACGCTCGGCTCTCGCACCGTGCAGACCGCCGACGTTCGCACGCAGGAAGGGGCCGCCATCGTGCTTGGTCTGGCGGCTGATGCCCAGGATCCGCAGCTAATCCAAGCCCGGCTCACGAACAAGCTTCTTCAGCGGATCGCGGCAGGCATCGACCGCGACCTCACGCGGCTGGGCCAGCCGGTCACCATTCTCTAGGGCTGAATCATGGGCGTCGTGTCATCCAAAGAACTGCCGCGCAAGGCCGAGTACGCAATCGGCCAGCCCCGCAAGCTCACGCGGGAGTTCGTGTGCATCTTGTCTGACGACACGATCACTGCACCGACCGCCGAGAACGAGATTTTTACGCACCTGGGCATCGACCTGGGATCATCGCACCCGACGTACACCGACCATCGCGTGCGAAGCATGAAGCTCACGGAGGGCTTTGACGGCTCGCCGTATCACACGCATGTGCTGTTCGAGTACGGCGTGGTGACGGCCGACGAACTCGTGACGCCAGTGAATCGCTCGCCTGTGTGGGACTTTGACTCGCAGCCCGGCGAAGTCCCGGCGCTCACCTACTATGATGGCACGACGCTGCGACCGCTGACCAATAGCGCGTACGACTACTTTCCTGGGCTCGTGACGCAAGAATCGACGGTGGTCGCAACGGTGTCAAAGAACTTCGCTCAGTTCCCGTCGTCGTGGTACGCCGCGCAAAACTGCGTGAATAACGCCACGTACCTCGGCTGCCCGGCTCACGCGATCAAGGTTCAGAAGGTGAAAGTGGCGACCACGCGGGAGCAGTTCGGCGCAAATCTTGTGAGCTACTGGCAGGCGACGGCGGAACTGCACTACCGGCAGAGCGGACACAATCTTCAGTTGCCCGACATCGGCTGGAACTTCATCGGCGGCGGGCAGAAGCGGCGAGCGATGGTGTTCGACTTCGAGAACTCAGAGTGGATCGCCAGCCCGAATCCGGTGGGGCTCGATGGCAGCGGCGGGCTCACGCTTGGCGTTCCTGCGATCCTGAACCGCCGCGTGAACCCCGAGGCGAACTTTGCCTCACTGTTCGGCACGCCGCCCGTGACACCGCCAGCGATCTAGTCTCATGGCTGACCTCACGCAGTTTGACTTTCCGAGTGCGGTGCGGATAGCCCGCGTCGTGCGTGCGGTGGAGCAGGAGCCGAGGCGGGCAAGGCCGCTAACGTTTGGGGCAGTGCTAAATGATGTCGGAAGGAAAGCGATCCGCCTTGGCACCTACACGGGCAGTTGGCCTGCGGATCAAACGAACACGGTAACGCTGCGCGGATCAACAGCGACACTGCTGGCAGTAAACCTCTTCCTGAGCCTGCCAGATAACGGGCAGCGTAACTGTGCCATCGCAAAGGACGGCACCGCATGGCACTTGATCCAGTGGCAGTGGGATGCGTCCACGGCTCTCAGCGGCGCTACTCTTGGTACTGCGTCGCTTGAGTTCGCCCGCATCAACGTGCCGTCGCTGGGCACGGCGTCCACTGTGGCTATCTCGGTTACGACTTGCTCAACGGCGGCTTCGTAATGGGTCTTATCAACCAGGGCGGGAAGTTGTTGCTGCAAAACGGCGCACTCGCCAGCGGGTCGGGGTGTTGCTGCGGGCAGTGCAATCCAGCGACTTGCCCGACCGGAACGGAGTGCCAGCCGCCGTGCGTGTGCGTGAATGGGCAGTGCGTCTCGCCTCCATGTTCCGGCCCTTGCGACAAGTACAACAAATGCGTGCTTGGGTGCGGTTGCAATACGTCGTCGCCAACGTCATACGGCGGCGAGTGTGTAAGGAGTGGTGCCGTCGATCATACGATCACAACCGAAGCGGAGTGCGAAGAGTGCGTTACGGAATGTGAATACACTCAGTGCGATGAGTACATGTACGTAGAAGAAGGGCAGTCATGTCCAGAAGGATGGCAGTCTGATGGCTGGGGTGGCTGTTACCGTACTACATACCCATCATCTTGCGGCCAGTGCAACGGATATTGCTATTCCGAGGGATGCACTAGCACCGGAAATTGCGGGCAATGGGTTACATATCCAATCGGTACGTGCGATGTGCAGGAGCCATGCAGATATGGCAATGGGCAAGAGGTCGTGTCGTTTCAGTGCCCAGACGGAATCCCTTGCTGCAACTCAGCCAACGCCGAAAACAATAGCGGCCCGCCTTACCATCACTTTTGCGGGCGAACAGACGTTTTTGGCGTTGTGTGCTGGCCCGCACCGAACCCTCAGCAATGTTGGGATAACATAAGCCGTTACACAGGTGTTAGTGGGCCGATTGACGAGCTAACTGCTCTTTGCACTGAGCCTTGGGCTGTTTTTGTCTACGGAGCGACATCGTGCGAGGATGATCCTTGCGGCTACAACAATCCTCTTCCATGATCGCCACAACAAAAAAATACCTTCTCCAGCGGTGCTCACAGCGCGGCTACACACTAGACGAAGTGCGCCCATGCATCGTCAGCGAAGAAGGCGACCAGATCACCGTAGACGTTGACCACCCGGCGTATCCGCGTGCGCCGAAGCCGGGGTTCACGCCGCCGAAGCCCGCTGAACCGCCCCCTGACCTCACCCGCACTGACGCCCCTTCGTTTCTCCAGAAGATCAAAAACTTCACCAAGGCCGCTGCCCAGCACGTAGCCGCTGGGATGCCGATGGCAAGCGACGCCGAGATTCTTCGCCGCCATGACATCTGTATGGGCTGCGAGTTCATGAAGGACGGGGCTTGCACCAAGTGCGGATGCCCCATCGTCAGGGCGAAGCAGTACGTCAGCAAGCTCTCTTGGGCCGACAGCGAGTGCCCGGTCGGGAAGTGGGGCAAAGAGACGCCCCAGAGTTGACACCCCGCGTACGGTGACGGGCGAAAGGGAACGCCCGTGCCAGAGGATCACGCCTACACGCTCGCCGGGAAACGCTGGTTGATCCGCTTCACGCGGCTGCGCGGTTCGGCTATCGGCTGGACGTTCCTCGCGGACGAGAAGAATCCGAACGTCAACGAGCGGATTCTGATTGACGAGGGCACGTACCGCAAAGCGAACCGGGCCGCCCTCGAACTGCTCATTCACGAGGCGTATCACGCGCTGAACCCGTCCTATGACGAGTCGGTGGTATCCCAGCACGCTCGGGATCTGGCTCGTCTGCTATGGGGATTGGGATGGCGACGAAAGGAGTAGCGATGGGAAAGGCAACTCTGCTTGACGAGATCGACTCCGCAGTGGCTGTGACCGCCGAGGCGGCGCGTCGAAAGACGTGGTTCGACTGTCTGCCAAGCGACGCACAGCAGCTGCTGGTGGCGGCGAGGGACAAGTTCCATGCGGGCGGGTACGAAATCGCGCGGTACGCACTCGCTCGGGTGTTGGTCGATCACGCGACGAAGCACGGGTGGAAGGTCTGTGACACCAAGAGGATGTCCGAATGGCTCGCAAGCAACTGACAGAGATCGACGCTGCCGTGGCTGACGCGACGCAGTTGGCTGCCGACGCCGAACTGGCGAGGCTGCGTGCGGAGTTGGCGTCATACCGAAATAGGTATAAGGCGGCGTTGGCCCAGATCGACAAGGAACGCGAGCGGGCGGATGCCCTTGTCTCGCTCCAGGGGATCAAGCCGGCGAAGCGGGCCTTGACCAAAACTGCCAAGGCGAAGAAGCACGCGGCCACAATGGTCGTACTGCTATCTGACATTCACTGCGAGGAAACGGTGCGGCCCGAGACGGTCAACGGGCTGAACGCCTACGACCTCGATGTGTGCGAGTCCAGGCTGACCGAACTACAGGAACGATTCTTTACCATGCTCGCTCACGAGCGGACGCTGTGCGACATCGACCGCGTGGTGGTGTGGATGGGCGGCGACCTTATCAGCGGCATGATCCATCCTGAACTCGCCGAAGAGAACAGCCTGCACCCGCTCGCGGCGATTCGCTGGGTGGGCGAACGGCTGCGTGGCTTCCTAGATGCGGTGGCTGACAACGCCCGCGAGGTGGTGGTGGCTACCTCGTGCGGGAACCACGGGCGAACGACTGAAAAGCTGCGGACGAACGAAGCCGATACCAGCTACGAACATCACCTCTATCTGACGATGCGGGCCGCCGAGACGAAGCCAAACGTGAGATGGCAGATTGGCGAAGGGCATCTCAACTATCTCGACCTTGATGGGTTCACTGTTCGTTTCTGCCACGGGCATGCGATCCGATACCAAGGCGGCATCGGCGGCATCCATGTGCCGCTCGCCAAGGCCATCGCGGCATGGAACACGACCACGCCAGCTGACCTCACATGCCTCGGCCACTGGCACCAGTTCTCGTGGGGGCGAGGTGGCCGCTACGTATCGAACGGCAGTGTGATTGGACACTCGGCGTACGCTGTGCGAATCAAAGCCACCTATGAGCCGCCGTGCCAGGCCGCCATCGTGATCGACCACGGGCGGCGAGAGGTGACGAAAGCGTACCCATTGTTCTGCGACCGTGATTTGCGAAAGGAATCCAAGTGACTGCTGCACTCCTCGACGCTGCCAACTCAACGCTACGCGACGCCGTCGCTGCCCGCATGGCAGCGACCGATCCGAACGACCCGAAGCTCGTGGGCTACAAGATCGACCAGGGCGACCCAGAGCCGACCGAGGTGCCTGGGTGGACGAGGACGTACGACCAGCAGCAGCGTGGCGACTCGCTGTTGAAGAGCGAAGTTCACCCGACGAGCCAGGCGTTCTTTGATCTGTGCGATGCCTTGAAGGAAATGCACCGAAAAAAGAGTCGAGACTATGGCTGCCCGAGCGGCGAAGACCCGCTGGCAAACATCCGCAACGGGGCGCGGTTCGTGGGCATCCCATCGTGGAAGGGGGCGATGGTGCGGCTGAGCGACAAGGTGACGAGGCTTGCCGCGTACAACGCGACCGGGCGGCTGGAGAACGAGAGCCTGGAGGACAACCTGTTCGACCTCGCCAGCTACTCGCTGCTCGCTCTGCTACTGCACCGCGAGGAGCGTGGCGAATGAGCCGCTTCGTCTTCCGCCTCGCCACCTTGCTTGGCACAACGCCAGCCGCGTTGCGTGACAGTCTGACGCCAGCCGAACTAGCTGCATGGGCGGCATACATGGAGGCGACGAAGTGAGCCACCCCGACACGCCACGCGAGCCGCTGAGCGACGCCTATCTCCAGCAGTGCGAGTTCGACGCCCGCAAGTTCAGCGGCTGCTGGGACCAGGGCACGAGCGGCGTACTCGCGGCCCACGTCATGCGGCTGCTGTTCGAGTTGTCGCGGGTGAAGGGCAAGTTGGCGGTGACGATTGCACAGCGGGATGAGCGGCCCGACCTGTCGCTGATTCGCGGAGACTGAGCCGGGCCGGTCGGTCGATGGTGTTGAGTTTCCCTCCCTTTCCTCAACATCTCCCGGCCGTGCCCGGCTTATGCCGCCGGTCGGTCGCCGCCTTCGGCTGGCGGGTCGGAGAGATTCAGCGGCGGCAGGAAATCCAGCCCCCGCTTTGTCTCGGTGATCCGGGGATCGAGATAGTGCCCCCTCGTCATCGCCGGGTCGGCGTGCCCCAGGTGAGCAGTGGCATCACCGCCGGCAGCCGCCACGTAGGAGGCTGACGCCTTGCGGATCGCGTGGAACGCCCTGGAGGGCACGCCTGCGGTTTTGCAGAGCAGCCGCATGCTTGCGTAGTGCGAGAGCGGATGGCCCGTCCTGGGCCACACCAGGGCTTCAGGTGAGCCCCTACGTGACTCCAGTTCGGCGGCAAGCTCGGGCGTGATGGGCGAGACCAGATCCCGCTCGCGCCCTTTCCGGGTTTCGGCGAGGAACACGAGCCTGCACCGTGCCGTATCGACCTCCCGCCACCGCAGATCGAGCAGGGCACCGATCCGCTCGCCGGTCTGCCATGCGGCTTGGAGAATCGTCCCCCACCACCACGCCGCCGGCAGGCCAGACATTCTGCCGCGTCGGGCCTTGGCGGCACGCACTAGACGGCTCATTTCGTCCAAGGTGTAGGCGGTCGGAGTCCTTTTGACTTTCTTCTGTCGCGGCAGCCCGGGCCACTCGCCTGGGTGCAGCTTCTTTTTGCAGGCCCAGTTCCAGATCGCGAGCAACTGGCTGCGGTCTTTGGCGACTGTGTGCGGGCTCACGAGCCGCCCGCGAGCCACGTTCGTGCCCCGCCACTTCAGGAACTTGGACACGGTCACGTCTTCGAGATCCGCGACCAGTGGCTCACGCCCGAGGAACTCCTGCATCTTGTCGATGGTGTGACCGTACAGCGTCACCGACCGATCCGACAGGTTCATCAGCAATGCGTACCGCTCAAGCAACTCTCGCATCGTCATCGCACACCTCCTTTTGGCCCCTAGTCTACCGAGGTGTACAAAACTTCATCGGAGCCCTCTCCGTTGAAACTTTGCCCCGGCAGTCGATCCTACGCGGATCGGCTCGCCGGAGGCAAAGGGGAGGATTGAAAGTCGCGGGTGTGGTCTGTCGTGGTCGGCTGCCGACCAAGCCGACCATGACTCACCACGGCGGTTTGATCTGCACTGATCCGACGATATGATTGGGGCATGATTGCAATGGCGAACCCGTTCGCGGGCTACATGACCGTTCGGCAGGTGATGGAGGAAATCGGGGCTCGCGCCCCGAGTACCGTCACGCGGTTGGCTTATGACGAAGAAAAGCCCCGTCCGCAGGGCAAGCGGCTGGCTGGCACGCTCATTCCGGGCCACGGCTGGATGATCCAGAGGAAGAGCGTGGCAAAGTTCCTCGAAGAGGAGGCGGCGCGGCCTGCCGGCGTGGGATTCCCGCGTGGCCGGGACCGCAGCGGGCAGGACGACGACGCCACGGCCGATCCCAAGAGGCCAGCCAAGCGGGCTGCAAAGTCAGCCCGACCCGCCCGCAAAGCCAAGGGCGGCTGAAAAATTTTCGGAAAGTGAGTTTCCCCGGCATTTACCCCTATTGAATATGCAATGATCTGCCGATATGATTGGGGCATGCGAGCGAATGAGACTCGCAGACGCCAACCGGGAGACGAAACGATGAACGCCGCAACGATCAAGGGGATTCGGATGATGGCTGACGAGATGGTCGCTGGTGGATGCACGGTCAAGGCTGGCGACGAGATTTGCACCAAGAATGGTGGCGGGCACTACGTCGTTCGGCAGGTCGAGTGGGCTCATCTCATCGGTGAATACGTTCTGACTGTCAGCCCGGATTTTCGCTCAATCGGACGCGGCATCGACAAGGCGACCATTCGCCTGCCACTCAGTTGCTTTGCCTGACCAATCAGCTCGCCCGCCGGCAAAACAGGGCCGGCGGGCAACATCACCACGAACACGAGGACACGTCAATGAAGAGCGTCAACTGGAAGGTGTTTCGAGATAGTCGCGGGTGGTACTTGGCAGTCGTGCAGGGCAAGCCTTCTTGCCGGATGAGCCACAAGGAGGCGGCCCTCGCTGAAGCTGCTCGCCGCAATTTGCGTATTGCCGAATACGAACGGGCTGTGCTGGAGGGGAATGCCGGCAGACTGCCATCGCGTGCCAGCTAGGCGAAACGACTATTTAGGTGGGGCCACCCGGCCAGCCGACAGCCGCGAAACGGGTGGCAACCGAACACACAAAGGACTGCCATGATCCACGATACGCTTCGAGCCCTGCTCATCATCGCCGTGCTCGCCGCCGGCTGCTCCATGCTGGTCGAGACCCGCCAGCGGCTCGCCATGCTGGAGATCGCCACGCGGATCGCCAGCCAGCAACCCTACGCCCAGCCTGCCTATCAGCCGATGCCCCAGCCGCATCCCGAGCCTGGGCGTCTGCGGCAGCTTGGCAGGGCGACTCTCGACCTTGCCGACGCTGCCCTAGGAATTGTCCGTTGACGATATGCAAAGACCTGCGTATACATATGCACGAATCGTACGAAACCAAGCTTGCCCATGACCCTGGAGCCCCTCCGATGCCCCTCGACCCTGACATGCTCGCCCTGCTCGATTGCGGTGCCTCCTGCGTCCGCGTTGCCCGTCGCGGCAAGACGCCGCTCGGCATGGCGTGGAACACGCTCGCCAGTTCCGACCCCTCCGAGATCGCCGCGTGGCTCGCGGCCGGCGACAACGTCGGGCTGCTCTGCGGATCGGGCGGGCTGATCGACATCGAATACGACGACATCGCGGGCTGCGAGATGTTCCGCCAGCTTGAGACGGCAGACGGCACGCCGCTCTGCGAGATCGAGACGCCGTGCTGGTCGAGCCAGCGTGGCATGCACCACCTGTTTCGCCTTGCGGACCCGCTGCCGGCTCGCGGCTGGGTAAAGCGTGGTGGCTTGGAGATACGCATGGGCGGAAGGCCAGCGCAGAGCGTGCTGCCGCCTTCGATTCACCCGAGCGGTCGGTCCTATTCGTGGCTGGTTTCCCCGCAGCAGTGCGATCCCGCCGTGCTGACGCTCGCCGACCTAGGCATTGCGGCACCGTTGGTGGGGGCTCAATGACGCTACTGCAATCGAGTACCGCCAATGTGCGTTTCGCACGGGAAAACATGGCACAAAAAATCGTTTAGTAGACCCTTGACCCATATATGTACGCGGGTACATTACGCCCCCCAACCAGAGGAGTTTGACGCATGAACAGCGAAATGATGCCCGGTGATGCGGAATACCACGGTGCTGTGGCCGCGATGAACGAGACCTACGGCGGTCGCGGCGTCATCCGCGACGGCAAGCTCACGACGACCTACGCCGTTGGCGACCGGATCAAGTGGCACGAAGCCGGCGAGTTGCTCGCTGGCGTCGTGGTCGAGGTGCTCACCGACGACACCTACCACGTTCGGCGTCATGTGCCGGATCGCGGCAGCCTGCACTACGCGGTCACCGACGCCCAGGCGGTGCCGTTCTAGCGAACAAGGAACGCCAGCCGGCAGGAGGCCAGCGGGCGGAAAGGAGCCGGTGGAACCGGCAGACCACGGAAGGGATGGATCAGCCCGCCGAGCATGACGCAGAGCGGGATTTCACAACGGAACGAAAACGAAGGGAACTCGACATGGTTCAGATCAGAAAGGCCCGCCGCAGTGCCACCAAACTGCGGCTACTGCTCTCAGGACCGAGCGGCAGCGGAAAGACATGGGGCGGGCTGGAACTTGCCCGCGGGCTCGGTGGTCGATGTGTCGTCATCGACACGGAAGAAGGCTCAAGCGACGCCTACGACCAGAGGCATCCGAACTTCTCGGATTATGAATTCGATGTCATTGACTTGAGGCCACCGTTCACGCCGGAAGCCTACATCGAAGCCATCGACGCAGCCGAAAAGGCTGGCTACGACGTGATCGTCATCGACTCGGTGACGCAGTGCTGGAGCGGCCCCGGCGGATGCCTTGAAATCCTTGACGACGTTGCCAAGGCATCGTTCAAGGGAAATACGTGGAGCGCCTGGAGCGTCATCACTCCGCGGTGGCGGCGGTTCGTAGATCGGATCATCCACTCGCCCAAGCACATGATCTGCACCGGGCGGGCAAAGACCGAGACTGCTCAGTCGGAAGGCCCGAACGGAAAGAAGCGAGTCGAGAAGCTCGGCATGAAGCTCGAGGCCCGCGACGGCCTGGAGTACGAGTTCACGGTCTGCCTGGATCTGATTCACAACGGGCACTACGCCACGGTGAGCAAGGACCGCACTGGACTTTTCTCCGGCGATCCGAAGCCCATCACGGTCGAGACGGGCCGCAAGCTTGCTGCGTGGCTGTCAGACAGCGAGCCGGTGGCTTCGCCGGCACCGTTCCCGGTGGACATCGACATGAACGTCGTGGCGTCAGCCAGCAAGGCGATTGCCGACGCCACCACGGTGGAGCGGATCGACCAGCTTGTCATGGCCTTGGCCGACCGAGTCGTGAGTGGACGCATGACGCAGGCTACGGCGGAAGAGATTGGGCGGATCGCCTCGCAGAGGCGCGTCGCTCTGGCGTTCGAGAACAGCAACACCCCGGCCCATGTGGCCTGAAACAGAAAGGACCGAGAGAAATGGACTTCACCATTCAGCAAGACGACCCCATGACCACCACGCCTGCCGAGTTCGACATCGTGCCGGCGGGCACGCATCTGATGGAGATCAAGTCGGCGGAAGAGAAGGCGAACCCCTACAAGCAGTGCGACGAGAACCCGAACGGCGACTGCTTGTCGCTGCGTCTGTCGGCCGTGAACGGCCGGTTCCGGTTTGTCTTTGACGACATCCCGCAGCATCTCGGCTGGCGTGCGAAGCAGCTGGCCGCGGCGTGCGGCAACGACGTGGCCGGCGGCGTGCTCAGCCTGAATCCGAACGATCTGGTCGGGCGTGTCATCACGGTCGAGGTGAGTCACTACACGTCGAAGGCTGGCAAGGTCTCGGCCGTCGTCAAGAAGTACCTGCCTGCCCAGCCGGCGGCGGCGAGCAAGCCGAAGGCGGCACCGCGAACGGCAGCCGCGAAGGTTGCGGTTGATGCTGACCACATCCCCTTCTGATCGAAAGACGAGACGCATGGACGCTGACGACCGCGAACCTGACGAGGATCGGATGCAGTCGAACCGGCGATGGAACGCCTACCTCGATTCCATTGATCGCGACATCGAAGAGGAGTCGCGAGCAGAAGCCATCGAGGAGCGGAGGCGAGAGGCGGCGGCTCGCGAGCGGTGGCGAAACCTGCCGCCGGTGCGGCTGCGAGGTGGCACGAACGGACCACGCACGGAGCAAGAGGAAGCGTTGGCGGATCGTCTTGGCTACTGACTTTGCGACCGGCACACCCTTGCCGAGCGGCTGTCATCGGAGCCGCATGGGTCGTTCCGCGGGAGTATCGCACAGACCACCGCAGTCGAGGCTCGCGCCTCCCAAGAGTAACTCGACCGGATGCCGCACGTCACGCGGCCAATACACGGAAGGAATGGAATACCTGCAATGAGCACGCCCACGACATTCTCAGAGATCGCACCGCTCTATCTCGCTGAGCGACATGTCTCCAATCTCTACTCGCACAATGTGAGGCGGATTGCTGGACGCGCGGGCGTCGTCGCGGCCGAGCGGATCAACCGCTACTTGCTGGCCCGCGTTGAGAAGGTCAGCGGCATCACCGTCCGCAGTGAGCGGACGATCCTGCTTTCGCTCTGGCGCTGGGCTTACGAAACCGGCTTGATGGATGTCGCGCCTCGCGGCGTGATGCGGATGAAGGCTCGCCGCAAGCCCACGAAGGCGTGGACGGTATCGCAACTCCAGGCCGTCGTCGCCAACGCGAGCAAGCATGATGGCAAGCGACTGCGCAGCGGTGCCGATCACGGCACGTTTTTGCGAGCGTGGCTGCTTCTTGGCTACGAAACCGGCGCGAGGTTCGGAGATGTCATGTCGTTCCGCGGCGACCAGCTCGACGGCGATTCGCTTTCGTGGACGCAGAGCAAGACGGGCGATCCGTTGACGCGAACCCTTTCCCCTGCGTGCCTTGAAGCCGTGCACGCTATGCTGGCCCGCTCGCCCGACGGGCGGATTCTGGGGTGGGTGGCCAAGCCTCGCCAATGCATGCGGATCATGCGGTCGCACCTCGACGGCTGCGGAGTCGCTGGCACGTCGAAGTTCCTGAGGCGTTCTTCAGCGACTCATTGCGAGATGGCCCAGGCTGGCTCAGGCCGGCTTCACCTCGGGCATCGGTCGCCTGCACTTTTCGAGCAGGCATATTGCGATTGGTCCCAGCTGCGGAGCAAGACTCCGAAGCCTCCTCAGTTGATGTGAAACGGACAAAGGCAAAGGAGTGCCGACACATGACAACAGACCTAGAAGACCTCCCGCTCTTTCGCCGCACCGACCCGGTGACGAGCCGGATCGCTGCTGCGGATGCCAAGCGGTTCCGCGGCGAGCACCACCGGCAGATCCTCGAGGCGCTGGCCGCGGCTCCAGGCGGTGCGTCAGCAATCGCGGCGCGTTGCGGCCTAGTCCCGCATCAGATCGGGAGGCGGCTGCATGAACTCGCCAAGGCCGGGTTGATCGCTGAGACGGGCCGGCTGGTGAGGAGCGCGAGTGGGCGGCACGAGCGGGAATGGAAAGTTGCGGCGGCGTCGCGTTGACGTGCGGCCGGGTTGGTGAAAGGAATCGCGAGAGCAAAGGAGACGAGATATGGCTACCGCAGTGTGCGATGGGTTTTCGACGCGGCGCGTGCTTGTGACACCAGAGATGGCATCCGAGTGGTTGCTTAAGAACGAGAACAACAGGCCGATCAATCAGCATCGCGTTTCTCTGATGCGTCAGCAAATTGCTGAAGGCAAGTGGAAGATAACGCACCAAGGCATCGCCTTTTACGCTGACGGCAGCTTGGCCGATGGTCAGCATCGCTTGGCCGCAATCGCCAGCGGCGATACGCCTGTTGAAATGATGGTCACGTGGGGGCTTTCGCAAGAACTGATTCATGCCATCGACAGTGGCAGGCCGCGTTCCATCACCAACGTCCTCAACTTCATGGGAATGAAGTTGTCGCAGACGGAGGTGGCAATTTGTCGGGCGTTGTGGCAGGACTACCACGCGGCAAGGAACGAGACGGTATGGAACAACCAGTGTTTTGACACTGGAAAGTTCGCCATTTTTTGCGAGCACGTCGCCGATGCCATGGCGTTTGCGGTTCCGCCGAAGGCGTGCAGGGGTCTTTCAAATTCCGCAGTGTCTGCGGCGATTGCTTCCGCTTGGTTCACTCAGAGTCACGTTGACTTGGAACGGTTCAAGTCTTTGCTTCACTCGGGAGTCGGTGCTGCACCGGACGAGAGTGCGGCCATCAAGCTGCGTGAGTTCCTGCTGACAACTCCGCTGAATGCAGGCGGAAGTGAAGCGAGGCAGGAGTTGTTTATGCGTTCATGCACGGCGCTTCGCGCGTTTCTCGAAGGACGCAGCCTCAGCAAGTTGTATTGCAGGGCTGATGCACGATTCCCGATTCCTGACTGCCCGTGGCTGTAGGTGCAGGCCGCCCTCGCGATAGGCGCGAAAGCCGCTTCGACGCGGCGGGGCGGAATGGAAAAGGAGCTACGGATGGCCAAAGAACTGTCATGGAAAGAGGAGAAGCAGCGAGATGAACTCGCCGCACGCAAGCAGCGAGATGAGCAGAACCGCGATCCCGAGATCGAGCAGTGCGTGATCGCGTACGTGAACTGGGTCAAGGACTTTGGGCCGCGTTCGTTTGAGGCGTATCGGAGGGAATGGTTGCAGACGAGGGGGAAGATGAAGGCGGAAGTGGTGATCGTTGAGGAAGGAGTAATCGAATGAAGACTGCATGGCGTCAAGACAGGACGGCGAGGTTCAAGATCTTGCACAGAGACAGGTTTGCGTGCCGCTATTGCGGCGCAATGCCTGGTTCAGATGCGCTTGAAGTTGATCACCTGATACCGAGATCACGAGGCGGAAGCGACCACGACATCAATAAAGTGACTGCTTGCAAGACGTGCAATGGAAGGAAGTCAAACACGATTGTCTTCCCGCACGATCTTATTGAGCGCATGGATGACGAAGAAGGGTGGTACGTGCACAAGACGTTCGGAGAGTGGTCAATCGTTTTTTGCGATGACGCTGTAGGGGTGGAAAAGCAACTCTACGGGTTTATTGAGGGCAAGAGGCTGTTTGACGATTTGTTGATGATGCACCTCTATAGCAAGCCTTGGGGCCACTCAGTCTTCCGCGACATGGAGATGGCGTTTGCCAACTTGCGGCAAATGCTGAAAGACCCTCGCCGCTGAACACAAAGGAAAGAAGAGATGGAAAGAGAAGCAATTCGGAAGTCGGTGAGGTTCGAGGTCTTTAAGCGAGACTCATTCACGTGCCAATACTGTGGCGGCAAGGCCCCTGACGTGGTGCTAGAGATTGACCACATCACGCCCGTCGCGGCAGGTGGCACCAATGACTTGCTGAACCTCGCGACAGCCTGCCGCGCGTGCAACGCTGGCAAGTCGGATAAGCGACTCTCGGATTCGTCCGCGATTGAAAAGCGGCGGTCGCAACTAGAAGACCTTGAAGAGCGACGGCAGCAACTGGAAATGCTGCATCAGTGGCATATGTCGCTCGTTGACCTCAATGACCAGGCCGTCGATCTGGCCCAGTCGCTTTGGTTTGAGTCAATCGGCCAAGCGGGCTGCACATGGACTCCATCCGCGCGTGACGAAATCAGAAAGCTAATCAAACGCCACGGGTTTGACGCTATCTGTAGCGCGATACACGAAGCAGCCGACAGGGCGATGCAGTCATCACGCGTCGAGGATGATCGCGATGGCGTCACGAATGAGTGGTTCTGGAAGATCGGCCGCGTAGTGGCCGTCCGAAAGGCTGATGAAAAGAACCCTGGCGCTGCAAAGCTCTTTTACATCCGCGGCATCCTTCGGAACCGATGCCGCTACCTGAACGATTGGCGATGCATGCAATTGCTAGAGGACGCCAAGGCCGTCGGCGTCAGCATTGAGTGGCTGGAGTGGCTCGCTAAGCGAGTCACGTCATGGACGCAGTTTCAAAGCCAGGTGCTCGACGAGATCAACTCCGGACCACCGCAAACTGAAGGAGCCACGGATGGCACGGACACGCCTTCTTAAGCCCGGCTTTTTCTCTAATGACATGCTGGCCGAGTGCGACCCGCTGGCCCGCCTGCTGTTCGCTGGCCTCTGGACGCTCGTTGACCGCGACGGCCGCATGGAGTGCCGCCACGCCAAGATCAAGGCGCAGCTGTTGCCATACGACAACTGCGATGTGGCTGGCCTAATGGAGCAGCTTGCGGCCCGCGGCTTTGTCCAGCTGTACACCGTTGACGGCAGGACGTTCGTTCAAGTGAACGGGTTCGCCAAGCACCAGAACCCGCACCCAAAGGAAACGTCTGAGGGACTGCCAGAACCCCCACAAAACACGGGCGAAACGCAAAGTCACGGAAATTCCATGACTAGTCACGGAACTTCCGCGGCCGGTCACGGAAATTCCGGAACTAGCCGGGCCTTCTCCCTTCTCCCCTCTCCCCATTCCCTTAACCCTTCTCCCTTAGAAAACACACACACACACAGCGGAAACGAGTTTCGCCGTCCTGGCTGGGCAGCAGAGGCATGGGCTGAGTTTGTGCCCCTCTGGAACGTCACGGATCGGGCGGCCCGCTGGGAGCCTCTCATCGCCCCTTCGGCGTGGGTGGACTACGCCGCTACGCCAGGTTGGCTGGATCGCGCACGGCTGGCAATGGAGCGATTGCCACGGTGCCAGTTCTTCGAGAAGCCGTTGGCGGTCACGAAGTTCTTTGAGTTCGTAGACAAGATCTTGGCTGGGGAGTTTGACCACCCCAAGCATGATGCACGGAAGCACCGAGAACGTCAGCCAGCAGGAGGGAACCTGTGAGAACGTGGGACGAAAACCGAACGTCGATCAACCAGCTCTGGCCGCAGTGCCAGTGGTCAGACGAGGAACGCCGTCTGTGGAAGGACGACTTGAGCCACGAGCGAGTCGATCAGGACTTGCTCTACGCGGCGTTGAAGAACGTGAAGCGAACCCGCGACACGCTGTACCCGCAACTCAAGTGGATTCTGGACGAATACCGCGAGCTAGGGCTGTCGCAGAGGAAAGCGATGCGTCAGACGACGAAGCCCGAGCCGAAGCTGGAACTGAACATCAACGACGACGAAGACAAGCGGCTTTCGCAAGACTTCGTTGTGCTGATCGACATGTCGTCGGCTGCTGACTTTGACGACATCGAGCAGCGAGTTTTGGACAAGCTGCCGCAGATGCACTCGCGATCTGCCGTTCGCCTGCTGAATTACGCACGGCGTCGGCTGCTCGGGGAGATTCCGCAGTTCGGCCGCGTGACGCCGAGCGGTGACATCCAGCCAATAGCCATCGGAGCATGACCATGACCACGACAATCGAATCCCCACCCCCAACCACCCGCCAAGTGGAGATCCTCCGCTGGGTGGCCTCCTACATCGCGGAGAAGGGCTACGGCCCGACGCGGCGGGAAATCTGCCGTGCCTTCGGCTTCGCGAGTCCCAACGCAAGCCAGACGCACGTACGGCTACTCCGCGAACGCGGGATGCTGACCTACTGCGACCGCTCCGGCCGCACGATCCGCCTCACGCCAGCCGGCCTCGAGCTTGTCGGAGGTGGCGCATGAGCGGCCTTGAACCCCTCAGCCTCCGCGACATCGCGGAGCAGTGCCGGGCGGCTGCCCGCGACGAGCACACGGTGAACATGACCGCCATCGTCTTGCTCCTGGCGGCGAAGGCCATCGACAAGACCGCCGACCGCTGCGTGACGCTGGCGTCGGCGGTGGAGGTGGCGGAAGCGGAGCGCGACTTGCTTCGTCGGGTCTGCTACGGCGAACAGAAAGGCGGTGCGGCATGACCATCAGTGACTTCGTGATGGTGGCGATTGGCGAACTTCTCCTCGCGTGCACGTTCGCACTCGGGGTGGCGGTAGGTGTTTCACTCCAGTTGAGAAAGGAATCTCGCAATGACGACAGCAACGAAGGAACGAAAGAAGCGTGTGACCGGCACGAGCGTGTCGGTGGCAGACCTCAAGCGTGCGCTGCACGCCGTGGCCCCGGCTGTTCAGGCCCGCAGCCCGAAGCCGATCCTGTCGAACGTTTTGCTCTCCGGCGAGACGCTGACGGGCACGGACCTCGAACTGCGGATCACGACGCCTCTCGACTGCTATGACGGGCCGGATCTGCTACTGCCGCATGAGCGGCTGACCAAGATCGTCGGGTCGCTCGACCAGGGCGACACCGTGGAACTACTGGCGGACGGCACGTCGTGCATCGTCCGCTCGGGCCGTGGCCAGTGGCGACTGCCTGTCGAAGACGCTCGGGAGTTCCCGGCAGCCGGCGAGGTGGACGCGAAGCCGATGGTACATCTGCCGGGTGACCAGTTCGTCACGCTGATGAATTCCGTCCGTTTCGCCACGGATAACGAGAGCAGCCGCTACGCCCTCGGTGGTGTGCTGATCGAGTTCTACAAGGGCATGCTGTCGCTTATCGGCACCGATGGCCGGCGGATGTGCGTGGCTGAGTGCGAGGTGGACGTGTCCACCGATGACTTCGTGCGTGAGCCGAAGAACGGGCAGCGGCGAGCCCCGATTGTGCCGCGACGGGTGGTCGATGTGCTGTGCCGGCTGGCGGGATCGGATGACCGCATCCAGATCGACGCAAGTGACCGGATGATCGTGGCCGAGATCGGCGGCACGACGATCCGGGCGGTGCTAGTCGATGGCCGGTTCCCGAACTGGCGTGACGTAGAGCCGACGCGGACGGTGAAGCCGTCGTCGGCTGTGGTCGGGGCGCTGCGTGCGGCGTGCCGGCAGGCCGCGATCTGCACCTCGGAGCAGTCGAAGGGCGTGACGTTTGCCTTCACGGGCGAGGGGCTGCATCTGACGAGCTGTTCTGCCGAGGCCGGCGAGGCGTCATGCACGTGTGATCTGGTCGAGTCGGGCGACACGTGCAGCGTGAGCCTCGACCCGCGGTTCGTCACGGAGTGGCTCGGCTGCGGGTCGTTCGATGACGAGGAGACGATTGAGATCGAGGCCGAGAACGAGCAGTCGGCGGTCGTGCTGCGAGCACAGGACTGCCGCTGCATCGTGATGCCGCTGGCGAAGGATTGACTGACAGTGCCGCCGCGTCGGCATCGGGTCGGCGCGGCGGCATCATCCAACACACCAAGTAGGAAGCGACGATGGCCGGATTGTTTGATGCAGTGCCCGTACGAAAGTCAAACGCCCGCATGATGAAACGGGCCAGCGCGGTACCAGTGAAGAATCTCTTCGCCGCGTGGGCCGACCAGCGGCTGACGACGATTGAGGTGGCCCGCAAGCTCGGGATCACCGACAAGCAGCTGTACCTCCTGGCGAAGAAGCATGCGTTGCCGAAGCGTGCTGCCGTGGTTCGCCATGAGATTGGCGGCTGTCCAGACGATTGGGGCGAGCCCGAGCCGATGGAGACGCTCGAGCTATCGCCGTGGGTGCTGTCGCGAATTCGTGAGTTGAAGATCGCTGGCGAGTGGGTTGCTTGACGGCATCGCCACGATGCCGGAATGAAAGCGATTTCATTCGAGGTGCCGGGCGATCCAGTGCCGCAGCCGCGGCCACGCATCTCCACTCGCGGCCGGCACGGGCATGCGTATACGCCTGCAAGCCATCCGATTCACTCCTACCGGGCGGCGATTGCTGCCGCCGCCCGGCAGGCCGGTGCGACGCCGACTGACGCGGCCCCAATCACGCTGATTGTCGATCTCGTGTTCGCCCGCCCGAAGAGCCACTTCCTGAAGAGCGGGCTGAAGGCAACGGCTCCGAAGCTGCCGCGGGCGGACTGCTCGAACTGCCTCAAGGGGATAGAGGACGCCTTGAATGGCGTGGCGTGGGTGGACGATACGCAGGTCGGGCGAGTGGTGGTCGAGAAGAGCTACGGCAACCAAGGCCGCACGACGGTTCGGATCGCTTGACACTCTCGGCAGACTCTCCGCACGTCGCCCACGGACGGGCGAATTTCACCACGGAGAGTGACCATGCGTTTCATCCTGACTCTTGCCCTGGCCATGCTCGCGTGCTCGGCTTCCGCCGACACGAACATCTACGCTCGCCGCGTGAATATCTCGTCGGCCCAGATCGATGCCGACGAGATGGCACGCACGGGCATCCTGCGGCACTGTGGCCGCAACGGCGGGCGGCGTGAAGGGATCGGATTCTCGACGGCTGGCCCCGATGCGGCCCTGCGGTCGTGCTGCTACTACGGGCGGTATCGCATCGTTGAGAAAGCGGTGGCGTGGTCGCCAGTTCGCCGCGGCTGGTTCGCCGTGATCCGCTACGAGTGACGCCATGACCTATGAGGAATACCTGGCCGGCGTCGATGACTCGCACCAGATGACGACTGCGCGAGAGCACATTGCGTTTCTGTGCGAGATCGTCGCCGGCCAGGATGGCTGGCGGATTCTTGAGCTTGGGAGCCACGCCGGCATCAGTACGGCGGCGCTCGCCATCGCGGCTCCAGAGTCGATGGTCGTCAGCGTGGATCTGTGCGACACGGTTTGTGAGGCGGATCGCGTGGCGTACTGGGCGCTGCTCGAACTGGAGAACATCCAGCCGGTGCAGGCCGATGCCGGGCGGTTCCTGCGTGATTGCCAGCTTGGGCTGGAGCCGTGGGACATGATCTTTCACGACGCATGCCATGGCGATGCCGTTTTGCCTGAGTACCTCACTGCGGCCGGGCTGTGCGACACGCTCGCGATTCACGATTGGGAGCAGCTGTCGCCGACCTCGCAGTCCGCAATAGCCAAGCGCTTCGGCCGCACGATGGTTCTTGAGCCTGACGCTCGCGGCCGGCAGATGTTCGTGGGGGTCAAGTGAAAGCGTGCATCGTCACAGGATGGAGCGGCGACGAGCATCGGCAGATGAGCGAGATCACGGCTCCGCTCATGGCGAAGTATGCGGAGCGACACGGCTGTGAGTTTCGGTCGTTTGAGTTGCAGAGCCAACGGCCTGCGTCGTGGAGCAAGTTACCTGTTGTTCATGGCATGCTCGGCTATTTTGACCGCGTACTCTGGCTCGATGCCGATGTTGTGATCATCCAGCCGTGGCATGATGTGTTCGTAGAGTTGAGGCCCGATACGGATCACGCTCTTGTTGAACATCACACCGAGTGCGGGCGCGTCCCGAACTGCGGCGTGTGGGCCGTGACGCAGGCTATGCAAGACGTGCTGCTCAAGGCGTGGAACATTGGGGCAGAGTTCCCGCATCACCCGTGGTGGGAGCAGGCCGCCATCATGCGGCTGATGGGCTACGCGGTAGAGCCGGGGCCGGTCGGCCGGCTTGACACACCGACCACGCTCTATCACCGCACAACGTTTCTCGGGCCTGAGTGGAACCATCACCCAGCAGACCGACGCAAGTGCGACAGTCCTTACTTCATGCACGTGACCCAATATGCCGACAGGCTTGGAACGATCCGCGATCTTGCCTCCCGCGCCGCAGGTGCATGAGCATCTGGTGCTGCCGCTGCCGGAGTTCGCGGCAGACTACGCAGCCCAGGTGCAGCTTGGCCGCTACCGGCTGCGGCATGCCAAGGTGTGCTTCGTCGGGCTGGCCCGCGACTGTGCATCGGCCCTCGCCGGCAACCTGTCTCGCGTGCTGCGGATAGCCGGCGAGTGTGAGTCGTGGCGGCTGCACATTGAGGAAAACGACTCGGCCGACGACACAGTGCAGGTGCTCGCCGACTTCGCCTCAGAGTATCGGCAGGCGACGTTCGCTTCACAGCGTCTCGGGCGAGAGAGCTACAGCGGCGAGTTCGGCGGGCGTCGAACGGTGCAGCTTGCGGAGTACCGCACGGCGTGCCAGCGATGGGTGCGGGAAAACGCCGCCGACTGCGACTACGTGATGGCGGTGGACTTCGACGCCTGGGGCGGTTGGTGGCATGACGGCGTGCTAAACGGCATCGGCTGGATGGTTGATTTACAGGGTGCGTTCGGAATGGCCAGCGTGTCGCTGCTCGAGCATCCATCGCTAAAGCAAGACGATCGCGGCCATCCCGTGGTGAGCCGCTCCTGGCTTCACTACGACTGCTGGGCAGCCAGGGGGATTGGTCAGCCAGATGTTTATTTTGACGACTACACGCGAGGAGAAGGAGGCTGGAAACACAACTGGCTTCCGCCTGTCGGATCATCTCCAGTCGTGGTCGCCAGCGCGTTCGGCGGACTCTGCATCTACAGGACAGAGGATTACCTGCACGCGGAGTACGACGGCTCATCGGACTGCGAACACACTTCGGCGCATCGCGCTATCGCCAAAAAGACAGGGAAGCGAATGTTCGTGAACCCATCGCAAAGGACGTTTATGCGATGGATGCACAGTTGTGATCCGCCTAGTGAGGGGGTATAAAAAGACGAAACGGCGACGGGATTGCAGCCCGCCGCCGTCTCTAACCAGCACCCCTACTGACATAGGAGAGATGGCTATGGCTGATTCTACACAGCCAAAAGAAGAAGAACTTCTGGCAAGAAAGCGGGCCAGATCCGCATACGAAAAAGCCTATTACCAAGCGAACAAAGATCGGATTTTGCAGAGATCGAGGGAGTATGCAGAAAAAAATGCAGACAGGATTCGTGAGAGCAGAAAAGCATATTACAAGGCCAATAGGGACAGGCTGCGAGAGCAAGGAAAGGCAGCTGCTAAACGGAGGGCAAAAGCCGACCGCGTCCGAGAAACGGCATGGCGGAAAAGGAATAAAGATCGCGTAAGGGAATACAACCTTCGGTATGTAAAGAAAAAACTTTCAACTGATTATGCGTTCTGGCTTCGGCAAAGAGTTCGCGTTCGCTTGTGCGGAGTACTCAACAACAGAGAAAAGCCCAAAAGCGGCAGAACAATCGCATATGTCGGATGCGACATCGATACTTTGGTTGCTCATATTGAGTCGCAGTTTACGGACGGAATGAGCTGGGATAACAGAGGGAAGTGGCACATAGATCACATCATCCCGCTTGCTCTTTTTGATTTGCGCGATGAAAAGCAGCAATTAGCTGCGTTCAACTACAAGAATCTCAGGCCAATGTGGGCCATGGACAACGTCAAAAAGGGCGCAAAGCCTCCAGAGCCGCAGCGAATGTTTGGATTTGCATACGCGGCTAGGATCACGGCTCCTGCAAAGACTCGAAAGAAAAAATGAGCAGCAAGGATGCCACGCGGTAACACCGCCACCATCGTCGTCACCGCGTTTCACGCCGACTGGATGGCGCATGTGACGATGCGTGATCTGTGCGACCGCTACTCGGTGAGCCGCGACCAAGTCGTGCGTCTTCGTGACTACTGGCATCTGCCGAAGCGTCACGACCGCAAGCTGCGGAAGAAGCCTGAGCGGCTTGCGGCACCGACGCCAGAGGAGATTGCGGCATCGGAGTCGAGCCTGAGTCTCGCGCCGATGATCGCTGCAAGAGTGACCTGCGTGCAAATATCGTGGACGGAAGCGACGCGACATGAGCGGCAGGTGACGAAGCCGACGATGTTTTCGCTCACCAGAATTGAACTCACCGACGAGGCCCGCGACGCGATGGAGTCGTGGGATGACTGATGCCCGCCGACAAGGACTACATCGACCGGCGGATCACGCTCGAGTTTGGGCGTCGTTACATCTACGCCAGGATGGAGACCGAGGGCGGTAAGGTCGTCGGGGAGGCCGAGGAAATCTGGCGGCAGCCGTACACGCTTTCGCTTGCCGAAGTGCGCGAGGACGCAAAAGCCACGTGGGATTACCTCTGGGACTGGATAAACGACACGGTCGTTTTCCCTCTGCCAGAGGCGGGCGATGAACCGGCAGACTCTGAGAAGGAGGACTGACGCCCATGCCCGCTTTTGAAATGACGCCCGAGGAAGTCGGGCAGTACGGTGCGAACCTCACCATTTGGGAGAAGCTCGCGCTGCTGAATTCTTTCGCCCCGCTCCTGACGTTCGGGCAGCGCTACCTCTCGGCGTTTGATCCGTATGCCAAGGCGGTTGTGGTTGGAGAAGCGTGCGAATGGCTGGCAAGCAAGACCGACAGCGGCCTGGACGACGAGTTGGTAAAGCACGTCGCGGCCCTGCTCAAAACCAAAGAGGGCGAGCAGCTGGTCAGGTGGGCCGTGGACAAGATCGAAGGGATGCGTCGGTGAATGACTCTTCGCTTCGTGCCGCTGCCGTACTTGCTGCGGCGGCTCTATTGCTTGCTCCCTACCGGGCACAAATCCAAGCCCTCGCGCACCGTGCGTTGGAAGCCGGCAAAGAAAAAGCCGGACTCCTCGCACGGATTGCAGCAGCCGCTCTGATTGTCGCGGCGGCGTGGGGCAAGGTGCCGATGCCGTCGCTGGCGTTGCCGGGCGTGGTGCAGTCGGTGAAGGTCGAGACGCCGAGTGATGCGATGCAGTTGAAAGTGAAGCCGGTGGCAGATGCGTTCGCCTCTGCCCCTATGTCAGACCGCATGCTTTGGGCGCAGTTGTGGACGAAGGCGGCGGTCGTGGTCGGCGGCGATGCCATCGTGGGCGAGGTGGTCTTCACCGACACTCGCTCGCTGCGGGCGTTCGTCGTTCTGGCTCTCGACATTGGCTGGCGTCGGATCGGTGGCAACCAGCCGGGCAAGTACGCCGGGCTGCGGGAGGCGACCGAGGCCGCGTTTGCCAACGTGATCGGCAAGGACGTGGTGACGGTGACGCCGGAACTGCGGAAGGAATTTGCCGAACTGTGCCGCGCCATCGCCTGGGCGGCCCTGCCGCCGCGAGGGTGACCCCATGCCGTGGAACCCTCAGGAGGAGTATCTGCGTGGGCTGGTCGGCGTATACGCCGATCCTGCCGCGTCTGAGAGGCTGACGCAGTACCTTCTCCAGCAAGGACAGGCACCGGACGGCGGCACGACCTGTCGCCGCTACGGGCTCGTCGGCTCCGGGGCTGGCAAGCTGTCGGCTCCGTGGGCCGTGATCGAGCAAGTCTTCCCCGGCTCGCTGCCCGCGTCGGCTCAGACCCGTGGCGACTGTGTGGCTCACTCGACGCGGAACGCCTGCCTAGGCACGCTCGCCTGCGAGATCGCCGCTGGCCAGCCTGACGAGGTGACGGGCCTGCGTGAGGGTGCCCCAGACATCAGCGACGAGGCCCGCCGAGACGGCGTGCTCTCGTGTGAAGCGATCTACTGGTTTCGCTCGCACGGTGGGGACGGGTGGAGCTGCGACCACGCCGCCGAAGTGGTGTTGAAAGAGTCAGGCCTGTGGCTCCGCAAGCGGTACGAACAACTCGGCATCGACCTCACGCGGTACGACGGCAAGCTGGCTGGTAAGTGGGGAGCGTCCAAGCCGGGGGCCGAGATTCGCAAGATCGGGGCTGAGCATCTCGTGCGAACGGCGACCAGGGCCAGGACGTTCGAGGAAGTGCGAGACCTTTTGGCGAACGGCTACTGCATCTCTTCGTGTGGTGGCGAATCGTGGTCAGAGACAAGGGATTCCAACGGCGTCAGCCGCCGCACTTCGCAGGGCTGGGCTCACGCTCTCGCCTACCTTGGCGTCGATGACCGCGACGAAATCAAGCGGGCCTACGGCGAACCGCTGGTGCTGATCCAAAACAGTTGGGGAAAGTGGAACAGCGGTGGCCGGTCGGTCCTTGGCACGCAGCTTGAGATCCCGCATGGGGCGTTCTGGTCGAGATGGTCGGACTGCAAAGGCCGATACGCCATCGCGTTCTCTGGCGTCAACGGATGGCCTGCCAAGCAGTTGCCCGATTGGACTGGAGGCATCCTGTGACTCGGTGGCTGATCGTTCTGACGGTGGCGTTCGTGGGCTGCGTCGCCAGCCTGCCCGCCGATGATTCGTTGACCGCCGACCTAGCGTGTGAGGTGGCTCGGGAGGTTGTGCGGATGCGGCAGTTGCCGCCCGCCCCCGAGCCTGCACCGAAGCCGGGCGAGTGCTGCACGCAATGCAAAGGCACGGGATACATCACGCATGGCGACGGCCACCGCACGCCGTGCCCATGCCCGCCGACCTGCGTCTGCAAAAAGCCGAAGGCGGCTCAGCCCTGCCCAGATGGAAAGTGCCGGCCATGACGCTCGCCGACCTCCAGTCAGCATGCTGGGCCGCCCTGCCGCCGATCCGCAAGAGGCTCGTGGGCCGAGCCGCCGTGAACGACCTCGTGCAGTTGTCGGTCGCCAACTGGTCTGGCGACTACCTCACGGCCTGCCGCGACAACCAGCAGCGTGACGTTTACGTGCATGCCCTGCTTACTGCGGTGAAGCGTGAGCATCAGGCCATGAGCGGACAGGAGCCTGGCGAGTACGGGTTCATCTGGGTGTTCCTGCTGCAAGCCGTTGCGGTCGCAGTAGTACAGTGGCTCGTGAAGTGGTGGTTGGAGCGACTGTCACATCGGGCGCTACTGACAGTGATGCAACATGAGCTAACGAAATGACCGACGCCGCCAAAGACACCATGTTCGAGCTGCTCTCGAAGTACGGCTTCCCGTCACTGGTCGCCGTGTTTCTGGCGTGGTTCATCCGCACCGACCTGTTGATCCCGTTGCTTGACGAACACCGTACAACGGTGAAGGAACTGCGGGAGACGCAGCGAGAGATTGCCAAGGCGATCACGGAGCAGACGAAGCTCCTGTACGCCCTACAGCCGAAGATGACCGCGACCGGCACCGACGCTGGGCGCGACCAGAACTGACGACCTTACATCCCTACAGTAACGCCGCGCCATGCCACTTAGCCCACGACTCCTGCGCCCGCGAGCCAGCGGCACCGCCGTCCACCCGGACGCCCTGGACTGGGTGACCCGCGTCACGACCAACGGCGGCACCGTCAGCAGCAACACGCTGGCGGCGGTTTCGACGTTCTGTGCCAGCATCAACGCCGCTGGCATCCGCGACCGCTTCTACCGGCTGAACCTGTTCTGCGGCGACCAGCTTGCGGCGGCTCTGGTGCCGCTTTATAGGGCTGAGAGCCTGACGGCGTCGGCGCGTGGACTTGTCACCGATACCAATAACAATTTCGTCGGCACTGATTTCAATAACACAGGATCGTCGGCTGGATTGCAAGGCAATGGAAGCACCAAGTCACTGCTGACTGGGGTTCCTGGCAACGTCACCGCAGCGGCAAATCTACACCTATCGGCAGACATTCGCTCTGCAAACACGCAAACCAGCTTTCGTTCAATAATCAGCGTCTATAGAGCCAGGCAGGCCGGTGAGACGGGGTCTTTTGGCGGTTGGCTTGCAAACTTGGACGCCAGAACGGGCAGCACAAATAGATGCTGCACGTTTGGCGTCTACGGCCCGTACTCTGGTGATTTTGGGACTTTGATAAACGCATCCGACATTGGTGCCGGCCACCTTGTCGGCGCTTGGCCTACGTTTTATCGCAATGGCGCACCCGAAGGCACTGACGCAACAACATCCATCACCTACCCAGACGCGCACGGCTTCGCCGTTTTTGGCGGGGCGCATGGCGCGGCTCAAACTGTGGGCGAGAGGGTCAACGCACGGATAAGTGCGTATTCAATCGGACAAACTATGACTGCATCGCAAGTGTCTGCTTACACAACCGCAATGTCAGCTTTCCGCTCTGCACTAAATCGAACATGAAACTAAGCGAACTGACACTTCCAATCTCTGACGCCGAAGCTAAGAGCCTCGCGTTGGTTTTCAATTCGCAGCTTGCCTTTCGGCTCGCGGATTTGCACGCGGTTTATGGCTCGCCTAACTGCGTCCCTGTGCCTCGCACGCTGACCGATGGGCGGTTGATGCTGTGTGCCGATGTTCTCACAGAGATCGAACCCGGCGGGCTTCTGCACGCAATGTGGGAGGCTGCGGACAAGACGGTGCTGAGCGCTGCGGTGGAGGTGCTGCCTTGGGCCGAAGCGGTCGCGTTGCTCCCGCCCGATCCGCCGCGCGAGTGACCGTACACCCACAGAGTACAGACCAAAACACTAAGCCTTCCGCCAGTCGCCCAGTGCCACACTGGAGCTAACGCCTCGCGCAGGCTGGCGGCGGGCAGGGGCGAGACGTAACGCAGCCCGACAACGGCTTGGCGACGAGTGGGCCGCCCCAGTGGCATTTCGCTAATCGCAAATCGCGATAAAACGAGCGTTGACCCGATTGACGCATCGCATAGGCTGCGGTCATGCAAGCCATCCTCCGGTTCGATTGCAGCGACCCCGACGACGCCCGCGAGCATCGGTACTGCCTCGCGGGCCGGGACGCCTTGATCGCCCTGGAGGCGATCCAGCAGGCGATTCGGGGCCGGCTCAAATACGCCGAGATCGGTGACGAGGCGACACGCGAACTGGAAGCCGTTCGCGAGTTGATCCCGCATGAGCTTGTGGAGCTTCTCGTATGATTTCCCGAGCGGGACAGACCGAGTCGAAAACGTGCGATTTCGATGCCGACGATCCCGAGCGGGACAGCAACGCCGCGCCGGCGGCGACAGCTTGCGGCAGCGACCGGAAAGATAAACCGGCACCGCGACCCGCAGGCACCGGCACTACACAAACTGTCGAAAAGTGACAGGCTCTGTTCTGTAAGAGAAATGCACCGCTAATGCTTACAGAATCTCGTTTGTGAAACATATCTGATTCGATATGTTACGCCCGCAACATATGCAAAATGCAACGAATCTCGTCGGATTGCACGTATGATCCGGCAGTTTTTTTGCGAAGGAACCTGACACTACACGCCGCAGGTAAAGACGTTTCTTATCTACGAAACCAAAGGAGTTTCCATGTTTGGCTGGCTCAGAAAAAAGAAGCCGAAGCACGCAATCGTCACTGCCGTGCCTGCATCGTCTGACGATGGTTTTGTGCAGTCTGTTGCCCTCGGCTACGCCACGAACGACGGACTTGTAGGCGGATTGCTTGGCGGCAACCTCGCTGGAGGGATGCTTGGCGACATGATGAACACATCGGAAGACCACCACTGCCACCAGACGCCGGAGGTAGATTCTGGGGCTGGGTCGTATGACTCTAGTTCATACGATTCTGGAGGCAGCAGTTACGACAGTGGCTCGTATGACTCAGGAAGCAGTTTTGATTCTGGGTCATGCGGCGGCGACTTTTAGCAATTGCGCTACTGAAATCAGAGAGGGACGCGATGGACAAGTGGACGCCAGCACGGCCGATCATCGGAGTGAACGAGGACGGGTCGTTACAAACCGTTGATTCTTGGAGCCATCGGCTCACGCTCACCGACGCGGAACTGGAAGCGATTGTCGCTGCCGACTCAGAACTGAGTGCAATCGGCCATCATCGTCCACCAGACAAGGACGAGTGCCTGCGTATTTCGTCAGCGCTGCGGGCGCTTCTGGAGCGGACCAAACGATAGAAATCAGGTGCGGTCGCGCTTCTGAACGAGCGTTGACCCAGTTGCCACGCTCGGTAATCTGCGGTCATGGCAAGGGTGCTGATCGCTTGTGAGTACAGTGGTGCCGTGCGGGACGCCTTCTTGGCTCTCGGGCATGAGGCGATGTCATGCGACCTTCTGCCGACCGAGACGCCCGGCCCGCACTACCAAGGCGATGTCCGCGATGTTCTGGACTACCCGTGGGACTTGATGATCGCCCACCCGCCATGCACCGACCTGTCCGTAAGCGGGGCGAGGCACTTCCAAGCGAAGCGAATGGACGGCAGGCAGCAGGCGAGCGTGTCGTTTTTCATGCGGCTAGCAAAGGCCGATATACCGCACATTGCCATAGAAAACCCGGTCTGCATCATGTCATCGCTCTGGCGGAAGCCCGACCAGACCATCCAGCCTTGGCAGTTCGGCCACCCAGAGTCGAAGGCTACCTGTCTCTGGCTAAAGGGCTTGCCTCATCTGCGGGCGACGAACGTGCTGGAGCACCGGGATCGCTGGGAGAACCAGACCGCGAGCGGGCAGAACAAACTGGCCCCGTCGCCCGACCGCTGGAAGATCAGAAGCAAGACCTACGAAGGGATCGCAGCGGCGATGGCCGACCAGTGGGGCGCGTACATTGAGACTCCGCTACTGTCGGCGGTGTGAAGAGGCGTTACCGAGCGAAAGTGTTGCCGCTCGCGTGGTCTAATAAGGGTATGCCAACCGACCCGCACCTCTCCCGTCAGATCGGCACCGGCCTCGCTGCCGCCATGTCGGACCACACCTGGACCGACTCCCTGCCGGCCATCACGGCGGTCTACCGCCGGACGCCGGACTACAAGCTCGAGGATCTCGGCACGCTCAAGGTTTCGGTGGTGCCGGGTCCGGTGGCCGTCAACCAGGCCAACGAACGGGCTCCGCGCGGGTGCGACTTCTTCGAAATCACGCTGGGCGTCGTGATCGCCAAACACGTCGGCAGCGAGGACGACATCGCCGACCTCGAGGATCTCAACCAGGCGATTCTCGACGCGATCCGGTCGCACATCGTCGAGCCGGAGGACGCCCCGGAGGGGACCGATTGGAGCGAGCTGGCCCTGCCGATGCCCTATGACAGGGACGCCCTGCAAGACCGCAACGTGTTCATGTCGCAGATCGAGGTGACCTACCTCGTCCCGAAGGATAAGGTCGCCGCACCGCCGGCCGTGCTTGGGGGTGGCTGATGGGGGCCCTGCTGCCTTCGATGCCCAACCTAGGGGCCGGGCTGAGCCTCAACGCCGGCGCGAGGATTCCGGCCGGGATCAACTACGAGTATTTCTTCGACCGGTCGCGGGTCATCAACGCGATGTCGAAGGCAAAGCGGGCGGCCCTCTACAAGGGCGGGTCGGTGGTGATGCAGATCGCCCGCCGGTCGATCAAGCGGCAGGGCATGGCCCGGCCGAAGCTACAGGTGATGAACGAGAACCCGGACCAGACGATCCGCGACCTGATCGGCATGAGCGAGGCCAGCGGAAACCGCCGGCAGGCGAACCAGCTGCGGCGTAGGCTGCTCGAGATCCAGGCCAAGGCCCCGTCGGCTCCGGGCACACCGCCGCACACCCACCGCGGAAACCTCCGCGACCGGCCCGGCATCGTCTACGCCTACGATCCGACCTCGGAATCGGTGGTCGTTGGGCAAGGCTCGCCGAGCATCGCGTGGCTGGCCGCCCTGCACGAGTTCGGCGGCACCGAGCAAATGATCGGGTGGGCGTGGATCCCGCGGTGGCCGCGAAGCTACCGGGCCGGCATCATCGGCTACTGGCGCGTGGGCCGCAGCCCGAAGCGGCTCAACCGCTGGGAGCAGACGAGCTTCCGCGAGAACGTGCCCTATCCGGAGCGGCCCTACATGCGGCCCGCTTTCGCGAAGGCCATCTCGACGGGACGCATCGCCAAAGAGTTCGCCAACCGCTTCAAGGTCGGCGGGTTGTGACACACTCACCGGTATACTGACGTATAGGTGGCCAGCGAGCCGCCATACCGTCAACCGGCGAGGGCACAGTGGCCACGATCAGCCTCGGCAAGGATTTCACGATTTCGGGCGCTTTGTCGAACGTGAGCGATCTCACGCTCACCCACGGCGGCGACACGATCGACGCCACGACCCGCTCCGGCTCAAAGCCCGTAAAGCACGTCGAGGCGGGCCTGACCAAGATCACGCTTGAGGCCACGATCCTCGTGGACGACACCACGAGCTACAAGCTCGGGCAGAGCGTTGCGGTCACCTCATCTGCGTACAGCGGAACGGTGATCGTGCTCGACGCCCAGTACGACGAGCCGGACGACGGCGTCGTGAGCGTGAAGCTCACGCTCACCCCGGGCACGCCGCTCGACACGGCCGATCAGATCGACTTCATCTGACGAAAGGACAACTCCGCACATGCCTACGTACAAGATCGGCCGCAAGCAGATCACCACGGCCCCTGGCGTCGATAACGACGACATCAAGTCGGCGTCGCTCAAGGTTTCAGGCAGCGAGCAGGACGTGACGGTGTTCAAGGCCACGCCGCTCACCCAGATCGAAACGATGATCGGCCTCGTCGACATCACGTTCGAGATCGTTTGCACGGACACGGACGCACAGCGAGGCGACAGCGGCGCATTCGTCATCGGCGGCCTGGACGGAAGCACGATGCAGCTCGATGCCATCGTCACCGAGGTGAAGATGGGCGTAACGCCGAAGGGCATGCGGGAATACACGGTCTCCTACGGCATGAAGGCAGCCCCAGAGGCTTGACGCATGGCCCGCATCGTCCTCGGCCACAACCAAGTGATGACGCTCAATGGAGCGGCCATCCAGGGAATGCGGGACTTTGACCTCGACCTGTCCGGCAAGGAGTTCGACATCACCAACTGGCAGCACGCATGGACGAGCAGCATCGTCATCTGCGCGAGCGCCACGGTGAAACTACTCATCTACTGGGAAGAGAACTACGCGACCTTCGCAAGCAAGTTCAACAAACACCCAGCCACAGGCCAGCTCCTCACCTTGGCGGTCGCTGGGCTGTTCAGTGCCCAATTTTCGGTCAGCAACGTGCAGGTGAAGTCGCCGATCAACGGTAACGTCGCCTGGGAAGTCACGCTCAAGAGCATGGTGTACGGCACATGAGAACGTTCAAGACGAAGGATGGAGCCGAGTGGACGGTCGACGTGACCGTCGGCACCGTCAAGCGGTGTCTCGACGAAACGGGCCTGAAACTCACCGACCTGTTTGCGACAGATCGACAGGTTCAGGGTTTCTTCTCCGACGACGTGCAATTCTGCCTTGTGCTGGCTGCGGTGATCCGCCCGCAGCTCGAGGCCGCCGGCAAGACGACTGAAGACTTCCTGTCGGTCATCGACGGCACCTGCATCGAGCAGGCAGTGGAGGCGCTGATCGGCGAAGTTGCCGATTTTTTCCAGGAGCCCCGGAAGGGGCTGCTGAAGAGGATGCTGGCGAAGTATCAGGCCGCCCACGCAAAGGTTCGCGCCGAAGACCTCGCAAAGGTGGAGACGAAGCTGGAGACGATCGACTTCGAGACGTTGATCCGCCAGACCCATACGAGCTCTGCTTCGAGCTCGCAGGACAATGCGGCGTAGACCCGTGGCCGTACACACTGCGGCAGTTGGAGTGGATGGCCTGGGGCCGCAGTAACGAAACGTGGAATCACACGAGCAGCCTCATGGCCCTCTTCGCCGCGATGCACACCGATCCGGACAAGGGCACGCCGCCGCAGCCGGCCGATTTCCACCCGTACCTCCCCTCCCCTGAACTCCCTGAAGCCACGCCCGCCATGCTGCGGGCTCTCGGCCTGGGCAAGTTCGTGCCGAAGGAGGCGAAGTAATGGCAGCCGGTGCCGGTGCCGTTCGTGCGGGTGGAGCCTACGTTGAAATCTTCGCCAAGGACGGCGCGTTTCAGCAGGCGATGACCCGCGTGCAAAACAAGCTGAAGGCCGTGGGGACGGCCATGCGGCAGATGGGGACGAATCTGTCGCTGGGCGGGGCTGCGCTCGGGGCTCCGTTCGTGATCGCGGCCCGCGAGGCGGCGAACTTCACGCTGTCGATGGCGCAGGTTCGGGCCAACACGAAGGCCACCGAGGACCAGTTCGCCAAGCTCAACGCCGCCGCCCGGCAGATGGGCGTGCAGATGGGCCAGAGCCCGACGGAAGTGGCCAACGCCATGAACGAACTGGCGAAGGCCGGCGTGAACGCGGACGGCGTCATCGCCGGTATCGGGCCGGTGCTCGCCCTGGCCGCGGCCGACAACATGGAGCTCGCCCGTGCCGTCGAGGTCGTGATCGGCACGATGAGCCAGTTTGGGCTTTCGACCGGCGACTTCGGCAGCATCGCCGACCGGCTCCAGGCGGCGGCCAATGCGTCGGTGACGAGCGTGGACCTGATCGGCGAGTCGCTCAGCTACGTGGGCCCGCAGGCTCAGGCCGCAGGCCAATCGCTCGACGACGTGCTCGCGGCCATGGGTGCCCTCGCACAGGGCGGCATCCGCGGCAGCATGGCCGGCACGCAGCTCGCCCGCGTGCTCGAGGCGATGACCTCCGAGGAGGCCAAGTTCAACGCCCTGGGCGTGAGCGTGCGGGACGCCACCGGCAACCTCCGGCCCTTCATGGACGTGATCCGCGACCTCGGTGGCGCGACGGCCGGCATGAACAACGCCGACCGGCTGGCGGCCTTCATGGACATCTTCGACATCCGCGGGGCGAGGGCCGCGATCACGCTTTCGAATCTGGGCGGCGAGTTCGCCCGGATCATGGGCGAGATCCAAAATTCCGCAGGAGCGGCCAGCGGCAAGGCGGCCCAGGTGCTCGACTCGTTTGGCGGTGCCGTCCGGCGGCTGGGAGCCCTGTTTGCCGACCTGAAGATCGCAACGATCACGAGCATGGGCGAGACGGCAACGGCCACTGTCAACGGCCTCGGCCGGATGCTGCAAGTTGTCACGATGTTCATCGAGCGGAACCCGCAGCTCGTCGCCACGGTTGCCGCGGTCGCCGGCGGCATGCTGGGGCTCGGGGCCGCGGCCATCGTCGGAGGCATTGGCCTGCAAGTGATGAGCAAGGGAGCCAGCCTGATCGCCGCCGGCGTGCGGCTGCTCCCGGCCCTGTTCACACCCGCTGGACTCGCCGCCGCGGTGTTTGCCTCGGGCGTCACGGCGGCGATCGTGATTGGCCGTCAGTTGAGCCCGACGTTTCGCCGCGAGACCGACGCGATCGGAGCGGCCCTGTCGAGGCTCGACTTTGGGGCCGCGTTTGGTCTGCTCCAGGCCAACATGAACATCGTGCTGACGAGGATCGTCGCCGGATGGGACATGGCATTCCGAGACATCCGCACGCTCGTCACGAATGCCGCGGCATTCATCGGCGACAAGCTGGCCGATGGACTCGACCGGTTCATGGGCCTTTTTGGGGCCGACATTCTCACGCTCCAGAGCGGCTTCCAAAAGCTCGGGCTCTACTTCCAGGCGGCTTTCGATTGGAACTTCGCCATCAACGGGCTGCGCCGGGCATTGAAGGAGGTCGATGCCGAGGTGGCCCGTGCCCGCGAGCGGGCCCCGACGGCAGACGCCCGCGCGGCAGACCGAGACGCGGCTCGTGGGGCGGCTGCCGGGAAGCGGCAGGCTGCCGACGATAAGAACGCACAAGGTTGGCTCGACACGATCGCAGAAATGCAGAAAGACGCGGACCGCGCTCGCGACCGGGCCAACGGTGTGGTGCGGGGAAGCATTGAGGCCACAGCTGCCGGTGGTGCCGCCGCAGCGGCTGCGGTGGATCGTGGCGTGATGCCAGTGGGTGCCACCGCTGATGACAAGGCTGGGGCGGCTGGCGGAAGTCGATCGGTCGGCACGTTCGGCTCCGGCGAGGGCCTCGGCATCGGGCCGGAACTGAACACGCTCGAAGACTCGTCTAAGGCCACGGCCGAGAACACCGCCCAGATGGTGCAGCAGTTGGCCAACCGCGACGAGATCGAGGCCCAGATCGCCGCCTTGCGGGCCAAGGCCGCCGGCGGGGCCCTGGACGCGATGCCAAACCCAGACGCCCTCGACCCCGCCCGCCGGACGGCTCCCGGCGTGATGCCAGACACGGCGGAGATCGAGGCCCAGATAGCCGCCTTACAGCAGCAACTTGCCATGGGGGCGGTGGCAGGCTCGCCGGCGGCAACTGCCATGGGGGCCGTGAGGACCGCCCTGCCTGCCGTAGGACCGGCAACTGGCGGCTCTGTTGCGGCAGGCGCATCGGCACCAGCAATCGAACGACAGGCCGGCGGCGTGCAGGCAGGCATGCAGGTGTTTGAGGAACTGCGAAGGCTCAGCCAAGTCACGAGCGACGGACTCAATGCAGTTGTGCAGGCAGTCGCGCAAGGAACGGCCGCGACCGTCGCCAACGGACAAATCCTGAAGGTCATCGCCAACAACACGGCTCGCACCGGGGAAACGTTTGCATGAGCGTGGAAGTTTGCTACGAGCTTCAGGATTCAATGTCCGGCTCCGTCACCAACGAGATGGAGTCTGGCGAAACCCTCGAGGTGAAGCGGCGATACCTCATCGGGCGATGCTTTGGCTTCAACGACTGCGTCACTCAAATCAGCCTCTACGCACCGCCATACGTGCTGAGCGACGGAGCCGGAATTTTCTGGGTGCGGAAGCGGCTCGACGTGGCCGGCGTCGGAAACCGCTACTTCGACTGCACGGCGACCTACCAGACGCTGGTTCCGAAGTTTGACAACAACGACAGCGGCGGTGGTGGCGGCGGCGGCGGCGGAGGAATTGAAAAACCGCAGCCAGGTGGAATCGCGTGGGACACGACAGGCCATACGGAACGGATCTATCAGGCCCTCGAGGAGACGAAGTATCCGGAGGATCCGGAAACACCAACCATGGAGGGCGCTATCAACGTGTCTGGTAACGCCGTCGAAGGCATCGACGTCGTGCGCCCCAGCATGCGGTATTCGGAAACGTGGATTTTGCCGGCGTCTATTGCACTGTCTGACGCATTCGTGGGAGCCGTTCACAAGCTCACTGGCACCGTGAACAACGCGAAGTTTCGAGTGTTTGAGCCCGGGGAATCACTATTCATGGGAGGCCGCTGCCAATGGCAGGGAGACCAGCCGTATGCCCCGGTGACGTTTGAGTTTGAGTGCCGACCAAACCAGATGGCACCAAACGCAGAGTGGTATACGCCTGGCATTGGCTACACCATCCCAAAGGAAGGCTGGGAATACATCTGGATCAAATACGAAGACGCGGTGAGCGGCAGCACGCTCATTCGACGGCCAAAGTACGTCTACAAAAACAAAGTCTTTGAGAAAAAGAACTGGTTTGCCGAAGGGTTGCTAATTGCAGACCCTGCCAAGAAGGTCGGCAGGGCCAGGGCTGGCGTCCAAGGTCAGCAGGCTCCGGCCGGCGGCGGCAACATCGCGTGAGGTGGTGACTGATGGCATCTGACCCACGTCACAACGTTCTGCCAGGGCAGCGGCTTCGGCTAGCCGCCGAGCAGGTGAACGGACTGAATCGCCTGCTGCGGGTAAACGCTGGATTTGGCGGCAGTGGAATACCTTCCGGACCACACGCTCCGTATTCGTGGATATACGCAAGCAGCGCGGCGGCAGTACCGCGATGGGGCGTGAAGGCAATCACCGGCATGGCCGTCGTTCCAACGAACACAGACAGCGATGCCGAGACGGTTCAATTTCAAGAGGTGCCGATTGCCACAATCGACAACCCGACTTCTTCAACAACTGCGTTTTGCGTGGCGATTGAGCCAATCGCGGCCAACGGCATCGGGCGAGTTGCCGTTGCTGGGGTTGTTCAGGTCCGCGACGAAGACCTTGAGTCCCTTGCGATCAAGTCCGTGATCTGGAAAGGTTCGGATTGGTCGCTGGTAATGCTTGGCGATGGAGGGGCGAGATTTGGAGAAGTGTCGTCGGCCTGGAATAAAGGTGCCGTGGCAACCGTGACGCGACTGTACCCAGACGGGAGCGAATACACGCCGTCGCAGACATTTTCGGCGTTGAACCAGTTTGCAACCCTGGCTGCACCGGCGGAAGCGGGTACGCGGTTTGTGATGTGCACCCTTGTCGAAACGACGTGGATGCTCGTCGCTGCGGAGTGCTGAGATGTTCCTACCCGGCACGCCATGCGGATGCTGCGGCGGTGGCGAGCCGCCATGCCAGCCATGCCCCCGCTGCGCTCCGCTCTGCCTCACGGCAACGTTCTCGGGTTTCGCCCACGGCACCGAGAACTGCAACGAGTGCTCGTTCCTTGACAACGTGACGTTCCAGTTGAAGCGGCCGCCAGACCCGACACTGTCGGTAACGGCGTCGGTGCCATCAGCGACCGGATCGGGAGCGACGTTCTCGGTCACAACGGCCCGTAGCGCGACGGACGGCAGCTACGCCGTGACAGGAATCAAGCTCACCAACGGCGGGGCGAACTACTCCATCGGCGACAAGGTCGTGTTTTCGTCAAATGGCTGCATCACAGAACAGCCAGAGGCGACGATCACGATTGCCACGACGCAGCCGGCGGCGACTTCGCTGCGGATGACGCCGGCTGTAGTGCCTTCAGGCATGAGTGTTGCCAGCGTCCCGGTAACGTATGAGCAACAGGCCGCAGAAGACGGCAACCCGTACTGGCGGGTTGCAAGCATCGGATCGGCGATTGGAGGGTCTGGGTACACAGAAGGGGCCACCGTCACGCTGACGCCAGCGATTGTCTACATACCATCGACATTTAGTTATGTACCCGAGCCGGGCGTGGTTGTTCAGGAAGCCGCCACGGTGCGGATCACGCAGATCAACCGCGCCGCCCCGACATTCGGCGTCCGCATAAATCGCGCTGGCGGTGGCGCGTTCGACGGCGGGCTGGTTGTGGGCCGCACGCAAGGAACCGACGCGAACGGACGCGAGGTGTGGTCTGTCTCGTCTGTCGGGATTGGGTGGTGGTTCCCCAGCGACTTCACCGCGTCTGACACCGTCTCGTTTTACATGACCGGAACCACTGCGACCACGGTACGGGCAGCGACGGCAACGATAGCCGTGAATGAAAGCGGAGCTATCACATCGTTCACGATCACTGACGGTGGCGAGTATTACGACACGAATGGGCGTCCAACTGCCGTCGAGCTTCTCACCGCTGGCCGCTACTACAAGCCGGGTGTCATCACGGCGGTTAAGCTTGTGGATGGCGGTCAGATATTCGGGCAGAACGCCTGCGAGTATGTCAGCGATCGCGTGTGTTCAGTCTGCCCAGACAACTACGGCGGCACGCTTCAGATGTCGTTGAGCCTTGGTGCGACGAATCACACGATGACAGTCGTGCGGAGGGCGGCGAACAATGCGGCAACAACCTTGCTGTCGGGATCGCGGCCATCGCTTGACGACGAGGGCAACCCAATCCCTTGCACCGACCTGACGTTCGACGCCGAACACTTCTCGGGACAATACTCGTGCATGACGAATGGCACGGTGACGATTGCCGAAGGGGAGTGCGGGGAGTCGTCGCAAAGTGGGTGCGACTTGCCAGAACAGATAACCCTAACGCTGTCCGGCATGGGGGATATCTACGTCTGGGGGTCGCGTAATAGCGGCGTCGTTGGAATGCAGCCGTGTCCAGACCCGGCTGGAGGCACTTACGAGAGAGACGGCCAGCAGTGGCCGAATTTCGTTCCTTACAGTCCATTTTGCGACCAATGCGGAAAGACCTACACGATGCTGCTTCGTGGCGGCGGCACGTTGTCTGGCATAAGCGGATGGAGCGGCAGCCTTGTTCAGCAGGACTGCACGGTAGTCCTCGACCGCCTGGAAGGCTGCGGAATTGAATACACGGGCTTTATGCCGTTGCCGCCTAGCGAGTCCGGCTTCTCGGGGAATTTCACATCAGTCAGTTGCGGCGGCGGGCTGGACGTTCCGGTCAGTGTTTCAATAGTGCCGGTCGGCCTTGCAACCACCGTAAACATTGCCGCGCCGACAAATGCTGGATTCGCAGCAACGGCCGAGGTTACGTCAGTTGACGGCGAGGGCGGCATAACTGGAATCACGATCACGAATCCAGGCGAAGGCTACGCCCGCGAAATCTTCACGCGGACAGAGCCAGACATGACCGTCACGTTGTCTGGTGGCACTGGCAGCGGGGCCGCGCTGACGGCCACGCTGACGCAGAGCGGCACCGGCGAGTCGGCGACGTGGGGCGTGAAGTCCGTAGCCGTCAAAAATGGCGGCACCGGATACGCCGGAAACGAAGCGGTCGTGTTCACGCCAGAAGAAGGGGCGACAACGGACTATCCGGCATCGGCCTATATCGTGACCGGGCGAGTCGAGCCAACGGTAAAGGCGTCTGTTTCTGGCGGTTCGGGGGCTAGTCTTTCCGTCACGCTCGGGCAATCAACGGACTGGAACGGCCTCGATATTTGGAGCGTGTCGTCGGTCACTGTAACCAACGGTGGCACTGGCTATACAGACGGCACAAACGTCACGTTCACCGTGACTGACGGTACGGAGGTCTACGGCGCGTCGGCCACGATCAGTACTGTGCGAAGCCAACCGGACGTAACCGCAAGCCTGCCGTACAGCAGCGGAAGCGGTGCGGTGCTGGCCCCGTCGCTGTCGGCGTCTGGCGACTCGTGGACGGTGTCGTCGGTCGCCATCACCAACGGCGGCAGCGGATACAGCCAGTGGGATCAGGTGCTTATCTCCACGGGCGACATTGAGGCGTCTGGCTCGTACCTCTACGTCTCGTCGGTCGATGGCAGCGGGGCCATCACTGGAATTGGCATTTCGCAGGGTGGTTCGTATTACCGCGATACTGGGGTGATTTCGTCGGTCAATTTCCCGTGGTATGGCGGCGGCGGCGAATACTACAAATCGACTGGAATTATTGAGTCGGTGACGGTCTGGGAGCCAGGGTCGTATTACCTGTCTGAATCGACTGGCACGGCTGATGTTGACGAGCCGGCCGTGTTTATTATCAGCCTCGTAGGCTCTGGAGCGGAGGCGACCGCGACCGTAGATGGCGAAGTCGGCTCGCCGACGTTCGGGCAGGTTACGTCAATCTCTGTTACGCAGCCGGGGTCCGATTACAAAACGTCTGGCACCGGGTGGGGGCTGACAATCAACTCGCCTGTCGGGCATCTTGCGACGCTGACTGGCAACGAGACGCCACCAACGCCAGACCCACAAGACCCTCTCGATTGCGGTCATTTCTGGGACAAAAGAGAGCCGTATCAAAACCGCGTCTCGCTCAATCCATGCCCAAGCGAACTGCTGTCAAAGGACTACAGCATGGCGTGGGGTGGGTCGTCGCCTCACGGCGACGCTTATGGAGACGGCCTTGAAGGGGCCGAGTGGTGCCACACCATCGTGCAGGTGCCGACCTTCTACGGAAACGCGCCGCGCTGGGATGTCACGTTTTTCGACTTTGGAAACGGGCCAATCAAATGCACGATCGCTCCGTCATAACGCCATGCGACTTTCGCCGCGATGATGATGCGTGGCTTTGCGGCGTGTGCGGCAGGCGAGTGCGGCTTCAGTCCGAAAGGCCGCCTGTTGCCGTATGCCGGATGAGCCAAGGCTATGGCGCTGCCAGGGAAAAGCCGACTCGCAGGCCACTCCCAGGCGACGAACTTGCCGCCATCCTCCGAGATTGGCTTGGCATCGAGGCCGACGCTGGATGCGGGTGCAAGTCGATGGCGTCGCGAATGAACGCCCTTGGCCCCGACTGGTGCGAGTCTGAGGCGGGCCTAGCGGAAATACTCGGCGTCATGCGGACGGAGCACGCCAAGCGGTGGTCAGACGGCCGCACGCGGCTGCCGTGGACTGACTTCGGGGCGACGCAACTGGTGCTGCTCGCCTGCCGCAGGGCCGGGGCGAAGGCAAAAGACTGATTCCGGCATTGACCACGTTTTCAGGTGTGGCAGTCTGTCATGCGACACCCCCACCTGCGGAGGAGCGATGGGAAAGCCGAACGCCGTCGAAATGGTCCTCGCACATCTGCCGGGCCCGCGGCTGCTCGGATGGTGGCACCGGATCGATCCCAAACACCAGCCGACGCTCGACGAGCTCGAAGCCGCATGGAAGGCCGGCAAGCTCGGCACGCGGCTGGCTCCGGCGGCGGATGCGATCGCAAAGACGCTGAAGGAACTGGGTATTGCGACCGTGCAGCGACAGGGGGTGCAGAATTGGCTCCGACGAAAAGCGTAGTTGCCAAGGCCGCGGTGGCGGCCGGTGACATCACGATCGAAGAGGTCAACACGAAGGACACCGAAGGCGGCTGCCGTGAGGCCCGCAGTGTGTCCACGCGGATCCGCACAGTCGACGACCTCCTGAGGCACATCGAAGCCGACCTCACCAAGTTTGAGGTGGCGACGAGCGAGGCTACGAAGTGGGAGGGTCTGACGGCGGACAAGGCCACTGGCGAGCCGGTGGTGACCGAGCTGCACCGCGTGTTCGTGCGGCTGAAGCCGCGGCCTGGGCCGACCGTTCGGGAATGCGTCGAGGCGATGATTCAGGCGGCGAAGGGTGAGATTCGCCAGCCAATTCGCCCAAAGGCCAAACGAGAGAAGCATGCCGACGGCTGGGCAGTGCTCATCGTGGCCGACCCCCACTTCGGCAAGTATGCCTGGCGGCGGACGGCCGGGGCAGACTACGACCTCGACATCGCGGCGCGGCTCGTGCGCGAGGCATCGGAACAACTGCTCGAGGTCGCGGCCGTGCATGCCCCGGAGCGGATCACGGTGGCAATGCTTGGCGATGTCTTCCATTACGATTCGCCGCACGGCACCACCACGGGCGGCACGCCGCTGGAACGAGACGGACGGCTGCCGAAGATGCTCGGCACCGGCACCGACGCGATGCTCGCCCTGGTCGATGCGGCTTCCGGCGTGGCCCAGTGCGACACGCTGGTCGTCGCCGGCAATCACGACGAAGCGATGACGTTCGCCTTTCAGCGCATCCTCGCCGAGCGGTTCCGAAACGATAAGCGGGTGCGGGTCGAGGGGGAATTCACGCCGCGGAAGTACCTGACCCACGGCCGAAATCTTTTGGGCTTTACCCACGGCCACACGAAGGCCCGCAAGAAGCTGCCGCAGCTTATGGCGATCGAGGCCGCCGACCGGTGGTCTAAGTGCCCATATCGCGAATGGCACACCGCCCACCTCCACCACCAGGCCGCAGAGGTCACGCGGCCGATCGACACGATCGACGGCGTGATCGTGCGGACGGCCCCGGCCATCTGCCCGGCAGACGATTGGCACGCGAGCGAGGGCTACATCGGCCCGCGGCAGGCGATGGAACTGTTTCTCTACGACACGGCCGGCGGGCTGGCGTCGATGCACGTGGCCGGCCCGAGGATGACGACGCGATGAGCAACATGGACGAAATCAACCGCACGCTCCGGGAGGCCGTCGCGGCCCGGATGGCGGCTACGGCTGCAAAGGATGCCGCCCAGGCTGCGGCCATCCTGCCCGACGTGCCGCAAGCGTTTCTCGACTCGATCGCAGGCATCGAACTGACGCCGGTCCAGCCCGTCGAGGTCCGCGAGCCTGAGCCGTTCCTGCTCGGCGCGACAATGCCAGAAGGGCAACTCGCCGCCGCCTGGGCCGGGATCCGCGAGAAGGCCGACCGCACGCGGCAGATGGCCCGCGAGCCGGAGGCCGCCGCGGAGACGGCCGAGCTGGTCTGGTCGGCCGACGCCGGCGTGGAGGCCACGGTCATCGGAATCACCGGCCGGGCCGGGGCCGGGAAAAACGCGGTCGCGTCCATGATCCCTGGAGCGTTCGTGATCGGCTTGGCCGATCCGCTCTACGCCATGCTCTCGACCATGCTCGACATTCCGGAGGCGATTCTTCGGCAGCGGAAGTTCAAGGAGTCGCCGATCCCGTGGGTTGGCAAGAGCGTGCGGCAGCTGCTCCAGACTCTCGGCACGGAATGGGGTCGCGGGCACGTGTGCGACGACATCTGGATCAGGCTCCTCGATCGGCGGATCACGAAGCTGATCGAGTCCGGCATCACGACGATTGCCGTGGCCGACGTACGGTTTGAAAACGAGGCCGACTACATCCGCCAGGACCGCGGAGGGAGCGTGTGGCATGTGCTGCGGCCAGGGGTCGAAGGGCCTGCGGAGCACGCGAGCGAGCACGGCATCATGCAGGCAATCTGGGACCGCGTGATCGACAACGACGGCACGCTCGACGATCTGCGCAAGGTCGTGCTCGAGGCGTGGGGGCCGGAACTCTAGGCGGCCTACTCCAGGCCCGCGACGACGGGGAGCACTGCAACCATGGGCAAACGTGGACAAACGTACAATGGTGGTAGGAGAGCCGACGTGATCTCACGGGCCCGAATCAACGAGTCGATGTTCCGCCACACGGCTCACGGCCGGGAGGCTCTCGCGCCCCCGGGCGAAGGCGGCGAGCACGTTCACTACCAGCCAAAGAAGTCGGTCGGCATCGGGTGCATCACGAGCCGGCCGAAGCCCACGGTCACCTTCTTCGAGGTGCTCGCTTACGAACTGGGCTGCAACGTCGACACGGCAAAGAAACTCTGGGAACAAGGGCTCATCAAATGACCACAGGATCGATCGCAAACCCGCCGCTCGCCGCCGCCAGCCACTACACCGACATCGCCCAGCGTGTCTCCGCGTTCCTGCAATCCGCGAAGGCGGCCGCCGCCGACGGCCTGTCGTGGCGTGAGTTCGGCGAGCTGCTCGTGGCGCTGCTGCGGGTGAGCTGCGAAACGCTCGACCACGTGAGCGGGCTCACCGGGGCCGAGAAGAAGGCGATCGTGCTCGAGGCGGCCGGCAGCCTGTTCGACCTCGTCGCCGATAAGGCCGTGCCGTCGGCCGTGTACCCGCTCTGGGTGCTCGCCCGCCCGGCCGTCCGTTCGCTCGTTCTCGCAATCGCGAGCGGTGCCGTGGAGCAAGTGCTACCGCTCGTGAGGACCGCCTGACATGCCGCTCCAGGCGATCGAAAACATCCGGCTCCTCGCCGAGTGGGCTCCCCTGCTCGGCTACGCCCGGCGGTTCTCTGCCGAGACCGACGCCGGCAAGCGAAACGTCATCATCGGCGACGCCCTCGAATGGCTGGCGTCGAAGACCGAAAGCCGGGTCGATGACGAATTGGCCGGCCACGTGGCCGCCATCCTGAAGACCGCGGAGGGCGCGGCCCTCGTCCGCTGGTTCGTCGCCCTCGCCGCCGATCTGGAGAAGACGCCGTGAACTACTTGACGATAGCCCAATACGCCCTCGCCGCGGCATGCGTCGGCTACGGCCTGATCCTGCTCGCCACCAAGGGCGGCCAGTGGATCCGCGGACTGCTCGGCCGCCGCCGCGAGCGGGCCCCGGTGGACGACCTTCGGCTCGTGATCGACCTCGCGGCCCGGCTCCGCGACGCCGGGAAGACGCAGGCCGTGGCCGTGTGCCAGCAGCTCCTCGACGAGCTGCTGAAGCCGGAGGCACCGAAGCCGTGAGGCCGTTCGCCTTCATCGTCGCTGGCCTGCTGCTGCTCACTCTGCCGCGTGTGGAGGGCTGCCGCGCCACGACTCAGCAGACAGCCGGGCCGGCAACCGCCGCTGTGTACGTCTACGAAAAGGACGACCACGCGATCCCGGCCTACGTGACCGTGGCGGTCAACCGGCTGAACCGTGAACGGAAGATCGTGGCCACGCTCCTCGAGGACGACACGACCAACGGCGACGGAGAGATTCCGACGCAGTATCGGCTCGCCCTGGAGGCGGCCCGCAAGGCCGGGCTGCCCGCGGTCGTGGCCCTGGCTGGCGGGCAGGTGATCCGCGTGACGCCGGCCCCGGCGAGCGAAGCCGCGGTGATGGAGGCCGTGCCGTGATTGACCCCTCCCTGATCGACTTCTTTCCGCACGAGCACGACGGCTACCCGGCCGAGCTGGCCGCGGAGGACACGACCGACGCTCTCCGCGACGCATGCGGGGACGCCTCGCGCGAGTTCCCGGAGTCGCTCTGGATCGAGCCGCGCGACTGGGTCGCCAAGGCCCGTGAGAACGACGCGGCCGGATCGTGGGGTATGAACTTCCTCGACCGGTTCACGAACCAGAATCCGACCCACGAATGCACGTGCCACAGTCTCCGGGCGAACGCGGAAGCGGCCCGCAACCGGGCCCGCGGCGTGAACTACGGCGGCCCGAAAAAGGACTTCCGTTACCAGGAATCGAAAGACTTCGGGTCCGTCTGGCTCTCGCCGCTGTCGGTCTATGCGGATGCCAACCCGCGGAAGTGGGGCGGGGCCAACGTCCGGGCCGTGCTCGAAATCGCCGTCCGTCGCGGCATGCTCCCCGAGACGGTGCAGCCGCGCGACTACCAGTTCAAGCATGCGATCGTGGGCACGTCCGGCAAGGGCGGACTCAACCAGGCCGGCGGGCCGTGGGTGTCGGTGTCGCGGTTCCCGGAGGGCTGGGAGGAAACCGCCAGGCAGTTCCGCCCGCTCGAGGTGATCTTTCCCGAGAGCTATGAGCAGGCCGTGTGCCTCGTGCTGCACGGCCTGGTCGTGAGCGTGGGCCGCAACGGCCACGCGGTGCCGTGGGCCCAGTGGATTCCCGATCAACGGCTCATGGCCTACCC